>Ga0214542_1001836_pt1 | contig 43893 bp, 34 predicted proteins | sample CNSS1metaG_FD_160096 | JGI IMG/M metagenome (GOLD analysis project Ga0214542, IMG submission 160096) | Root nodule microbial communities from cowpea collected in UCLA plant growth center, Los Angeles, California, USA - CNSS1 | ecosystem: Host-associated > Plants > Roots > Nodule | place: USA... | reverse complement strand
AACAAAATCATAATTTACTAAAAAAATATTTTAACTCATTAAATATCATTTTTAATACCAATAAAAATTAACAAACACTAATAATAATTTAATTAAATTTTATTCTCATACATAAACTTAGAATTAATTTTATAGAACTATATTAGTAATAAAATATTATTTTTGGCTTTTTTTTAAACAAAAAATTTTATAATTAATTTAGTAGAGATATATTAGTACTAAAAACATTTCAAGGCCTTTTTTCTTGAATATAATATTATAATTAATTTAATAAGAAATATTAATAGAAAAAAATTGAGACCTTCTTTCTTTGAACATCTAAAACAAATGTTTTACTTACTTGAGCCAGCTTTGATGATCGAATTGTCATATTGTTTCTTTCACCTCTCTCGTGATGATTAGTGTCTATTAGAGAAAACTACATATTTTTCAAGTTCTACTAAGCTTGTTGTATTTAAGCTCTTAATTAAAATATTTAAAGTGTTGTATCTTTACTTTAACAATAATTAAACTAAAAATTACTAATTTAAATCATCATAAAAGGTTGTTTAGTTATGCATCTAGATTTTACTTGTATCACGAAATCGTAATTGCATTTAAAGAAAGGTTAAAAAAAAGAAAAATTGATGAGAGCAATACCCACATTGTTGGTTTACATAATAAATGTTATTGTTGGTATGCATATAAATGTGCTTATAAATGTTATTGTTGCTATTAATATAAATGTCCTTCTAAATGTTATTCTTGGGTGTCTCATCAACGTATGGTCCTTGATTGTTTAAAATAAGAATGTATTGGGAAAAAATATATACCTTCTTTTATCAAAATAAATTTTATCTAAAATTAAGAAAGTTGTGTTCGTCTAATTAAATAATCCTTTGCCAAATATTTCAAAATTCAGTTATCTATCAATTTTATTAAATCATATTAATCATTATGAACACGTATGGGTGAGGTTTTTTCTATAAAAATTAAAAAATATTTATAAATAGTTAACTCATACACATTAAAAGTAAATTCTTATAAAGAGGTAAGATAATAACAATTCACAAATTAGTTTGTATATAAACTAATTTTAATTTACGAAAATTTAAATTTAGTTATTTTCCTACTTGAAATTTATATAGACAAGATCCAAACACTTCTTATATATTTTGATTAGGTTAAAACATACATTCTATTCTATTTTCGTCGTTTTAGTCCTAATATTTTTTTCTAATCTGGTACTATTTTTTTTAATTTTATTCAATATGATATTTTTTTCTAACATTGTTTAAATAATTAACGGTAATGAATGGTGACTTTACCTGTTCTTTCGTGGTGTTTTTTCTTTTTACTTTTTTTAAATTTTTAATTTTTTTTTAGTTTTGAAAAAATGTCTATGTGTCAAACCAGTAACTTGCCACATGTTAGAGTCAATGTTTTAGATTTAATTTGATCAATATATTCATTATTTTTTGGTCCCAATTTTTTTAAAAATTGAGCAATTTGTCTAAGTTTAATTTTTATATAAAAGTTATCATGGTGTGTTTATTAAAATTCACTTTTTTTATTAAATATTTTTTGTTTAAGGTTACAATTAGTTTAAAATTAGAGTGAAAATTTTAAGGATGAGAATTAACATCATTGATCTAAATTTTAAAATTAGTCCTCGTCCTTAAAATTTTCTTTCTAATTTTAAACTAATTGTAACCCTAAACCAAAATATTTAATAAAAATATGAATTTTAATAAAAACATCATTATAACATTTATATAAAAATTAAATTTGATTTCAAGTTGGAGAGTGACAAAATTGCTCCATTTTAAAAAAAAGGACTAAATTAAACAAAAATAACGAATATAGGGACCAAATTGAATATAAACATTGACTCTAACACGTGGCACGTTGCTGGGTTGACACATGGACATTTTTAAAAAACATTAAAAAATTAAAAAAACCTAAAAAAATAATGAAGTGACATGTGACTGTCACTATCCATTACCGTTAATTATCTAAACGATGTTAGATAAAAGGACCAAATTAAACGAAATTAACAAACATTATTAGGACCTGATTGAAAAAAAAAATAGGACTTAAATGACAAAATTAAATGAAAATAGGGACCAAATATATATTTTAACTTCTTTATTATATACTTTTCATAATTGAGTCGAGGGAAGAAAAAAATTATTTTTATTCATTAAAGGGTTGAAAATACTTGTCATGATATTGTACGATTTAAATGAATCAATTCATAATAAAAGTTTGTTGTATGTTAGTAGTGAAAAGTTAAAATATTTCAATTTAATTAAATTGATTAAAGGAGTTATTTTAAAACAAAATAGTCTATATTAGGTATAATGAATAAATAAAAATCTCAATTCGAACCAATTGGATAAGTTGTTTTTTTCTCTTTAATTTCTTAATTATGCAAAGTCGTTGGGTTAACAAAACTCTTGTTGGATAAAGGTCAATTAATTGAAAACTTGAGAATTTTTGTCGTTTGACAAGTCCAATTGTTTGGGTGAGCTATTTAAATGAATACTTACAATGCTTTGGTTGTTGGGCGAGCCAACTCTTGTTGGACAAAATTCAATTAATTGAAAACCCAAGGAGTTTTGTTTGTTGTGCAAGTAAATTATCGTTCAACGACTGAAATTTGTTAGGCACACCTGTACCTTTAGTTAGGCGAGCAAAATGTTGGCCGGGTGAATTGCAATGTGCTTAATTCGTTGAGCAAGAGAGTATTTTCTAAACTTTGTAAAACATGTTTTCAAATGTTTATAAATACTAAAATTTGTTTATCTTTCATCATATTATTATGTTATTGATTACATATTGGGTTGGATGTTATTAAATGTGATAAATGATGAATGAATAATATTAATAATTAAAATTAATATAAAATGTACACGAATAAAAGTGTATAATGTTATGGTTGTCATATAATCTAGAGGGAGAGAATTGTGTTTAGAAGTAGGTAATGTATTGAGGATCATGAAGGAGATATCATGATTCTATTGATATTGCAATGTTTTTGTATTGCAGATGTTGTGTTTATATAAACACAATACATTACAATCATAATCTCTATAATAAAGTCATCATTGAATACAATAAACAATATAGGAAATAATTGATAATGATGGTTGCACACATGAGAAATAATACACGGGAATAATATCAACGATATTAGGATAATATTATTGACAAAATATCTCTAGTATTGATTCTAATAATTAGAATCGTAACTTTCTCTAACTCCCTCCTCAAACTGAGGTGACTCAATCATCCCAAGTTTGTGTCTCAATGTTGAACCTTGTGTGTGTGAGAGGTTTGGTTAAACAATTTGCAATTTGATCTACTATGGGCACAAAATGAAAATTGTTCACGTGTTGATGTCTTGACATTGCAATTCTTCAGCATCTTTTCTAAGACTTTATTGTTGAGGTGTCCAAGCTGTCTATTCAAATTCTCCTTTAGCAACATGATGACCCAATTCTGGGTTTTTGGAGATGAACCGCCTGGCGGGAAGGGCAAGCCTGCTAGGCGACGCAAGCTGATTTTTCTTTTGTACGAAGCTTTGAATTTTGGATTGGTTGGATTTTCTGAATGGTTTATGTGCACAATGTAAATTCATGAATTGGGTGAAATTCTCGAATGTAAAAGGGTGTTTGAGTGCGCGTATATGTTTTGGTGATTGAGTGGAGAAGGTTCAATTGCGACAACCCTAGTAGGGTTTGGGAGATTGTGTATGGGTTCGACTTGGGAGTAAAGTAGGTTGACTATTCGATTGTAAAACTATGGTGATAGTAGTTGGAAAGTGAGAGACAAGAAATTGGCCTAGGATTATGTGAGAAATTGACTGCGATGAGACTTGGGAATTTGGTGGCTTAGGTGGTGCGAAGGAAATCTGGGTTCTACCCAGAATACTATGTGCCGCCTGGCGGCTCATTCTCGCCGCCAGGCGATAGGCTGGATAGCAGCGCCAATTGTTATTTTTTTTAATTGATGGTTCGTAATTTTGGGGTTCAATAAGGGGAATGGAATATGCTACAAATAGCAATAAGGTTAATATGGATTAGGGAGAATGAAAGAAGGGTGAATATAGGCTTGGAAAGACATAAGTATGGGTTAAATGTAATAACTTGAATTGGGTGTGAGAGCCACTATTTTTGGGTTAAGCAAATCTATTAGGTATTTTTTTGAATGTTATCACAGAAGTGTCGTGATTGAGATTGACTATTGGAATTAAAATTATGTAGGAAGTGGTTGATGGTGAAGTTTTAAAGTATTAACATGAGTATAAGGGGCTTTGAAATGGTGAGCTTATATGTAGGGATAAATATCTGAGTTGAGATCTTGTATTAAGTTGTGAAATAAAGACTTCTAGATGGATGGTATGATACACATACCATCCATTTGACGCACTGCTAAGTGCGTCAAATAGGTAGAGAAACCAAACCAGTAACAGTCACGTTACTGGTATAGCGCCTGGTGGCACGAGCAAGGCCGCCAGGCAACGTGGAGACCATAGGGGTTCCTGAACTGAAGGGCGTCTGGCGGTGGGTGGCGAACCGCCAGGCGATAGAGGTTAAACAGAGGTCCTGTTGTGGTGTGGCACCTGGCGATGCGAGGTGTGGTGCCAGGCGGTATGCGTGATTTCTTTCGCCGGCGGGGCATTTGGCAGCGCCAGGCGGATACGGCTACGAATGGAAAATTTTTATGTTTGTAATGTTGCGCTTGAAGGACTAAGTCCAAAGGTGATCTAGGATGTGTTTGGTTTGAGTCACGAGCGAGGAGTTCGTGATGGATGGACCGCATGCGGAACGTGAACGGATTTGTTCACTAGAGGTACTCTTGTTTGGGATGAGTGAGCGGCGGAGTTCATTTCATGCTCAAACTCGGGAATGTTATGAGCGAGGGAGTTCATAGTAGGAAAGGCGGGTATGCGTGTTCAGGTCCGATCGATGGGCTCAAATGATGGGCGAGGGAGTCCGTAAAGTAGGACTACGAGCGGGATAGACTCGTAGGTTGGATTACGAGCGATGAGGTTCGTGGAAGCACGGGAAAGTCCCATGATCAAGAATACTTGCATAAACTCATAAGGGTTATGAGTGTGGGGAAGTGGTTTTTTTTTTAATGCTTATGCGATTTTTGGTTGGGATTATTTCCTATTTATTTTATCTATGTGCATAGCTCACCCTATTTGTTTGTGTGTGGCGATGATCGAGTAACTTGTTATCTAGGAGCAGATGATGCTATAGGTGAGCCAAGAGATGCCTAGTGGCAGAGAGCGGAAGCATATTACATGGGAATTTATAAAGACTTGTTTTATTAAATTTTCATGTAATTTAATTATTGGTTTTACTGCTTTTGACTTTTGGACTGTAACGACTGATTATGGAATTTTGACTTTATATCGCGATTATTAAGTTTATAGTTTTACAATTTCCCGTGTTTTGGGAAATGATTTGATAATAAATGAATAATTTATTTTTATAAATGGTTTATTTTATTTATTTAAGTAATATCCTACCAGGATGTTACAGTTTCCCTTTTAGTAGTATGTTCCCTGTCAATTTGCCCTTCATATAACAGTAGTTTGCATAAAATTCAACAAGGACATTATTGTCAATAATTAGCTTAGATACACCCAACAAATCTTTTGTTATTTCTGGAACATACAGAACATTATGCAAGTTGAGGTTATTCAATTTAGTTGTGCATGAGGCCAATATTTTCAATCTTTCACCATTTCTAACGAAGAAAGAAGAAGTCGTACCATTGTTTTCATTGAGATCTTGAAGTTTCTCATTTTGATGGGTCACATGATTTCTAGCTCCACTATCAAAGTACTATTCATAGCCTTGACTATTGTAGGGGGTGGCTATGAAAGCATTGTAATTTTCTCTCTTGTTATTTTCAACATTATGATTTGAACCTATGTATGAATTATCATAGCGATAAAAAAAATTCATTGCTATGTGTCCGACCTTGTTACATACCTGCCATATTGCTTTAGATCTAGCTCTTCCTCTACCTCCTCTAAAGTTAGAGTCCCTCCAATTATCTTGTGTCCTTGATTTTTTGCTTCTAAAATCAGTTTTGGTTGTAAGGTTTGTTGAAGTATTCATTGAAAGATTATTGAAATTGTTCAGTTGTTCTATTCTGCATTCAAAAGCAATAGTTAGGGTTGTAGATCAACCCAACTAAGGTTGATTTGATCAGATAATTTGACCACCATCGAATTGTAATTAACATTCAGTCCATTTAGCATTTGAATCATCAAATCTAAGTTGGAGATTGATAATCTTGCCAACTTTAATTTATTAGCAAAGTTCTTCATTTTGAGAAGATATTGATCCATCTTCGTTTCTCCTTTGCGAGTGTTGTGAAATTCTTACTTGAGGTAGATTGTCCTTGATTTTGTGTGTGCACCTGCTAGGCTTTGGGCTTCATCCCAAAGTTCCTTCAAGGTTTCATAGTGCAACAATTGTGTTGCAATATCAATGGCCATTGAATTTCTTAGCCACCCTAGGAGAACTTGATCTTGTGCAATCCACTCTTCATAGTTAGGATTGGTTTTCTGAGTTTTGTCACTCGTAGTGACAAACAGTTATAGGCATTCTTTTATTCGTAGTATGTAGCCATCAAGTTTGCAACCACTTATCAATGGAAGAACTAGTGACTTCCATAGAAGATAGTTATCTTTGTCCAACCTGACAAAAACAGTTGTGGGTAGGTCATTTTTGTAATTTGTGTTAGCTGCGAAAGACATGATTAGATTGAGAGCCTTCAAGCTTAAGAGCTCTGAAACCAACAAAGATAAAATAGAGAAATATTGCAGTGTTTTTGTATTGTAGATGTTGTGTTTATATAAACACAATACAGTACAATCATAATCTCTATTATAAAGTCATCATTGAATATAATAAACAATATAGGAAATAATTGATAATGATGGTTGCACACATGAAAAATAATACACGAACATAATATAAGGGATATTGAGATAATATTATTGACATAATATATCTGGTATTGATTCTAATAATTAGAATCATAACTTTCTCTAACTATGAATATTCTGAAGATAATAATATCAAGTAACTATATAAGATACAAATTTTATTTATTTATTTATTTTAAAACCAAATTTATTAATGCAACTAGGAATATCATATTTTACAAAACGAAAATTAAAAAGAAATTAAAAGTGGCAAAAGTGAAATCACTTATTTTACGCGCAGAAATGGAATTATAAAGGATGAGAAATATAAAAGATATCAAGAAAATAAAAATAAGAACATTGAAACTCACTCATTTCACTTAATAAAATAAAATATCCAAATCATTATCTATTAATTAAATAACAGATGTCAATTGCAAAGATCTGTTATTCAATATTTAGAATTTGAAATGAGCATTACAAAATATCAAAACAACTTTTTTTCTTGCAAAAGATAGTCACATAAGGCAAAAATTGACCAAAAAGTTGCCCCTTCTTTTCACTCATTTGAATTGGATCAACCCATGAGATTGTTGGGTCAGAAGCTCAATATTTTTCTGCGGGGTTCTCTATGTACTCTAACTTCTATACCCAAACCTTTTTAAAATACTTAAAGTAATTATTGATTTTTATACTAACTAGTATATTGACCATGCTTACGCACAAAAACTGTGCCCCTTCTTTTCACTAACTTGAATTGGATCAACCCATGAGATTGTTGGGTAGGAAACTCAATATTTTTCTGTAGGGGTTCTCCATGTACTCTAACTTTTCTACTGTATCTAAACCTTTTTAAAATACTTAAAATAACTATTGATTTTTTACTAACTAGTATATTGACCCGTGCGTACACACGGAGCGTATTTGTTTTATTTTGTATATTAAAATAATAAGATAGTGAAAGTATTATGTAATGAAATATTATGAAAATTAAGTTATATTGTTGTTATTAAAGTAATGAAATACTAAATTTAAGTGATGCAATAATAATTTCAGTTTTAAATACAATAAATAGAATTGATATCACAATATAATATAATTACTCAATTTTATGAAATAATTATAATAGCCTATGATCCGTGTGAACATTGTGTTTTGTTTTTTGTTTTTATTTTAAATTTTTTTAAAATAATAATATAATTGTTATTATATTTATTTAACCATTAAAAGTACTAATAATAATAATATTAATATAAATTATAATTTATAAAAATTTTAAAAGATTAAAACTCTATTTAGCAAAAGTATTTAGTATAACCGCGTTTTCAAAAATTAAAAAAAGCACTTCTAATAATAACACCATTATGAATAGTAATAATAATAATAATAATAATAATAATAATAATAATAATAATAATGATGATACCAATAATAATAATAATATTTATGCTATAAATATTAATATTAATGCTAACACTAAGACTAATGGCAACTATAATAATCTATAAGTATATATAAAGATACACATTAACAACAAAACAAATAAAAAGGACAAGTAATTGAAATACCATTCCGTCCCGTAATAAATTAAGGGTATGGGCCTAGCCTTTTCGTAGGCCCAAGGTCAGCCACCAGGGGACCCCAATACTCTGTCCAGCCCCTCACAATATCACTTTACTCTTTTTCAGAAAAAGAAACCAGCTTATGTTCCCTCCCTTGATCTCTTGTAAGTGCTCTGCTAGGGCATCATACTCGTTCAGCTCCGAGCTAGCAAAGACCATTTCTCCTTCAAGTAAGTGAACCTTAAGGTTTTGAATCTGTTTTCCCCATCTTTTCACCGTTTAAGTGTGTTGGTCTAGTTAGGGTTTAGTTTCATACCCTGGTTGGTCTTCGTTCTATGTTTCAGCTCACTACTCTAGCCCTTGGAGCTTAAGTACTCCTTAGTTGCGGGTCTGTTGCGTTTGTTAGCATCTAAGTGAGGTAAGGGAAGCTAGATTTACCAGTTTAATGTTATTTTGGTGTGTTTTTGGTTTGTTCCATGTTTATAAGCTTGAGTAGTATGTTTAATCGAATGAAGTTGGGTTGTATGCATTGTTGGATCTTGGTTTGAACTGTTTCTCTGCTGCATGTGTGCTAACAGTGGTGCGAACTGTCATTCTCGCCCAAGTGAGCCCGTCTTGCCTAGGCGAGAGTAGCAAAAGCTCGCCCTGGTTCTGCTCGAGCATCTCGCTCAAGCGGAGAGTTCTTGCTTTGAGCGACGCATTGTCTCGCTCAGGCGAGAATGACTCGCCTAAGCAAGTCCTCGAGGAAAACCCGATGTTCTCTGCTTGCGTCCTCGTCCAGGCGAGATGCTTGGTTTTGGGCGAGTGGTGGTCTCGCTCAAGCGAGCTGGCTTCGTCTAAGCGAGAGATCACAAAAGGACCACTGTTGTAGGACTCGCTCAAGCGACAATGCCTAGCTTAAGCAAGACAAATGTTGTGGCTTAAGCGAAGGCTTTTAGCCTGAGTGAGAATGGGGCAGAAATGATCTTGGTTCCTTGAATTTATTTATGATTTAGTTGTATGTATTAAATATGCTTGGTTGTTTGATCTGCATGTACTGGAATTGGAATGTTTGATATGAGCTATGGCATGGAATTGTGGAATGATGGTTTGGTGAAATGAGAATTGAATGTATGAAATGAAAGTGGTGGTTGCAATATACGAAACATGAGTTTGGTGTGTGATAGGCGTAAATCCATGAGTCTCGTGGTGGGGATCTCATGGTGGTGTGTAGTGTATATGTTAAGATATGGATTCAAGTAAGGACAGCATCCCGATATTCTATTAGGTCAGTGAGTCTCAGGTAGAGCAAACTGACCCAAGTGGTGAGAGTGGCGGGAGGCCCTAGTCTGTGGCAGGATAATGGCCTTAGACACTTAAGGGCTAACCTTGTGTGTGGTAGGGTGAAACCCATTGGCAATGGCTCTGTAGAGCAGTAGAGGCCATCACAAGTGCAAGCGTCCAGTGAATCCGATCTTAGCATATGTATCCGGATAATTGAGTCATAGTGTTCTGCTTGTTTGCTATAACATGATTCTCTGTGCCTACTGTGTTGCATGCTTGGACTGTTTAAGTACTTATCTGTTATACCATGATAAAATTTATATTACACTAGTTTACCCTTGCATTTTTGCATATGTTCCTATTATGTTCTCTTTTGCATATGTTCTCTTTTGCGATGATCACCCTTAGTGGGAGTAGATGGGGGAAATCCTGGAAATAGGCCTGGTGGTAGCAGTGGTGCAACTTAGTGGATTCGTAGGTGTGACTCTCAGGAGCAGTTCTATGGCCCTAGTACCTTTTTGTAATTCAAAGCTCTTGAGGAGCATTGTCTTTTTGTAAAACTGTCAACTTCCTTTGTGTTTGTTTATGGCATGGTGGTATGCCCAAGTTGGCTTTCACAGTACACTCATGGATGACTGTAATAGTTACCTTTCTTATATTCTATGTTCATTTGATTGCTTCTCATTATTATAATCATGCGATATTTTATTGAGGGGATTATTCCATTTAAATCGGATGTCACATTTTTATGGTATCAGAGGCTTCGTTCCTTAGTGTTTGTGGGCTATGTGTTTGCTTAGTTTTCGTTGTGCCTTCGTTGTCGTGTTAGATGAGTTTCTGGTCTAACCAAGTTTCTTATGGTTCTTTCTGTGTGTCCAGTGTTATGGCACCCCCTCGTATAGCTCCTCTTCCACCCCCTCAGGGCGACGGGCAAGATCTGGCTAGGGCGATCGAGGCAATGGCTGCAGCCTTGACCCAGCAAAGCAATGCCATGTTGCAGCAGCATGAGGCGGCTATGCAACGCCAAGAGGCGTCCCTAGAGCAGCAACACTTGGTGATGCAGCAGATGGAGGCTGCGAAACAGGCTACTGAGGATGCCCAGAGGCAGCACATGGATGCTCTCCGCCAGTTAGGGGAGAATGTTGTTGGTGCTCAGATGTATGGTCCTCATCCCCAACCTCCACCCCCTGAATTGAGTTTGGAAGACTTCTTAAAGCACCAACCTGCCAAGTTTGATGGCAAGACGAGTCTTGATCAGGTGGACCAGTGGATGAAGGACATGGAGCGCATCATTGATGCCAAGAGATGCCCTGATGAGAGCAGGCTTGCTTTCACGGTCTACATGCTCACTGGAGAGGCTGAGCATTGATGGGCCAGTATGAGGCTAGTGATGGAAGAGAAACATGAGGAGATCACATGGGAAGCCTTCAAGAGGAGGTTTTTGTCCGAGTACTTCCCAGACAGCGTGAGATACGCAAAGGAGGTGGAGTTCCTCCAGTTGGCACAGGGGGACAAGTCAGTGGCCGAGTACGCCAAGAGGTTCAAGCATCTAGGGCGTTTCTACACCATGCCGCTCGATGAGGAGTGGCGTTGCCAGAAGTTTGAGAATGGTCTCAGAGGAGACATTCGCTTGATGGTGGCCCCGCTTTCCATCAAAGACTTTGCGCCCTTGGTGGAAAAAGCCAGGGTCATGGAGCGAATGAAGGTAGAGGTGGAAGTCCAACAGCAGCCACAACAGATGGTTAGCGGACCATCTGGGTCCAGGCCGAGAGTTGAAGAAAAGAAGAAGTCGTATGCTAGGCCTCATCCATAGCCACAAGGGTCTAGAGGCTTTTCTTCCCCGCCCAGCAAGATCCAGTGCCATCATTGCGAAGGACCGCATGTGAAGAGTTTTTGCCCGCAACTATTCGGGTTCCGCAGGTGCAACCATTATGGTAGGGAGGGCCACTTTGGTAGAGATTGTCCCACCTTGAGGAGGGCAGTAACGCGACCTACATCACAGACTCCGAGTCAGGCTCAGTAGAGGAGGGGAGGCAGTAGGCCTCAAGCTACAGGCAGGATTTATGCGATGACTGGGTCAGAGGCAACGGGTTCAGGTAACCTTGTGATTGGTTGTTGTGTGATTTCTGGCAAGACTTGTTGTGTGTTTTTCGATTCTGGAGCGACACACTCTTTTGTGTCAGAGTCTTGTGTGCGGGAGTTGGGGCTGCCGGTGTGTGAACTACAGTTTGACCTCGTGGTATCTACCCCGGCATTTGGGTTGGTTAGGACGTCTTCTATGTGTGTTAGGTGTCCAGTGGAGGTAGAGGGACGCATGTATAAAGTCAATCTCATATGCCTCCCTCTGCAAGGGCTAGAAGTGATCTTGGGGATGGATTGGCTCTCTGCCAATCGCGTTCTCATAGACTGTTGGGAGAAGAAGTTGTTGTTCTCCAACTTAGAGGAACCTGAGTTGTTGTTTTCACATGGGGTTATGAGGGAAATCCAGGATGGCACGCAATGCTTTTTTATCTTTGCCAAGATGGTGGTTGAGAAGGAGGAGAGGATAACAGTGATACCTGTGGTCAGGGAATTTGAGGACGTGTTCCCCGAAGAGGTACCAGGTTTGCCACCGAGGAGAGAAGTCGAGTTCTTCATAGACTTGGTACTAGGAGCTGGTCCTGTGTCAATAGCTCCTTACTGCATGGCCCCAACAGAGTTGGTGGAGTTAAAGAAGCAGATAGAGGAGTTGCTTGAGAAGCAGTTTATACAGCCGAGTGCGTCATCGTGGGGAGCGCCGGTCTTGTTGGTAAAGAAGAAAGATGGCGGCTCGAGGTTGTGTGTGGATTATAGGCAACTAAACAAGCTGACTATCAAAAATAAGTACACTTTGCCAAGAATAGATGATTTGATGGATCAGCTACATGGGGCGTCGGTGTTCTCCAAGATTGATCTTCGGTCGGGTTATCATCAGATTCTAGTGAAGGCAGAAGATGTAGAGAAGACTGCTTTCAGATCCATATATGGGCACTACGAGTATGTGGTTATGTCATTCAGTGTGACCAATGCTCCAGCCTTGTTCATGGTCTACATGAACCGGATCTTCCGTCCGTTTCTAGATAAGTTTGTCGTGGTCTTTATAGACAACATACTCATCTACTCCGGGACGCATAAGGAGCATGCCAAGCACCTGAGGACAGTGCTTGGTATCTTGAAGGAGAACCAACTGTTTGCCAAGTTGTCGAAGTGTGACTTCTAGATGAGAGAGCTGCAGTTCTTGGGGCACGTGATATCAACTTAGGGTATAATTATGAATCCAGCTAAGGTGAAGGTTGTGATACAGTGGGAATGTCCGAAGTTAGTGACGGAGATTCAGAGTTTCGTGGGTCTAGTTGGCTACTACAGGAGATTTATAGAGGAGTTCTCTAAGATAGTGGCACCTCTGACACAGCTAACCAGGAAGGATCAACCGTTTGCATGGACTGATAAGTGTGAAGAGAGCTTCAGGGAGCTGAAGCAAATACTGACAAGTGCTCCAGTGTTGGTAATTCCGGATGTGAGTAAACCTTTTGAGGTTTACTGCGATGCCTCTCATCAGGGGCTTGGGTGTGTCTTGATGCAAGAGAAAAAGGTGGTGGCTTATGCTTCAAGGCAGTTGCAGGTTCATGAGAAGAACTACCCCACTCATGATCTCGAGTTAGCAACGGTGGTCTTTGCTTTAAAAATCTGGAGGCACTACTTGTATGGTGCACAGTTCCGTGTGTTTAGTGACCACAAGAGTTTGAAGTACCTCTTTGATCAAAAAGAGTTGAATATGAGGCAGAGGCAGTGGATAGAGTTCCTAAAGGACTACGACTTTGAGCTTCTCTACCACCCAGGGAAGGCGAATGTGGTGGCAGACGCACTGAGCAAGAAGATCGTGCATGTGGCACACTTGATGATAAAAGAAATGGAGTTACTTGAGAGCTTCAGAGACATGAAGCTACAGTTTGAGTTGGAGCCGGAATTCATTAGGTGTAGCACCTTGGTGATATCTAGTGACTTCCTGAGCTTGTTCAAGGAAAGGCAAGCAAGGGATGTTAGTCTATAGAAGGTGAAAGAGCTATTGGGATCGGATCAGGCCAAGGAGTTTGCCTTGGGTAGTGATGGTATGTTGAGGTTCAGAGGTAGAGTCTGTGTGCAAGATGATGTTGAGTTGAGAAGATTGGTCCTTGAGGAAGGACACAAGAGTCGTCTTAGTCTGCACCCTGGCATGAATAAGATGTACCAAGACCTCAAGGAAAGCTTTTGGTGGCAAGGCATGAAGAAGGAGGTCGCACAGTTTGTATCCGCCTGTTTAACTTGTCAAAAGGCTAAGGTGGAGCATCAGAAACCTGGTGGAACGCTCTAGCCCTTGGATATTCTGGTGTGGAAGTGGGATAGCATAGCTATGGATTTTGTTACCCACTTGCCTCCCACCGTGAGAGGACATGATGCTATATGGGTGGTGGTGGATCGGTTGACGAAGAGTGCTCACTTTTTGGCAGTGAATCTCAGAATGTCTATGGCCAAGTTGGCCCAGCTCTACATCCGAGAGATAGTGAGACTTCATGGAGTGCCCAGCAACATAGTGTCTGACAGAGACCCCTGATTTATTTCGAGGTTCTGGCAGACGCTACTGGAGGCTATGGGTAGCAGGCTGAGGATGAGTTCTGCCTATCATCCTCAAACGGATGGCCAGTCAGAGAGGGTGATTCAGTCCTTGGAGGACTTGTTGAGGACGTGTATCTTACACCACCTTGGCAGTTGGGATGAGGTGTTGCCGCTGGTGGAGTTCACCTATAACAACAGTTACCAGGCGAGTATAGGGATGGCGCCTTATGAGGCTTTATATAGGAGGAGGTGTAAGACTCCCTAATGTTGGTACCAGGATGGCGAGTCGGTCTTGGTAGGACCTGAGTTGTTACAACAGACCACAGAGAAGGTGCAGTTGGTAAGAGATAGGTTGCAAGCATCTCAGAGTCGGCAGAAAGCATATACAGACCGGAGGAGAAGACCCCTAGAGTTTGAGGCTGGGGAACATGTATTCTTGAGGGTGACCCGAACCACTAGTGTGGGGAGGGCTATCCGCTCAAGGAAGTTGTCACCTAAGTTCTTGGGTCTATATCAGATCTTGAGGAGGATAGGGCCCGTGGCTTATGAGATTGCATTGCCACCCTAGTTGGCTAATCTCCATCCAGTCTTCCATGTCTCACAGCTACGAAAGTACGTGTTCTGGAGGTGGAGGATGTACAGGTCAGGGAGGATCTCCGAGTAGTGGTACAGCCCGTGGCTATAGAGGATCGCCAAGTGAAGGAGCGTAAGGGAAGAGCCACCAGTCTTGTAAAGGTCATCTAGGACCCGAGGACAGGTGACTCTACCTGGAAGCTAGAGGAGGACATGAGGAGTGCATGTCCACATCTTTTCTGGTAAGCCTAATTTTTCGAGGATAAAAAATTTTTTTTGTTGGGGAGATATTGTAAGCCCTTTTTTTTGTTCCTAAGGGTATGGGCCTGGCCTTTTCGTAGGCCCAAGGTCAGCCACCAGGGGACCCCAATACTCTGTCCAGCCCCCTCACAATATCACTTTACTTTTTTTCAGAAAAAGAAACCAGCTTCTGTTCCCTCCCTTGATCTCTTGTAAGTGCTCTGCTAGGGCACCATACTCGTTCAGCTCCGAGCTAGCAAAGACCATTTCTCCTTCAAGTAAGTGAACCTTAAGGTTTTGAATCTGTTTTCCCCATCTTTTCACCATTTAAGTGTGTTGGTCTGGTTAGGGTTTAGTCTCGTACCCTGGTTGGTCTTCGTTCTATGTTTCAGCTCACTACTCTAGCCCTTGGAGCTTAAGTACTCCTTAGTTGCGGGTCTGTTGCATTTGTTAGCATCTAAGTGAGGTAAAGGAAGCTAGATTTACCAGTTCAATGTTATTTTGGTGTGTTTTTGGTTTGTTCCATGTTTATAAGCTTGAGTAGTATGTTTAATCGAATGAAGTTGGGTTGTATGCATTGTTGGATCTTGGTTTGAACTGTTTCTCTGCTGCATGTGTGCTAACAGTGGTGCGAACTGTCATTCTCGCCCAAGTGAGCCCGTCTTGCCTAGGCGAGAGTAGCAAAAGCTCGCCCTGGTTCTGCTCGAGCATCTCGCTCAAGCGGAGAGTTCTTGCTTTGAGCGACGCATTGTCTCGCTCAGGCGAGAATGACTCGCCTAAGCAAGTCCTCGAGGAAAACCCGATGTTCTCTGCTTGCGTCCTCGTCCAGGCGAGATGCTTGGTTTTGGGCGAGTGGTGGTCTCGCTCAAGCGAGCTGGCTTCGTCTAAGCGAGAGATCACAAAAGGACCACTGTTGTAGGACTCGCTCAAGCGACAATGCCTAGCTTAAGCAAGACAAATGTTGTGGCTTAAGCGAAGGCTTTTAGCCTGAGTGAGAATGGGGCAGAAATGATCTTGGTTCCTTGAATTTATTTATGATTTAGTTGTATGTATTAAATATGCTTGGTTGTTTGATCTGCATGTACTGGAATTGGAATGTTTGATATGAGCTATGGCATGGAATTGTGGAATGATGGTTTGGTGAAATGAGAATTGAATGTATGAAATGAAAGTGGTGGTTGCAATATACGAAACATGAGTTTGGTGTGTGATAGGTGTAAATCCATGAGTCTCGTGGGGGGGGACCTAATGGTGGTGTGTAGTGTATATGTTAAGATATGGATTCAAGTAAGGACTGCATCCCGAAACTCTATTGGGTTAGTGAGTCTCAGGTAGAGCAAACTGACCCAAGTGGTGAGAGTGGCGGGAGGCCCTAGTCTTTGGCAAGATAATGGCCTTAGACGCTTAAGGGCTAACCTTGTGTGTGGTAGGGTGAAACCCATTAGCAATGGCTCTGTAGAGCAGTAGAGGCCACCACAAGTGCAAGCGTCCAATGAATCCGATCTTAGCATATGTATCCGAATAATTGAGTCATAGTGTCCTGCTTGTTTGCTATAACATAATTCTTTGTGCCTACTGTGTTGCATGCTTGGACTATTTAAGTACTTGTCTGTTATACCATGATAAAATTTATATTACAATAGCTTACCCTTGCATTTTTGCATATGTTCCTATTATGTTTTCTCTTTTGCGATGATCACCCTTGGTGGGAGCAGATGGGGGAAATCCTAGAAATAGACCTGCTAGTAGCAGTGGTGCAGCTTAGTGGATTCGTAGGTGTGATTCTCAGGAGCAGTTCTATGACCCTAGTGCCTTTTTGTAATTCAAAGCTCTTGTGGAGCATTGTCTTTTTGTAAAACTGTCAACTTCCTTTGTGTTTGTTTATGGCATGGTGGTATGCCCAAGTTTGCTTTCACAGTACACTCTTGGATGATTGTAATAGTTACCTTTCTTATATTCTATGTTCATCTGATTGCTTCTCATTATTATAATCATGCGATATTTTATTGAGTAGATTATTCTATTTAAATGAGATGTCACAATAATAATAATAATAATAATAATAATAATAATAATAATAATACAACTACATGTATAAAGAGATAAACATCTTTGATATCCTTTTTTGTTTTTTCAATTTTATCCTCTTAATTGTTATATTTTAAACTTAAATAATTATTTAAAATAAAAAAATATTTTTTCAGTTTTATTATTTTACTAATTTTAGTAACTATTTTTTTGAATTGAAATAATTATTCAAATGTAATGATAAATAGACAACAAAACAAATAAAATGGTAAAGTAATTGAAACATGATTCATAGATAATAAGTAAAAGTAAAATGTGTATGTAACCATAATAATAAAAACAATAATAATAATAATAATAATAACTATTATAATAATTATAGTTCTAATTAATAATAATAGTAATAATAATAATAGTAATAGTAATATAATAATAGAAATAATTGTAGTTAATAATGATAATAATAATACTTATAGTTGGTAGTAATACTTATCATAATAATTATAGTTGATAACAACAATTATAGTTAATAATAATAATAATAATAATAATAATAATAATAATAATAATTGTTCCTGCAGAGAACAAATAAGATGAGTTAGGCACAAATGTCACATTACCATGTAAGCCGCTATCTCTTCGGTTGGTTTCTCCCCGGTTGATACATGTCAGCTTGAACCCAATAGGGGTTACCTGCAGAAGAGTCTCCGAAGCTCAAGTAAGTCAAAGCTCTTAGAGGGTCAAATCAATGATTAATGAATGCGTGGGGTCCACGTGTATTTATAGAGCATTAATGATGTCTGATCATCCCATGGGCTGGGCCTTGACTTGGGCTCTAGCTTGGGCTGTGAGTGGGTCTGGACCCTAACCCAGGCCCTTAAGGTTTATTGAACGCGGGGGCTTCCATCATACTGAGTTTATTGGAGTGGTCGGCCTAGGCTTTAATCTTACTGGATATGCTGGAGTAGTCAGTCTAGGTCGGCTACTTGCCTTGATGGCTTATGTTGGTGATATGAGGTGCAAGTTGTCCTTTTAGATGTTTAGTTTAGGTTACAACCGGTACAAGTTAGGCTAACTCGGCCTAGGCTGGATACTTGGCTGCCTTGATATACACATTGTTTACTTATTTGGTCGAGTTTGGCTAGGTGTGGTACAATAATAATAATAATAATTAGAGTTATAATTGATAATAATAACAATAATATAAAGATAAAATAATAAATATCATGAACATTAGGTTATATTGTTGTAAATGTTATTATTAATAAAATGAAGTTGTAAATTTAGTTTTAAATATAATAAATAAAATTAATATCACAATATGGTTCAGTTAATTGGTTTTACAAAATAATTATAATAGTATATGACCCGTGCGCGTCAGCATATTTTTTATTTATTTCAAATCTGTTTAGAATAATAATATAATTGTTATTATATTTATTTAACCATTAAAAGTAATAATAATAATAATAATAATAATTATAATATAAATTATAAATTATAAAATTTTTAAAAGATTAAAAATCTATTTAGCAAAAGTATTTAGTATAATAAGGTTTTTTATAATTACAAAAAATTACTTATACTAATAACATCACTATGAATAGTAAAAATAATAATAATAAAAATAATAATGATATTAATAATAACTAAAAAATGATAATAATAATAATAATAATAATAATTTTTATGCTATAATATTAATGAGAATGCAAATACCAAGGCTTATGTTGACATACTAATAATCTATAATTATATACAAAGACATACATTAGCAACAAAACAATTAAGAATGACAAGTAATTGAAATATGATCTCCTAATAAATAAAATTAAGATGTGTGTCTAACTATAATAATAATAATAATAATAATAATAATAATAATAATAATAATAATAATATCCCATAGTGATAATAATAATAATAATAATAATAATAATAATAATAATACACTAACTAAATATATAAAGAGATACACATTTTTTGTGTCCTTTTTTTTGTTTTTACAATTTTATCCTCTTAATTATTATTTATTAAATTTAAATAATTATTCATAATAAAAAATTATTTGTCATTTTTATCATTCTACTAACTTTAGTAACTATTTTTTAAATTCAAAAAATACCAAGATATAGAGATAAAATGAATAACAAACAAATACAAAAAGCAATTGAAATATGATCCCGTAGTAGATAAAAGTAAAATATGTGTCTAACTATAATAATAATAATAATAATAATAATAATAATAATGATGATGATGATGATGATAATAATACCACTATAATAATATCGCATAGTGATAAAAAAAATAATACTAATACTACTACTACTACTAATATTAATATTAATACAACTACATATATAAGAGATAAACATCTTTGGTGACATTTTTATTTTATCAATTTTATCCTCTTAATTATTATATTTTAAATTTAAATAATTATTTATAATAAAAAAATTTATTTTTGAGTTTTATTATTTTACTAATTTTACTAACTATTTTTTTAAATTGAAATAATTGTTCAAATGTAAAGATAAATGAACAACAAAACAAATAAAAATGACAAGTAATTGAAACATGATTCCTACATAGTAAGTTAAAGTAAGATGTGTATCTGACACTAATAATAAAAACGATAATAATAATAATAATAATAACTATTATAATAATTATAGTTCTTAATAATAATAATAATAATAATAATAATAATAATAATAATAGTAAAATAGTAATATTAGTAATATAATGGTTAAAATACCTTTTTGTTCCCAATTTTCGTCAAGTTTTTTCAAATAAGTCCTAATTTTGGTTTCGTGTTCAAATAGGTTCCAATTTTCGTCAATTTTGTTCAATTGGGTTCTTTTTTGCTAAAACTGTTTAAATTATTAACGGCCATGGACAATGACTGCCACGTGTCATTTTGTGGTTTTTTTTAATTTTTATTTTAATTTTTTTAAATTTTTTTAAATGTACACGTGTCAACTCAGTAGCGTACCACGTGTCACTTCGTGTTTTTTTTTTTCATTATTTTTATTATTTTTTTGAATTTGTTTTTGATTTTTTTTAAATTTTTTTTTTATTTTCACGTGTCAACCCAGTAGCGTGCCACATATCAAAGTTAATGTTCTATATTCAATTTGGTCCCTATATTTGTTATTTTTGTTCAATTGAGTCCCAATTTTTGTTAAAATTAACCAATTTGGTCCCTCTCCAAATTGAAACCAAATTAATTTTTATATTAAAATTCCCATTTTTTATTAAATATTTTTTATATAATATATTAAAATTCACATCATTATAACTTTGATATAAAAATTAAATTTGATCACATCTTTGATAGGGACCAAATTGGTTAATGTTAACAAAAATTGGGACTAAATTGAACAAAAATAACAAATATAGAGACCAAATTAAATATAGAACATTAACTTTGACACGTGGCACACTATTGGGTTGATACATGGACATTTAAAAAAGTTTTAAAAAAATAAAAGAAAAATTCAAAAAAACCATGAAGTGACACGTGACACGCTACTGGTTGACACATCTACATTTAAAAAAAAATTTTAAAAAAACTTAAAAATTAAAAATAAAAAAAATTCCAAAAAAACCACGAAGTGACACGTGGCAGTCACTGTTCATGGTTGTTAATGATTTAAACAATGTTAGCAAAAAAGGACCCAATTGAACAAAATTGACGAAAATTAGGACCTATTTGAACACAATACCAAAATTAGGACTTATTTCAAAAAATTTGACGAAAATTGGGACAAAAAGGTATTTTAACCTAATATAATAATAGAAATCATTATAATTAATAATAATGATAATAATATTTATAGTTGATAGTAATATTGATTATTAATTATAGTTGATAATAATAACTCATGACCGATCTTAACCAATAATTTTGGAGGAGCCAAAATAATTTATAGTAAAAAATTTTGAATTCATCAATAATTTATTCAGAATAAAAATCTCCAATTATTCATTTTTGAATGTAAATAACCATATGGTGTTCAAGAAATCCATCTTTCATCTTATTCTGAATTTTGTTTTGATAATGTAACGTCTCATTTAATTAATAAGCGTAATTAAAAGAAGCGTCACACAACCCCTACAAAGTTCAACAGGATTAAAATAGGAAATTAAGAGTTAAGCTGGTACATGGACCATAGCCTAAAAAGAAAAACTCAAAGTAGAAAGATCTAGATGACTAAGCAGCGGAACCATCACCTCCCTGATGACCATGGGTGTTCCTCGCATCTGCTCACATCAACAAGTTGATGATCATCGCAAAAGAGAGAACCACACATACAAAACACACAACAAACAACAGAAGGGTAAGCTAGAGCCAAAATTGATTTTATCATGAAGTCAGGCATACTTTCATAGTCAACAACATATACATCATACAAGCATGTTATGAACATTCCGTCAATACACTACGACTCGACTCGACTCATCCGGATACATATAATCTGGTCGGATTCAGCGGATTCTTGCACTTGTGGTGGATACCTCTACTCACCCCCGAGCTGCTCACCCCCGAGCGATGTGTTACAAGTGTTACAATGAATCAATCCCCCCCACAAGGTTAGCCCTTAATGAGTTTCAGGCCTCCTGCTACTCTCACCACAAGAGTCAGTCCATTCTAAGTGAGACTAACTGAATCCTTAGAGTGTTAGGATGCAATCCTTACCTTGAATCCTTACCAAATTATATAGATGGGGCACCACCATGGACACCCACTAACAGGGGCCATGGAATTACGTCCCGACCACTGAAGCACGACCCTGAAATCCCACCTAGAGATCTCAAGGATTTACACACTGACCATCGACGAATTATACTCAATCAATCAAGAAGGATTTAACATGCATACACACACACACACACACACACACACACACATATATATATATATAGATATATATATATATATATATCACATACCAGCTCCTCATAATCCACCTGTTTCATATTCCCAATGAATCCATACCAACCCATTATTCTCAAACCATGAATATGGAACTCCATCTCATATCACTACCATGCCACTTTGATACCAACCATCTCGATTAGATCACAGCCAAGATCATATCCAACCCATCATTTTCAATCCAAAGATCACACAATTCTTGCATACTTAACTCATTCATGCTTTTAACAGGGTAATGAAATTATACAGTAGATCACTAGTCAATATATAAAACACAACAAACATCACACCAACACATGCATCAGCCTCGCTCAGGGCAGGAACCCTCGCTTAGGCAAAAGGGCTCTTTCGCTCTAGCGGTAGGCCCTCGCTTGAGCGAGACAACCAACAGTGAGGGTTATTGGAACGCGGATTCTCGCTTAGGCGAGCCCCTCCTCGCCTGAGCGAGGCCACCCCTCGCCCAAAGACAAAGTCCCTCGCCTGGGCAATAAAACTGCAGCGACGAGCCAAAGTCCTCACGCGTTCTCGCTTTGGCGAGCCCCTCTCGCCTGAGCGAGAAGCCTCGCTCAAACGAGAGCTCTCGCTTGAGTGAGAGCTCGAGTGTGGATCTGGCCTGTTTCTTCAAGTCTCGCCTAGGCGAGACAGACCCGCTTGGGTGAGAACACACATTCCTCGCCACTGTTTCCCTGCAATAGTCACACCCACAATTCCATACAACATACCAAGACATTTCATGCTCTCATAGTGACACACCAACCATAAAATCGCAGCACAATAATAGAACCGACAGAAAATCGAATTACAACAATAAGGCCTAGCTTCCTTTACCTAGAAAAAGGCTAAGAGAAGGGTTCAACTCCAACAGCAGAACACAAAAGCTCCAGGGACAGATTTACCAAGCTGGAAAAGAATAGTGGAGTGAGTATTGACGTAAGTCTACGACAAAGCCCTAACTAGAACTACGAAGATACGAGCGGAAGAACGAGGTATGAGGTGTAGAACACTTACACGAGCTAGAAGGCGAAACTAAGCTCACTGGATCTAGGTTGGGAGGAAACCCTACCAGAGGAAGACGACAATAGCTCAAGGGTGTGAGAGTTCTGTTTTTACGAAAGTGAGCAAAGCGTTAGGGTTAGGGCTCATTAGGTCTGATTTTGCCTTTTTGGGCCAGCCCTTAGGCCCATTCGATCAAAGGCAGCCCTTAAAATATTATGGCAGAAAACTGGGCCTTATAGAGAATCTTCGTTGTAGAAAATGAAACATTAAGAGTTAAATAAAATGAATTAGACAATCAATCAAGTAAAATATCTTTAATTTGTTTGTTTTTGTCAAAGATTAACATATTTCAATAATGGTCGACAAATTCTTCAAATTTGAATGGGTATAAACATCAATAATGAAATGTTGGAGTGAAATTTTAAACTAATCATATATTTATCAATATATCTATTTTTTTAAGTTACAAAAATAATTTATCATGATCTAATAAAAATTGAGACGTAACTACTAAAAAAATATATGATAGTAATAATATTATATATTACAAATAAGAGTAATAACTTTACTACTAATAATATTAATAATACTAATAGTAATAATGTCACATAAGGCAAAAATTGACCAAAAACTTTGTCCCTTCTTTTCGGTCACTTGAATTGGATCAACCCATGAGATTGTTGGGTCGGAAGCTCAGTATTTTTCTACAGGGATTCTTCATGTAGTCTAACTTTTCTTCTGTACCCAAACCTTTTTAAAATACTTAAAATACCTATTGATTTTTGTACTAATACCTCCTCAGTATACAAATATTCGATTTCAAAATTCGAGGTGGTATTAGATTTTAAAATTCGATTAATAAAATTATCACATTTTTAAATATGATTAAAGAAATTATCAGATTTTGGAATATGTTTAATATTATTAATGGATCTCAAAATATATATATATTAGATATATTTATCTATTAGTTTTAATTTTGTTTTTAATTAAAAATCTGATAATTTCTCTAATTGAATTTTGAAATACAGAACTTTTCTAAACATTTTTTGTTTGAAATATATGGTGTCACTACAAAAATTTATAATTCTAATGGGGTTTATTAGTTAAGGTTGTAATAACCTCCTTTAAGAAAATGAATATCAGAGGTTTTAGAAACCTCTGTTAAGTGTCAGGGGTTTCGAAATGAACCCCAGTGAAATTTAGGTTTCACCTTTTTTTTCATTTCTTCCTTTTCATAACTTTTAAAATTTTCAGTTTGAATATTCAACTTTTCTCTCTTTCTCATGGTGTACCTACGACGAAGATGAAGAAGCTTTCGCTCTTCTCTGTGTGCCTTCCACCGTTCTCCCTCTTCTTACGTGTGACGATATTTCTCTTTCGATTTTATCTCTCTAATTTCGTCTCAGTCCCATTTTGAAGTTCTCATTTTGGTTGTGCGTCGCTGCCCTCGATTTTTGAATTGATTTCAGTTTCTTTCTTTCTCATGCCCTAACTCAGTTCTTTGCCTAACTCTTTCGATTTCCATAATTTATGTTATGTTTCCACGGGCCATGAGATCTGCAGAGACTCAAGAGAGAAAATCGATGCTTTGGTTACAGGGATAGGAACTGGAGGATTAATAACAGGTGCTGGAAAATTCCTCAAGCAGAAAAACCCAATCATCAAGGTATATTTTTTTTCTTAGCCAAGTTTGGAACCAAAATCTTGTTTCCCTTCTTTAATGGACTATTTATAGATTAATATCATGTTACTTTAAGCATCACTAGTTGTTGCTTCTTGAGGTTACAGATGCAACCACAGATACCTAATATTGGGACTCATTACTATTAATCAAAAGTTCAGTGGTTTTGGTTTGCAAATGCAGTTTTAGAGGTATGGTGATATCGCTATGTTGTTCTTCTAGTTTGAATCTATGCACGAATTGGATAAAATTTCTTCTTCATCAATTTTTTGTTTCTGGTAGCACAAACCTAGTAAGATTTTTTTTTTCTAGATTCATAGTTAAAATTAATATAGTGCTTCTTGATGATTCAATAGAGCTGGAAACAATGTCATGGTAGGCATTCCATAGAGTGGGAAATAGTGTGCTTGATAAAAGAAAGGTAGGTGAAGGAGTGATTTTCCTGGAAAAAAAAAAAAGTTGGTCAAAATTAATCATGATGTATATACATAATCTATGTTAGAAATGTGTGAGATAACCATACGAATTATTTTGAATTTTGTAAGTGGTGTATTATTTATTTTGTAGGTGCCTTGGGTCAAGTGAGTCATGCCTAAATCCAAAAGAGTTAGTGATGACAAGACTAACAGAAGTGGAAGGAGGGGTATGGTTCTTCCTTTTCAACCTTTATCCCTCACTTTTGATGAGATCAAGTATTCTATAAACATGCCACGGGTACTTAATTTTCAAGTGAAATCTTCCCATTTATATTTTAGAGCCTACTTCAACTTTTTTTGCTCCAAGTTGACAAGGAAATTGCTATAGCACTAAATTTTGTCTGATATTTGTGGAAAAATAATTAGAACTGTTGTATTATTGTAGGAAATGAAACAACAAGGAGTTTTTGAAGAACGTCTAGAACTTTTGAAGGTTGTTAGTGGTGTCTTTAGGCCAGGAGTACTAACAGCTCTGATGGGTGTAAGTGGTGCTGGTAAGACTACTTGATGGATGTTCTAGCTGGAAGGAAAACTGGTGGATATATTGAAGGGAACATCACAATATCTGGATACATAAAGAGGCAAGAAACATTTGCAAGAATCTCAGAACAATTTGATATTCACTCACCCAATGTTATAGTTTATGAATCTTTGCTATATTCGGCCTGGCTTCGTTTACCCGGTGAAGTTGATCGCGCAACTAGAAAGGTACAACTTTCTTCTGTCTAAATTGAAACAGGAAACTCATCACTTAAGTTCTGAAAGAATGATCAGGTTCTCTCATGAAAACTTCTCTAAGTACAGAGAAAAGAAGAAAGAAAAATTATCCATAAACTAAAATTAATTTTGGTATGCTATAATTAGCTTATAACTTCTACTTATCAATTATCATTTTTAAATTGGATTCCAAAGTGGGGAAAATTCATTAACATTTTCTTTAATTGTGTTTAAGCTATGCCAACTTTTTGTTAACTAAATTGACGGTGCCAACCCTACAGTGTAGGACGGTATCAAACTCGGAGCCAATGTATTTTTGTTAACTAAATTCTTTCCTTTATGCTAATATATGTTTCTTGAATATAACTCTAAAAATGGGCAGGATTTAATGACTACTACATTGAGCAATTAGAAGTTAACTCTTGATGGTTATAAGGTAATCTCGTAAAGTTTGTCTCTTATTCCTGCTGTATTATTTCAAATCATATTATATGCATTGCATTAGGGGTGGGCATGGATCGGATATTTAATGATCCAATCCACATCCATTTTAGATCCAAATAATTAGATTAGATTTTTGACCCAAATCCATATTTTTAGCAAAAGTAGTTTGGATTTTTTTAAAATCCAGATCTAAATATTTGGATCAAGATTTAAATCCAATCCAAATATTTGGATTAAGTTTAAAATCCAGAATCCATTTTTAATAAAAGAAATTTAAATTGAATTTCTTAAAGCAATTTTAAAATCCAGGCCCTACGACTCGGATGGGATCGACGACCCGGACGGACCCGACGACCTGGACAACCCAGACGGGCCCGACGACCCGAACGACCCAAACGGGGCCGATGACCCGAACGGGCTCGACAACCCGAACGTGCCGGACAACCCGAACGGGCCCGAAAACACGAACAGGCTCGACGAGGCGAACGAGCCGGATGACCCGAATGGGGCCAACGACTCGGACGGGCCAGACGACCCGAACGGACCGGTCCAAATAGTCGGGCCCAATTAGGTAGTCGGGCACGTTCGAATCGTGGGGCCTGTCTGGGTCGTCAGGTACGTCAAGGTCATCAGGCCCGTCTGAGTCGTCGGGCCCATCTGGGTCGTAGGGCCTGTCCGGGATGTCGAGCCCGTCTGGGTTGTAGGGCCTGTCCGGGTCGTAGGGCTCGTTCGTGTCATCGTGCCATCCGGGTCGTAAGGCCCGTGTAGGTCGTCAGGCTCGTCCGGGTCGCCAGGCCCGTTAGGGTCGTCCAAGTCGTCAGGTCTGTTTGGATCGTCGGGCCCATTCGGGTCGTTCGGCCCGTTCTTGACGTCGTGCCCATCCGGGTCGTAAGGCCCGTGTATGTCGTCGGGCCCGTCCGGGTCGCCAGGTCGTTTGGTCCATCCAGGTCGTCCGGCCCATCCGGGTCTTCGGGCTCGTTCGGGTTGTCAGGCCTGTTCGGGTTTTTGGGCTTGCCTGACTCTTTCGGGTCTTTGGGCTGCCTGACATGTTTTCGTCATTGGTTCTGCCTAGTCCGTTCAGGTTTTCGGGTCCGCGTGACCCTTTCGGGTCTTCGGGTCTGCCTGAGCCGTTCGGGTCTTCGGGCTCGCCTTACCCCGTTCGATTCTTTGAGCCTGCCTTACTCGTTCGGGTCATCAGGCTTGCCTGACCCGTTCGGGTCTTTGGGCCTGCCTGACCTGTTCAGTTCTTCGAGCCTGCTTGACCCATTCGGGTCATCGAGCTCGCTTGGCCTGTTCGGGTCTTCGAGCTCGCTTGGCCCGTTCGGATCTTCGAACCTGCCTAGCCTGTTTGGGTCTTCGGGCTCACCTGGCTCATCAGGTCATTGGGCCTGATCGATTCGTTCGGTTTGTCGGGCCCGCCTATCTCGTTCATATCTTTAGGCCCGCCCAACCTCTTATGGTTGTCGAGCCTGTCCGATTCGTATAGGTCGTCGAGCAAGGCTCATCCAAGTCTGAATTTAGTATAGTTCATCTCAACCTTTAGTCTAACCCAACTAAAAATTTAAATTGAAAATTTGGATTGGATTTTTTGGATTATCCATATTTAAAAATCTTGATTTATAAAATGGATATCCAATCCATAAGATATATAAAATGTAAATTAGATTGGAATCCATATCCATTAAATGGATTTTAAATGGATTAGATTTTTAATAAAATGGATTATAAATGGAGTGCATTGGAGCAAAAGTGGATTTGATCAAGAAAATTAAATTTTTTGCCCACTCCTACATTGCATAACTAATAACAATTGAGTAATTTCTAGTCAGATTAACTGTTAAAAAGGCATAACTTCCTTTTTTATTACGTTTGTTCTATAATAAAAAATACCTTTTAGTTATGATTGATAATGTGTTATAATGGACATTTTCTTTTCTAGGTTTGTATTTTTATATGTGCCTTAATCTCTTTTCAATTTTTGGTTGTAGCAGGATTAGTAGCTGATGGGAGGCAAATTGTTGCCCAAGCCAAGTCTGAAGCAACTATGACATGTTTGCTTAATTCTCTTGTAATATAGATGCTTCCTCTCCTCACCCCTTTTATTTATCTAAATGTTTGATGATTACCATATTTTCTTATTACTGTTGTCATGGACTAATTTGACACCTTGTAGCAATCAAAGAAGAATTGTAGTTAAACTAGGAAAAATTGTGAGAATTATTATCTGTAAACATGTGGTTTCTAGGAAGTAGTAGATGAGGACAATGGCATCGGGATTGAGATTTAATAAATCGTCACAACTCCCTATTGAAATCTGCAACCTCTGCATCTGCTTGTTGTGAAATTGGCACCATGCTCTTGGAAGTCTCGTTATTCATTAATCACTTTTCTGTCAATGGTGAATGGTGTTTTGAAAGATTTTATATATTACTGCAGACAAATATATTGGAATGCTATTGTTTCCTTTTGTTAGTTGTTTCTCCTTTTGTTACTATCTTTGCACTGTGGGTGGTAGTATTGAGACACTGAGCAATTTTGGATTTGTGGAGTAGAGTCTGAAATAGTGTGCGGTATTTTAATTTTCAAACTCAGTGCTCTACTATGTAATATTTTACTTTTTGTGTAATATTTTGCAAATACATATATAAGAGATAACTTTGACAATTATCTCATATTTTACCATCATATCCACATATATGATAACTACTATGTACTTTGTCTTTGTTTTCTGTTACTCTAAAATGATAAATCGCCATAGTTTAGATATTTTATACTAGTTTCTTAAATAGTGGTTAACTATCTAATCAAACCTTTTTGTTAGGAATGATAGAAAGTTTGGAAAGATTTTCGGCCAAGAAAACATGTAATCAAATAAATTCCCAAGAAGGTGGGTTCATGTGGTGGTTATTATAAGTTAGCATTGGGTGAAATATGAAATATATTTGAAGATTTTTGTCATAAATTATTTACCTTCATATACTTCTTATAACGAGTTTGCTCAGGATAAAAATGTTATCTTTTTCTTGATATTACTGGTTCAAAATCAAAATTTTCATGTAGGTCCAACATTGCTCATGTCTTAATTATACTTTTTGAAGGCATGTATCTGTGATACATGTTCAGACGTGCTCAGCCACTTTTTAAATACATTGATAAACATATCCTCCAAAAACTGAGAGACTAATAAAGATATTTTGTGTTATTATTATGGGTTTTAATCATACAAAGGGATGAAACAGTCAAACAACCACTAGCGACTTGCACAATAGCTAAGAATTGAGGTTGGTTCATCCATTTTCTCAAGGTTGACTTTGAGTTAAATCTTCAATCATCAGGACACCTCTCCGAGGCAGCTGCAACTCTTATCTTTGCCTCCACCACCGTTGGATCAGCTAGCACCGAGAATAGTTACTCTTATAAGGTATTTGAAATTAGCTAAAATAGTACTTTAAAAACCACAATTATGAAGAGTTTTAATTCATTCTTTTGAACACTTTTTGAAGTGGGTTAATTTAACTTTTAATTACATTTTGTAACTGCCAGACTTTATTTCTTGAAGAAATAACCTTGATGTGTAATTCATATGAAGAAAAAAGTATAATATGATCATAGCATGGTGGATGATAAGGAAATGGGTGTAGAGTCAAGCCATAATATGAATGATGATCTTAAAGACTTTTTTTAGTTGATGCAAGAAAGTCAAGAGAGTTTATATGAAGGGTGTGATAAACATTCTAAACTTTCTTTTATTGTATTGTATTTTCTTTCATTCTAAACTTTCTTTCATTGTATTTTATTGGACTTTATACATGATTATTTTTCTTTCATTGTAGTTGAAGAATCTTATTAGACTTTCATTTTATTTGACTTTATAACAAGTATAAAAAAGATATTGTAATATTTCACTACTTTGAACGTTTAAACTTTATTATTTACTTTGAACTTATAAACTATGTTCCTTGTTTTTATGAATGTTATATCTAGTTATAAACAAATATCTAAATGTTAGAATTTTTTCTTATCATATGTTTTATGAATTTTATGCATTCAAAAAGTATAATAAATAAAATTAAGGAAATTTAAAAAGTAAAAACATCAATAAATGATGAATTGCATTGCATGGGTAAAAATGGACTTTCAATATTACTATATAGTATAAAGGATTTAAAACTACATACAAGGAATAGGTACTACGATTATAAAACTGCAATAAATACCAGGGTTCCAAAACTGTCAGTAATTACCAAGGGTTTTAAAATCTCAGATAAATATCAGGGGTTTAAAATCGTCGGTAATTAACAAGAGTTTTAAAACCGTCGATAATTATCAAGAGTTTGAAAGTTGCCGGTAATTATAGGGGCTTTAAAACCGTCGGTAATTACTAGGAGTTTGAAACCGTCGGTAAATACCAGGAGTTTCAAAACCGCCGGTAAGTGCTGTTTTACCCGGGGAGAAAGGAGTACCCATTTTTTTCCTCCTTCTCCATTATTTTTCCAGCTTGCTTATGCTTGATCACTAATTATTTTTTTCTTTTTCTTCTTCTTATTCGGTCTAGTCTAGTCCTTAAGTTTATAAAAAAAAAAAAAAACAAAACCCGAAAAGCAGAATAAACCAAGAAAATATTGGAAAATATCTCATTTGCCCCTCCATAATTTCTTTTCACAACTTGATACAGTTGAATGATGAAAATAACTTTTTAAATTCTTATTTTTTTCGAAAAATAAAAATTTAGAATATGTAATCTAGAATTTTTTTAAATAATTTTATCATTTTGATACTATTCTATGATAAAATTTAATATAACGAAATAATATTTTAAAAATAATTTTGAATATATTCAAAATATTTATTGAAAAGAAAAAAATATAAAATATCTCTGAATACTTATTAAAAAACCTTATAACAATATTTCTGGATTGAGTTATTGAATTTGTTGGAAAACTTTATCTGAGAAAGCTTTATATTGCAGTGTAGACTTTAATATTTATTTCGATTGACATATGACTTTTTGATTGATTCAAATATTAACGTTCACATTTCAATATAAAGCTTTCGAGTAAATGTTTTTGAAAAATCCAAAAATCCAACGAAATATATTTTTCCAGATAAAGCATTATCAATGAAATGCCTTAAATTTATAATATTTTGAAATATATTTAAATTGCTGTTGAAACATTATTTAGTAATAATATTTTTTCCAAATGAACAATTCTAAATAATTAAAACTTTATTGTGTATTAGGATTATGATTATTTGACTCCCAAATTTTGACTATAAAATGACTTCCTGACGTGGTCAGGTGAGGTGAATTTTATTTTTTAATTTAATATATTTTTTTGAAAAAATACTGAGGTAGGAAGCGATGGGAAGAGAAGTGAACTGCCTTTTCCACTTTTTGACTTACAGATTATGTGGAATCTTTCATGGTTTCCCTCTCGTGCTCTACACTTTTCTCTTCTCACCTCCAACCCAACAAAAGCTTTTCTTCGAAATTTGTTAGGGTTTTTGCAAAGGCAGATAAAAAACGAAGACAAAGAAAGTGTTAAGGAGAAGAGGTGAAGCAGTCGTTTTCATTTTCTCTCACGCAGAGATGGAAAAGGTTAGGGAGAAGATTTTTTGGTTTCATTGACGAAGGTTGTTTGTCTCTCTCGTAGAGCACAAAACGACGTCAAGGAGAAGAGGTGAAGGCATTTTCTGTGTGGCGTAGAGCACAAAAGACATTTTCTTTTATTAAATTGTAGTTTCTTCAATCAGAACGATCAAGCGCGTCCTCCATTGGCTTTGGGCTGTTTGGGCATTGTTTTCAAAGGTTCTAGTTGTAAGAAGGATGATGATTGTATGTCATTGGAGGGCGACATTGAAGGTATGGATTCCTTTTTTTACTGTTTGTTACGTTAGGGTGTATTTTAGTCTTTAAAACACCCAAATTTTTCATTTTTTTCCATTTGAAGAAGATGATTGTTGATTGTAGGGTTTTCGTTTGTTATGTTTCTATGAGTATCTTTCTGTCATGGAGTTGTTTTAGGTTTTTTAGGTGTTTAATTGGTTGAAGTTGATATTGCTTTTTGATGAACCAAATACTTTTGATAGGTGCATGAATTACCACATTGCTGAATAGGTTTGATTACAACTGTCTGCATGTTTTGTTGATGACTTATGTGCAAACAAGTGATGACCTATGATGCATTTTTAGCAAGCATTGGGATCACTCAATCTTTTGAACTTTCATCTTATAGCAGTGACAAGTTATGAATGTGGTGATTAACTTTTGTGCATCTGTTTTTATTTTTATATATGTGTTTCATGTTTTGATTAAAATTGTCTGCATTTTTTTGTTGATGACCTTTGTGAACACAATTGATGACATGTGGTGCATTTTTGTTAAGCATGTGGGATCACTAAATTTTTTTTACTTTCTTGATGTAGCAATGACAAGTTGTGAATGTGGTGATTAACTTTAGTGCATCTTTACAATCTATAGTGATCTTTGTTCCTTTGTACATATGTATTTGATGAATTTCAATACACTTGTTGTCTTATTTATGAATTTTAAGTATATGGACTGGATCATTGGCTGATCGAAGTACTTTGATAGGTGCGTGAATGATTGTAGGTTTTCATTTTTTGGTGTCCTTGTGAGTGTCTTCTTGTGATGGAATTGGTAATTTTTTTATTGGGTGTGAAATTGGTTGCATGTGGAATTATGTTGAGTCAATTTCAATGTGTGGTATGAGTCAATTACAATTTACTGTCTGCATTAGATTTAAGTATGACGAAGATAAAGTTCCTTTTTGATGAACCAAGTAGTTTGATAGGTGAGTCAATATGTGATGATTAGGGTGATTCTAACTGTCTGATTTTATCTGATTACATGTGTGCACAAAAGTGATGACCTGTGGTGCATTTTTTGGTTGCATGAGGGATTACTAAATTTTTGGAATTTTCATGTTATAACAGTAACAAGTTCTGAATGTGGTGATTAACTTTGGTGCATATGTGTAATTTACAATGATATGTGTTTTTTTATAGATATATTTTGGATGATGCATTTCAATGCACTTGGTTCGTTGTGTAGGAATTGCACTTGATGAGATTGCACATGATGACATTACTTGATTTTGTGATACCCATTATTTCAATGAATGAATTATGCTAACTTAAGTGAATACCTCTAGTTTTTATTTTGTACAACCATTTATTGAGTCAATATGTAGTACTTTAAATTAATGTATAATGTGTGTTATTTAGTTACTTTGAAAGTTACTAAATATTCAAATTCATGATGAGTTTTGTTGAATGAAGTGATGAACTTAGGTTTATATTTTGCAAGGATCTTGTAGGAGTAAGTATTTTGCCATTTAAGTGCTGGATTAAGTTGTTTATTATGCACAATTGTGAGTTAATATTATAGTGTAATATTTATCTATGGTGACATTTTTCTTGTGTTGTGAGGTTTGTAGAATTATTGATTTGTTGGAATTGTGAGATGGCTTGTAAACGGTAAGGAAAATCTTCTCCACAAGCATGCAATGAAAGCAAGAAGGCAAAGATGGAAGAGAAGGATCAATAGGTAATTATTTAGACCTTGTGTACTTTTAAGTTGAATTTTGCTTTTGAATTGTTCATCTAAATTGTTTTCTTGTGTAAATATAGGTCAGAATTGTGCATAAGTGTGACACGAAATACTTTGTTCAAGCTAACAATTTACTCAAAGCAAGTCATGGTAAGAGAATCGAACCACAACTATGGAACACAATGTGCAGGCCAATGTGGACCACAATGTGCAACCAACTGTGGCTGTCAATGTAGACGAAATATTGCAGAGGATGGTTCCTCCATCGACCAATAATCCATGTTTTGAGGTTGGGGAGAGCTCAAAGGATGGATCCTTTGCTTTGGATAATATATCCCTTATTTAATGTGGGATAAGTATTTTATGTGGGACAATTATTTAATGTCTTGTATTTTTATGGTATTTAAATTTAAGTTGCCGATTTTATCTTATCATATGTAGTTTGAACTTTATGACTATATGGGTTTGGATCAATGTACTAAATTTATGACATTGAACTTATTTTGTGCACTTTGCTATTAATGTAACCCACTATAATTGAAACAACAGAAGTGGATAAGGTAAGTCCATATGTGAAATAATACAGGTATCAGAACTCTAGAAGTATAAACGGATGACCCTTGACCAATTATATGATGACCTGCAAATAACATTTTGCACAAAATTAGAATATGTGATCCCTAATAAGGGAGTGAAGCTGTAGACCACTTTTAGAAAATTAAACATTGCTAATTTACTATAAGCAAGGTTAATTAAAAATATTGAACTTCCATGTGAGATAACTTGTCCAAAATATCCCACATCAAATGACATTATTCCACTGCATATATTAACTAATGACCACTCAACAATTAAGTGGTGACCTACCAATCACTTTCTGTACAACATTACAATCTCATATCACTAATAAGGGAGAAAATAGGAATTGGAGTTGCTTCATATTCTCTCATTCTCTATCCTCGTTTTTGTCTATTGCATCATCAGAGATGGACACATATGTCATGAAAAATGACTTGATCCCTTTCACTATTCTTGTTCCTAATATAAATAGTGCTAGGAATATTTACAATAATTATTACTCATAATTGCAAAAATATCTTATAATCTTAAATTAGGGAGAACAAACCAATCTATGATTGTCTAGCTTATTCTTAGGAAATCATATCAAAATATACTCATGTGCCGCTAGGCGGTTTCTTGAAAAATCTAGAAACGCGAAAAGAACTCGAACATGGCAAAGATATACACTTCAAGCATTCCATACAATACATGATCATGCGAAAATTATAATTTAACAACAGATGGAACTCCCCTAACCTAGATTTTCCCCGCACTAATGCTCTTCTAAAGTCCCTTTTGATTCCAATTTGGTTCCAAGCCTTGTCTACACCCAAGCATACTCACTCACTCTCTTTAGGTTCAAGTTTGTGCTCAGAAACTGTCCCTTAGGCCGCCCACACGAAAATGCACCATCCAAAACACCGTCTTTCCACTTAATTGGCCAAATAACAAGTCTTAGTGGTGGTTAGTGATTCAGAAACGAAAATTGGCATTCATATAACCTTAATTGCCATTCAAACCTCATTAGTGGTTGTTTCTCCAGCCCCCCTTGGCTGCCCCTTTTTCAGCTAGGGTTTCTGGCCTTTCACATTCATGCCAAAAAATGATTTTAGCAAAATGAAAGTTATTTTGCTTAAGCCAAGGTTCAAAATCACCACCACTCAATTTTCAAGTCAATGCACAACCAATCAACCAATTCACATTTCATGATAATTTCTATAAATCTAGAAATTTATACTCTCTTATCACGCTCAAACATATCATAAAAAAAATACAATTAAATAACACACAATTGGCACACATAGGACTCGAACCTAAGTCCTTTCAACATAACCAAGTACTTCCAATCACTTGAGCTAGTACTTGTTCACATCATGAAAGTTAGCATTTAATGTTATAAAGACTCACACTACCCGCATTTATTAAATAATTATTTATTTAATTATTTAAATTTCTCGGGTCTTACAATTATTAATCTCTGGAAGTCGACTTCTGGTTCAGTGTTTTTCCGAAAGTTGACTTCCAGTTTTGTTACATGATATTTTTTTATTTATAATTTTTTATGTCAAGTTTTTAGTTTTTATGTTAATTTTTTTAGTGTTTTTATGTTGTAATTAAAATATTTATTAATTTTAATTTGTAATTATTTTAATTTGAATATGTTCTTGAATATGTTTTTTATAGACATGGTTAGGACAAGAAGAGCATTGGTACCTCGTGACAGAAGTTCTTCACATGATCAGACTCTTGAGGAGGAGCCTAGACGTAGACCCACAACATGTGCTCGCAGAAGGGGCAAGGGTCGTCATGAAGAATTTGGTCAATCGGTAGCTCATGGAAAAACTAGTTCATCAACAACTCCTGATATTCATGAAGAGCCGGAGAATGTAATCCAACATGAGGACATTGTTGCGGAACACGACCACGATAATTTAGAAGGATTTCTTGGAGGACCCGAGTATATTTCTCTGTTGACTGGATTTGCTGATCATGTTGCATGTGCTATTTGGGATGGCCGGGTTAGTATAGTACTTAATAGTTTTATTATTGAAATTGGTGGATGAATTTTAAATATTTGTATAATGGTTTTTATTAGGATCGAGTGGACATGAAGTTGGTGTCTCATGGCAAGAAATTTAAAAGATTTTGAGTTTGTCATGAAACTGTTCTACCCTATGTTGTAAATTGTAGTTTGATGCCACTATCTAATATATTTTATGAATACCCTGATAAGGGCCTTGTATTGGCTTTTGTTGAGATGTGGCATAGAGAGACTGATGAGTCATTATTTTCTTCCATTCCACTAGCCTTTGTGTACCCATTAGACACTTGATTAGTGCTTAATTATTCATCTTTAGAGTGTTTTTCATCTGTTGGGCTTTATTGGGCCATTGTTCCGAATCTGGACTAATTTCACATTATTTGGCCTAATTTATGTTTTTAATTATTTTTAGGTATTTGGGTGAAGCAATTTTGGAGCTTGGACGTCAATATTCAGTTGAAGAGAGTCGCCACATCATTTCCACGTCAGCAAAGTCAATGGGTCAACATTTGAGGCCTAGGAGTGGCATTTTTGTAATTCTGAGTGGCAGAGTGACAGTTTTGTAAATATGAGTGGCAGGGGTGATATGACCACGAAATTAGGTCTGCATGGGGGAGACCAGCCGCTCCTTCTTCTTCTCCACTTCCCAAACCTCCATTTTTGTTATTTTTAAGCTTTGGAAGGTGACCCATGGTGGCACACACGAATTTTTCACGTTTTATGAGTCTTGGACAACATATTGAAGTTGTATTAACGTTTTCTACCATTTGGGTAACATTTATATTGAAGTATTTTCGTTTTTGGTGGCTATTTTTGTTGTTCTTCTATTATCCCTTGCCCATTTCGTTTGCTGCACCATTTTAAGCTTTCAGTATCAATTTGAAGTCATTTGAACGGTTGAATTGCAATTTCTGTTTCAGATTCGAAGTGCTTGATTGTTCATTTTCCATGTCTAGCTAAGTTTTTCGTATTGGTTCCTTGAAGAAACTTAATTGAAACCATGAGGTTGATGTTTTGCAGTGCACTCCAATTCCTATTTTCTCTTCATTCTATTTAATTTCGTAGCTTTGAATGAAATGAAATTTGTGATGCTTAATCATGGGTTCATGTTTTCCACAATTTCAGAATCCTTGTCATGCTTAGTGAGTTTGGGTTTTGGCCACAGTTGCTTAATCTGTGTGTGTGTGTGAAATTGAAAGAAGGATGTGTGCTATGCTTAATGGCATAATGAAGCTGTGTTAATTTTCGCATAGTTGATTAATTCGGATTTCATGAGAGTAAATTGGATAAGAGAATTTATTTAGTAACCTGTGATTGGTGGATTTTCAGTGGAATCAAGGAATCAATACATTTTGAATTCTGTGTTTAATTCAGTTTCAGTGTTTTTATTAGAATTTAGCAAACTTGTGTGAATCTGCCAACCCCCCTTTGTGTTATTGTTGTGTTCATCTGGAAATTTCGCTTTGAATGAAAATATTGGTCGTTGGGAGACGACTTGGTTCACTTTCATGTACTGCATTTAATATGTTTTAATTTGGTGGGGTACGACCTCTATCAGAGACCAACAACTTTCATCTTCCTTTTGGAGAGATGAGCGTGACACTTAATGATGTCTTTGTCCTCCTCCATTTGCCTATAGTAGAAGAGTTTGTCCAATCGAAGCACTAGACTTCGATGCTGCTTTAGTGTTCATGGATCTGAATGTACAAGGGAGTCATCTGAGCTCAGACAATGTCATGGTCCTCATGTCAAACTGAGTTGGTTGAGAGACCTCTACACTGAGTGTTGTGAAAATAAGCATTGGCAGTTTGCAACATAGACATATCTATTGCACCACTTTTATGGATAAAAGCGCAACATCCATTAGCGTCTCGTACCTGAATATGTTTGCAAATCTGCAGTCTTGTGGAAGGTTTACGAGGGGAGCTACTGCACTTGCACATCTTTTTGAGCATTTTGGCGATGCGTGCCTTGGACACACGAGGCAATTAACTGAATATCTTACTCTTTTTCAAATACAATTTTTTTCTTTGTTCATGTTTATTGGTGAGTTATTTAAATACCTTTGCATTTTTTCGGGATTGGGAAGGAATCAATTATTGGATAGTTATGACGATAGAGACCTCAGACAATGCGTTATTTGACACCTAGACTGAATTGTACTCTGCATGAGGTCGGAGCACAGTTGGATTCACTAACATATGATGGGGTCATGTTGAACATGTATGCATCATTACGAGTTACTCATCCCCTTATCATCATTGCTCTATTCTCTGGCTTCATCTAGGTGGGTGAAATTGCTCACTATCATCTGCCAAAACGTGGGTTACGCCAATTTGGGTTTCTGCAACCTATCCCTAGGTCTCCACTTGTTGTTCCTGATGTCGACTTAGCAGACATTGTTCGTCGATGGATACGCTTCGTAAATCATGTTTTGAAATGTGTGCTTTCAACAATTCCTCCTCATGGTACCTGTAGCGGTTTAGACAAGTATCCCATCCATATATGGTTCGAGGTACTCATGACAATCAGACGAGTCTTGTCCCTCGTCTTCTACGACATCTACTAGATGATCTTCCACCGTAGAGGAGATCACTAGATTCATCATTCAATTTATCAGTAAGCATCTCAAAAACTATATTTTAGTACACATAAAATTTTTAATATACTTCATTTGATGTTGTCATTACAGGGCACTATTAGACGCATGATGTTCGTCTCATAAAGGATGCTAGATTGTTGTGATGTTAGGGAGGGGACAATGACATGGGACCGCACCAATGAGGCGTTGCAGATAGGTCGCCGTGCAACCGAAGAATATGCCAACTGTAACACCCCAATTTTTTTGGGATGTCACGGAAAGTTAGAAAATGAACGCGTTTGGCGGAAAAGGATTATCATTGAAAATGTACTAAAACAAACTTTTCATTTGATTTGCGAAGATACATAGTCTTCAGTATCTGATTTAAAACAACTAATAAGTTATAAAAACTCCCAAGTTCATCCCAACCTCTCGTCAATTTAGTCCATGTCAAAATTATCTGCAATATCATTTGCTCCCGTATAACACACACGTTATACGATCATCGCACATACAACAAACACACAAACAAACAAATAAGAGTAAGCTAACCATAAACAACGATATATAAAAGAATTATGTAAATAAAACATGACAAATAATACTCAACATCTCATTCAAGTAACACTTAAGCATTAAGATCACAATCAAACTTTACTTTGAACACACAACCCCCAACATCCAAACAACTATATCAAACCAATAGACTATCACATTCATTTAAATCCTTAAACATAATAATCATAATCAAGCTTTAGTTTTTTGCGACCTTTTACCCCACAACAACATCTAGTTTTCTAGAAATAGATGGTTCGACATGTCCCGCTATCGCAGTCAGACTGTTTCCCTTATTCCTCAAGGAATTATGAGTAAAAACGTTGATGCATCGCAACGAGCCGAAATAAGGCGAAACATTTTTCCCTCCCCACTGCTTCACACAGGCGAGAGAGTACAACACTCAGACCAATCCTTTACCACTACTTCACACAGGCGAAAGAGTCATGATTGGGTCTCTAGGTACGGAAAACCTCACAACATTTAATTTCACCAAAAGTCTTCAAGCAAGGCAAAACACTCTCAACATGCAACACATGAGAATTACAAATTGCCAAATAAATATACTCCATCACATCATGCATTGAAAATAAAGTTCCATAACAAAAACTCATCAACTTACCAGCCAATACCTTCCAACAACGAACTTAACGAGTGGTTTCAGATCCCAATAAAACAACAAGCAGTTAAAGCACGAAGCCACCATTTTACTTGTATAACCATGCAACTAGAATATTACATATAACCAAGCGAAAGACATAGCATTGTCATTGCAACTATGGATATATAACACGTGTTCAACAAAATAACCATCTCATGATATAAGACAAAAAGTAAAGGCAAAGAACATGTCATCCCTTCCAATACCAAAACATATTACAATATAAGATAATTAGTAAAACCAAATAAAAAGCACCACACTAAAAGTATAAAAAGCCAAAATGGAATTACATCCCAAAACTATAAGGAAAGAAAACATGCTTTTAATATGAATCAAGAAAAAAAAAAAACAAAAGCTATATTAAAATATGTATTTACATAATCCACACTCTAAAAGCCTAAAAAGAAAGTTAAATGAACTTTTGGGCCATGCATGATTGTCACATCAAGGAAAAGTTATCTTAAATGGTAATGAAAGAAAGAAAGCAACGTATATATCAATTGCACCCAAAGGCTAAGGAAAGAAAAATTTCTTGTGGAACCATGGCCTTCCACCATTCAAACCAATGGAACATGTAAAATGTAAAATGAAGAGCATATTCAAAGCTACCCATACGTAAAGCATGATGACACAATATATGTGATAAATAAGAAACCAAGTTGCCATAAATAGAAGGTGTCCCATCATGCCTACCAGTGCACCAATCAAACCTGAAGTTTGGCTATAAACCAATAAAACGAATATAGAAAAAGGAAACTTAAACCCTTGGCAGCATCTACACGAATATTGCACGTCCTACGTAATTCATGCCCATGCACTAGTGGAGGAAGGGCTTTTTGCCCCGGTTATTTTTCTCATTTTGCCTCGGGTCTGGAACCGAGGCATATTGGGGTGAGGCCAAAAGGTACTCCTTTTGGCCTCGGTTGTTACCCGAAGCCATAGAGTCTATTTTATGCCTCGGTTCTAAATGAACCGGAGCCATAGGGTAAAAATATTTTTTTTTAATTAAATTTTTTGCAGTTGGAGGGAGTGTGTTCCTTCTTTTTCGTTGCAGTTGGAGATCTTTCTCAACGAAGAATCCCACGGTGATGTAGCATTGTCGGCGCTGTGGAGGTGTGCGAAGTGGAGCTGAATCGGCGGCTAAGTGAGGCGGCAGAGAAGTAGAGGCAGAGAACACAATGTGATGGAGAACGAAGCGTAGCCCTTTGCACGGAGCAAGTGAACGACGCGGTTCCAGTGAACACCGTTCTTGGAGAGGGAGTGGTTGGAAGAACAAGAGGGGGGTCGAATGAAGAAATCCAAACCCCGTTGAAGAAGGTCGTGCGGGTGCAAGGGGGAGAAGGGGGAAAGAACGCCATGCACGGCTAGGTGGTCGGCGAGGAAGATGTTAGGGTTTGATATGAGGACGTTGTTGATCTCGACGGGGTTTGTTGCGGGGTGGACCTTGGTGAGGGAGATGTTTTTGTGGCGGAGGAGGGTGGTGAGGCAGGTTCCTTGGGACATGTTGAGGAGGTGGTGGAAGGAGAAGGTGGAGGTGGCGGTGGTGGTGTGGTAGAGGAGGAGGGTTTTGAGGAACCAGAGAGGGGTTCGCGTTTTTGTGCAGCGGCGCGCGAGGAAGAAGTAGAGGGGTTCGCGTTTTTGTGTCCTAATTAAACTATATGGCCTCGGTTCAATTTAGAACCGAGGCATATAACCCCTTTTGGCCCCGGTTCCCTAACACCCGAGGCCTAAAACCCCTTTTGGCACTGGTTTTTTCCCAACCGAAGCCTATAAGTCCCAACGTCAATGGCATTTTTGAAATTTCTGGCAACCTTTTTGGCTTCGGGCCTCCTTAACCGAGGCCTATAACCTCTTTTGGCACCGGTTTTTTTTTTGAACCGAGGCCTATAACCGCTTTTGGCTTCGGGTTTTATGTGAACCGAGGTATAAAAGTTGCCTGTAATTGCAAAATTGCCACCGCGCCATTATATGCTTCGGTTCCTCGTCAACCGAGGCCTATAAGGCGAGGTAAAAATACAATTCTGCACTAGTGATGATCCACTCAACTAGCCAAAATTCATGTAAAGCTTGAAAACTTTAAACCCCAACAAACTAGAAACCTACTACCATGCGTTGCAATCTTCACAAGGATATCTCAAACCAAACCTCATACTTCATACACAACATGGTAAAGAACCCCATTGGCCAGGTTCACGGTTAACACAACAAAACTACACTACAAACGGAAAACATTTGGTTGTAGCGCCTCAACACGGTTCAAAGAGAACCCACCACACTCATGTACCATTAGAAAGCAAGGGAACATAATAGCGAAGAATCAATGTCACTCCAGCATCGTCGTATACACATACATCAGAAAAGAACAATAAGAATCATACATCAAAACACAAAAGAGAAAAGGAATATACAAGTTCAGCGTCCCCTACCTGGATTACTTTATTCGATACAATTTCTCTCATAACCTCCTTCATTCTTCACAGGTTCTTTCCACTGTTAAACTCTCGTCGTCTTTTCTCCTCACCTTTTTTGTACATTTTAGAAACCCTAAAGTGTTTTATCTCCTCTCCTAAAATCTTATCTTTTAGTCTATAATTATCATCTCTAATCTTTTCTATTAATATTCTAAAGTATAATCTTTTCAATTAAGATTTTAAAAAAACTAAAAATAATAATAAAAACAAACCAAAATCTAACTGGTTAACTGTTTTTTTTTAAATAATGTTGCAGCAAGTTTCTATTTTTCAAAAGCAAAGAACATAAAAATAAAAACATTGCACGCAACAATGTGGAAAGGAGAGAGAAATATAAATGATATGTGGGCCTCACGATCAAAAGAGAATATATGAGGATAGAGAAAGTAAAAACAAACCCATTTTAGACCATTATGGATTCAAACTCGTGCACCATGTCACACCACATATGTACATTAACCACTATACTAGACGCTTTCTCATAATATATTGTGCATGAGTAAAATATAAACACATATTGTCCATCCGCCATAATTAAATAATAATTAAAATAAACAAGACACAATTCTAATTAATCAATTATATATTTCATATGTCATATAATTAAATTAAATTCATCAACAATATTAATTAAACTATTAATTTTTCCTATGATTTTCTCTTTATTCTACACTTTTTTCTTCGGTCTTACACCAATAGTAATATAGGAGGTCGAAATGTGCGAAGGAGGTGCTTAACTAGTTCTGGATATGAGATTTTTTATATTATTATTTTCATCTTATGTCTTAGTTAAATAATCGAAAACTTTTGATATTTTGTGGTATAAGACTTCTTATTTTTGACTCGTACTATGTGTTTGAATGTGATTTTTTTTTTTAGAATTATTGACATTGTTGGTTTTGTGGTGATTGCACTAAGGCCAAAATATTTTCATCCTTTGTCTAGAGGGGTTGCATTTTTACAAATATGCATAATGA
>Ga0214542_1001832_pt1 | contig 43913 bp, 18 predicted proteins | sample CNSS1metaG_FD_160096 | JGI IMG/M metagenome (GOLD analysis project Ga0214542, IMG submission 160096) | Root nodule microbial communities from cowpea collected in UCLA plant growth center, Los Angeles, California, USA - CNSS1 | ecosystem: Host-associated > Plants > Roots > Nodule | place: USA... | reverse complement strand
TATATATAACCAAAGCATGTATATTTGAACCACTAATTAAATTGACATTCATGTAAAGGAGTTGAATTAATTAAATTAGTCAAAATTTGTGACCTTTTATTTCTTTCTCAATAATTTCTCTATTGATTATTACAAAAGAAATTATAATAATACAATCTTTAATATTAGTATTATCCCATAATGATATTACTTAATCCATCAAATACAATGTCTCTTAAATAAAAGATAATAATTTTGTACTAATCAAAATAATAAATAAACTCGGATAAAATAAATTAGTGATATATTTGCAATAAAAATCTTTGAAGCCAGTTGTCATTAGACACTTATGTTAAAAAAGGTGTGACTTTTTTGGTATGATAATAGGGATAGTATTCAAAATTCAAACCATAGGGGATTATCCAATAAGAGTAGTGGATAGAGTGAGGCCCAATAATAAACGGCGCTGATGCAACTCACTCTTCCCACAGCCTTACACGTGTCACAGCAAAGGGTGCCTCTAATATTCCTTTGCTTAGCCTCTCTCACCATCAATTAGGGTAAAAACTCATCACAAATTTTGATTAGGAGAATTATCATTCAACACTTAATCTTTATTAGATTTAAAAACAAGTGTATGGGCTCTCACATTTTTTTTAATTTTAATTTATATATTATTATAATTTAAATATTTAAAAATTATAAAATAATATATCATAAATGTGTTGGATAAGAAAGGAGTATTTTATGGTGTGAAAATAGTTGTTTTGTTGATTTTCTATGGTTATTTATTGTCGAAATTACCACTCTCTTAAACCAAACCAATCCTCCCTCTAAAAACCTTTGTGTTCCTAAATCAAACAAATCAAACAAAAGCATCCTCTGCAACAGTTTCCATCTCCATCAGGTATATCATCTTTCTCTGTCTCTCTTTCTGTCTATGTTTCTCTTGCATTCACTTTCTTCTTTCACACACACCTTCACTGCTCCCTCTGTTAATCCTGGGTTGCTTCTATCTTTTTACCTACTAAAGATGCAATGGGGTGCTTACCGATTAATGTCTTAGCTCCTACTCCTATCATGTTTGTCAATGCCATTGTTCCAAACACAAGATGGTGAATTGTAACTGATTTACTGTGAAGATTCATAGTGTTGTTATCCCCCCATTTAGTTCTTTATTAAATGCCGAATAATAACAGAGTGTTTTCTTCCAAGAAGCAAAGTTTCTTGAACAGATTTTATTTTTTGTTTTTTTTTTTTGTTTTGTTTTTTTGTTTGTTTGTGTGTGTGTGTGTGTGTGTTTGGCTCGAGTGACTATTCTTCTTAGAAGGGTCTGCGTAGTGATTGGGGGACAATGAAGTAGATCTAAGAAAACTAGATATTGCGGTGTGGTGGTGCTGAAAATATACAAAGCCACAGGAAGAACAATAAATTTTATATGAGAAAACCCTCTAATTCCTAGGTGGGGAAAATTTCACTGTTCCACTGATAATTTCCATTCCACACCCTCTAACGTGAGTTGTTTTTCACTGAGATGAGATCTTCTAATATTACATTTCCCATGGTTGAAAAATATCTATGAATTACTGGGGTGATGCCCAATCAAATTCAGTGCATTTGGGTACACCTAGACGTATGCACACTATTTTGTCTTACTTTACTGGGCTCGTTCTTTACCTCATTCTGCAATTCTTCTGATTTTCAAGCAGTGGGGGGTGGGGGGAGATGGATGGATACAATGTTTTATGCAAGATCCTTATCATTGTTGGGCCAAAATCCTACTCCTTGGAACTGCAGCCTAAAGATCTCAAATGACTGACCAAAATTATTCTGGCAAATGGGTGCAAATAGTTTTTCCGCTGCTCCTGATTTTCTTTTTTATTGCATTAATGTTTTGTCTTCTCCGACTCTGTAATGCCAAATTTGGCTGCACCTATAATTATGTGGTTTGTGTGTGTGCAAGACCTTGTATACCTGTCTTCACAGTTCAACTGTCTAACCAAATTATTCTTCTTCGATCTTTTAAAGCAATCAGGAAGCAGTTTATATTTTTTATACCACGGGATAGGAGAAGTGCTTCTTTTGCACCAGTTAATGGATTAGAATAATGATTGTCTTGGTTAGGAAGACGATGTAAGTTTCAATCTTTGTTTGAATTTTGAAAACTATGGTGGGAGTCTTAAAAAGTTATGTTATTGATTTAACAGAAGGTATAGCTCCTATGACTTGGCCTATACTTGTGCAAGGCAAGGGCAGTTGATCTGGATAAAAAATTACTTCACCTTTAGTTTCATATTTTTTTCGTTGTAGAATTTGTTGGAACATGTCTCATTTAATTGTGTGCAGCACATGCAGGAGGCGTTGGCTATACAATGCATATAGGTTTGAAGAAGGCAAAGTCACCTGGAAGAAGCTTTGATATACATTTAGGTAAAATGAGAGACAGCACAGTGCTAATTTGTCACCAAAATAACAGTGGAATAGTAGAAGCATCTGCACCTTCAGTTGAGAAAGATTTTGCCTCTACAGTAAAGGCAGCTACTGAAGCTCCTCCATCGTCATTTGAGTTCTATGTCTGGTCAGATGTGGGAGTTAGTCTTCATGTTGATTTAAATTTGTCCCCAACAGATTGGACTAATAGGTTTAGAAACGAGGTTTGCATAAGTGAGAATATGCATGAAAACAAATCCCGAAGCCTTTGGCAGGATCTCAGTGACTTAGCCGAGAATTCTACACAAGGAAAATCTTCCTTTCTGTGGAGTACAAATTCTGGCCAAATTGATGAGCATGATAGTCAGGCCAGGTCTCCCTCAAGCTTGAAACTGACAAAAGATGGTGCTACAGATTTAGATCAACAGAATACAGATGGCAGTCCTTTGATATGTAATTCATTGACTCCATGCAGCATGACTGTAAAAGTGAAAGATAATTTACAGGAAAAGCATTCAACTCTCTCAGCTGAAGTTAGAAATGGTGCACTGAACACTTTTATTTGTGGTGCCGAATCTTTTGCTAGAGACAAGTCTAGGAAAATCACCGATTCAAATGCTACCAATATGCCATTCATCAAGTCAATTTGTGATTCTGTTGTCAAATCACCATCATATCCTGGCATACTAGAACTTCAAAATTCAAAACCTGATAATGAATGTTTTGAGGATTGTGCTCTGCTAAATGATTCTTGCTTTGCGAATCCTAGTTCGGTGTGTGCGGGAGCTTCAGTGAGTAGTTCTGTGGGAGTACAAAACTCAGAAGTTATAAATTGTCGTAAAAATGGATCAGTTTCACTCTATGACAATGATGATTCACTGGATTTAAGTGATCCAAAGAGCACTTTTCCTGACATGGAACAGGGTAGACTAGTCAAAAGTGAGATTATTTTTGAAACTGACAGCAACAATTTCACATCATTAACTGATGAATGGGTATAGTTCTTTCTTTAGCCTTCTAGATATATGTACACATTTTTAATACTTTTTTGTCTAGTCTATTAGATTTGATGTGGCTGAAATATTCTAGTTCCAATTTAATTATAGATTTTGGTATAATACTGTGGTAGACAGAGGTAATTTGGAGAGCCTTTCAATCATAAAATCAAGGTCATTGAACTGTAAACTGAAATCTTTATATGTCTCTCAGGTGTGCTGTTAATGTACCTCTCTAGAACGGGTATAGAAGAATTGTTTTAGAAGAATTTGAATCTTCCACCACTGAAAAAGAAATATAAATGGTTCTTACATCACAGCTATATTGATATTATTACTAAATGCTGTTTTCTATGTAGTTTTTTTTATCAGAGGCTTTATATTTTTAGATTATACGTTATATAAGGGTTGTTATCAGCTGAAATAGGATCTTTTTCGTTGTAATTTAATGAGTATTTGTGTGCTGTTGATTAACTTATTATTTGTTGGTTGTTAATTTTGGTACAGAAACACTTTATACTTTTGTATCTTGGAATCATCCATCGTAGCCACTAACACATCTGTGAATTTTTATCATTTATTTCTGTGATGTGTTGGAGATGTTAGGTTATGTTTTACGTAAGAAAAGAACGTTGATCATTTAAGTATCGGCAACCTAAAGATTTTGTGATTTGCAAGCTTATGGAATGTTGGTCTCGTATACATATTGTTTGTCTTAGTTTTTTTCTTTAGTTAATGATTTACAATAAGTGTGTTAAAACATTATTTTGTTTGCAGGAGGGTGGCAGGATTGTTGATCGAAGGGAGAGTTCAGAGTAATTACTGTTGCGACTTATGTTTTTCAGTGTTTTTAAAGTGCTTTTATTCTACTGATTTGAGTATACTTGCACTGTGGTTTCAGATGCTCCCAATTTGGTGATCCTCCCAAGAGATCTAACCTAGATTGTGATAATCGAGATTCTACAATGGAGCACAGCAAAAAGAGAAAAAGCAGAGACTCTGAGATTCAAGTTTCAAATGGTACGACAAGAGTTTTACGAAGCATGAAGAATAGTGGTATGAAGCTGCCCAGAAGATCCATGAGGCTAATCTCCAAGGTGCTTTGACATTTCATTATGCATTAAAGTAAAACTAATGAATATAAACCTGAGAAGTAAATAAAGTTATTCAATTTGATTGCAGTGTTCAGTGTCTTACAAATTGGTAGTTGCAACATTTACCTGATATTCAAATAGGATGTACATTTTTAAAGGGTCATTCAATTATGCATTATTTTTTTTCCAGATGAACCGCCTCATTGTTATTGCTACCCAAAGTATTATATTCTCCCAGATTAAGTTAAAAGATTGGTGTTTTTAAATTCAAATTCCTTTATGGCATATTAGCTTAAATTCTAATTTTTCATTTATACTAAAACCTGCAATGCAAGAGCTATTTTGTTCACCTTTTTAAAAAAAGGTAGGCCTGATAGTTGGCTTGCCTGTTGCAAACTTTACTTTAGATTTAGATGTTAATTTTTTTTGTCAAAGTTTAACTTTCCGAGTTTCTCATCTACCTGTTTGATTCTTCTGTGTATTGATATTGTTTGTTTTTCTTGTTCAGTGAGCTCATGAAGTGCTTGGTGCATTATTTGGAGTAATTAATTAGTTCCAGATTTTTCAACGAAGTTATAATCCACTGTTTAAAAGTTGAAGAATGATAGTTAGTAGGTACGAACTTGCCCCCAACCTAATTTTGAGCAATATATAAGGAGATATGAGATAGGTCATGAAATTGATCTTCCATGTTATATGACAGATAAGAGAAATCAAACAACTCAATCCTCATGACTTACATAATTTTCCTTGTAAATCATTTTTTTCTGTGGAATCACTTTGGTGATTGTCTGATATGTGATCAAACTTTTGAAATCATAAATCAAAACAAATATACATAAAATTCCAATCCATGTAGATCTATTATTTTTGTTACCGCTCTTACATTTGTTTTGCAAATTGGAGACAATTTCTTTTTCTGTTTTCATTCTAGATATGTTTTCAAATAACAAGAGTAGTGCCTCTTTTTTAAGATTTTATGTACAAAGTGGTGAAAATTAGGCACATGAAACAAATTGGTAGCAAAACTTTTTTCAGCTGTAAACTAAAATCTGGTTATTTGGCCCTTCAGTCTAGTTACATCAATTCAAATTGAGATGGTGCTGTTAATCATGTTAATTGTTTGCAGGTTGCTCATTCTTTTGGAAGAGGTTATACTCACAGTAATAAAAAGCTAGGTGGCATTTTTGAAAGATTTCAGTTATCAAACAACTAAAGAATGTGCCATAGTTCTGTCTATTTTTGGCATTTATAAATGATAAAAATCATTGCTTGTTTTAATATTTATATTTATCCTTTAAGACAACATTTCTGATTGTATAGTTTGGCATGTAAATGTATCCTTCATCCCTTCTTGTGTTTGTAGAAACCTGAGCACATTTTTCTTCTTTTTTTTTTTATGCGATATTCATGCTATGATTAATGTTTATAAGAAATTAGTTTTTTTCTTCTAAAATGGCACGCCCCAATACACTTATAAGTTCAATCTTGTTTGGTTGCCAAAATTTCTAGACAGTTGTATCTTTAAAGAAACAGATTTCTAGTTCATAAAAGTGACATTTAATTTTTTTTTTTCACAATATCTTTAGTTTTATTATTTTAAGCAATATAATCAATTTCCCCCTCACACACTATAATACTTTTTCCTTCTAAATATTATGAAAAAGTGATTTTCTACAATTAGCTTTTCAATCAAAGGGAGGAAAGCATTAATTTATAAACTAATGAAGAAATAGGGTTTATTTGGGTCTTAAAAGTGGAGACACAATTGGAGGCATATTGTGAAGGTTAGGTAATAAATACACTTCCAAAGAAGTGTGAGATGTAAACCATGAAATTAGTTTAATTGCTTGTCCCTTTCCTTTTCTTTTTATGGCTACGTTTCATCTATTTAATGCAAATCTCACAAACGTTATTAATTAGCTTATTATCTATCATTCAACTCTCAACTTTTTAAACTTTGAACTTCAATTTTTTCAAATGCATCATAATGATGTTGCCAGCAAAATTATGTTGTCCCAAATAATGATTCATAAAAGTGATAGTGTGAAAAAGAAAAAGAAATGGCAAAGGGTACAAGTATTTGTGTCCCTTGGTATTAAGAATATACAAATTTAAAACTAGTGAAATTCATAAAATGCGTAAAAAAGTTCAGAATGGAAATAGTGAATATTTCATGCATTCACGAGTATTTGTAAATTTTTACGAAATGTGATTAGAAATATTTAAGAAAAATAATTTTACCGACAATAAGGAATAGAATGTTTAAAAGAATATGTCTAAAAATGATGTCTACAAATTTTAGTTTTGAAGATTTTGAAATTAACCCAACTAGCATTATATTTGACATGGAAGAAATTTAAGTGTTGATTAAATTGATTTAAAAAATTAAAAATATCATTCAAGTAATAATTAATTTAAGACCCATAAATTGATTTCTTTCTAAAGTGTTGATTAATGAACATATAAATAAATAATCAATACTTTCTACTTTTGTTAGCTTTCGTCACATCGCATTACCAAACACATCAATCAAATGTGATATTTTTCTCTATTTTTAATTAGAAAACTTGAATGAACTGAATTTAAGAGATTCATGCGTGCACAATCAACCATTATCAAGTTCTCACACAAAAAACAGAAGTCGAACTTCTATCTTCGTAAAATGAGTTTGTCAAATTACTAAGTGGACTAAAACTTTTACAACTCAGCATGAATTAATAACATAAATGGCATGAATTTATAACTTATTTTCTGGAACTTGTGATTAATTGGTGGAAAAGACACATGATTTGAACAGAAAGATGATGAAGCAGACACAGAGAAAGTGAAGGAAAAAAGAAGCAACCTGCAGAGAGAAGAACTTGTTGAGGAGGAAAGTGAGAGAAAGAATGGAATTAGGTGAATGAATGGTTTAAGGTGTGATGTGATGTTTTGTATTGTTGGAAGTTGGAAGCCATAAGCGACACCTGATGAAGAAAGTAAGATTTGGAAGTGGTGGCCAAAAATGGAGTAGTCCAAGCATGAAAACATTGAATTGCATTAACTTCCTCATTTATTAGCTTCACCAACACTTTGCCCATACGTATACAAGAAGCAGTTTTGTGTCATTTAATGCACCGTTTCTCCCCCACCCTCTTGTCTGCAACAACAACAATACCCTGCAACCACCCTCAGCAAAATCTCTATCTACATCTCCTTCACTTTCACTCCCTCTTCCCATCTCCAACACCTCATGCTCCAAAATGCATTGCAAGAACACTTTTCACAATGTGATTCAAACGCCTTGTTGATGCAGTGAGTTAAGAGTCTCTTTGCTGATGAAAAAACAGTTGGATTTGTAGCAGCCTTTTATGCAATCTTTTTAATCTTTCTCACCAAGCCAACAACAACAAGCATGGGATTTTCTTTCCTGTGCATTGGATATGGCAGAATAGTTTCGTTCCTATCTATTTGCCTTGGCTTAAATGAAGAAGATTCTCAATTTGCTTGCTTTTTTTCACCTTTACTACTCTTTTTCTTGCATTGCTAGTTATTCATAGAGTCTCTACGAAATCGTGAGGTAATGTTGTTATCATAGTGTTTTAGTTCTTAACAAGATGAGGTTTTGCAAGTTTTGTTTTTGTGGTTAAAGATGACGAAAACAAGAACTAGATTGAGAAGTTTATATACTGTAGTTAAGGACTTATCCGAATAGTTTCCTCTCTGAATGGAAGCAAAGCTATATACTTTGATCAAACAATTTTGTTATTAAACATTCTACATTCTACATTTTTATCTGGGTAATGTTTTGGTTTCTTTGTGTTATGGGGATCTCGCTAAAACATCATTTGTTGAACGCGAATCCATGTTCGTTTAGGCTTCTGTTTGAGCTGGTGGTTTTATCGTACTTGTGGTTACAAGTTACAAGCCTTGGTTCCATGTCATCCATTGCAATCTCGTACGGCGAAAAGGGTTCCGTGTTTTGTGGTTTGAAATCTGATGGCTCTCACACAGTGACATGTTATGGAGCCAACTCAGCCATAATCTATGGAACACCAACCCAGTTTTCGTTTCTTGGTCTAACAGCTGGAGATGGGTTTGTCTGTGGGCTTCTAATGGGTTCCAATCAACCGTATTGCTGGGGTAGCAGTGGTTACATTGAAATGGGAGTGCCTCAACCTATCATCGGAGGAGCACAGTACCTAGAAATCAGTGCCGGTGATTACCATGTTTGTGGCTTGAGGAAACCTTTGACTGGGAAACACAGGTACATTTCCTTGGTTGATTGCTGGGGCTACAACATGACCAAAAACTATGTTTTTGGGGGACAGATTGAATCAATCACAGCTGGTTCCGAATTCAATTGTGGTCTTTTTTCTCAGAACAGGACTGTGTTCTGCTGGGGTGATGAGACTAATAGTCTAGTGATTAGTTTGATTCCACAAGAGAAGAGATTCCAGAAAATTTCAGCTGGTGGGTATCATGTGTGTGGAATCTTGGAGGGAGTGAATTCAAGGACATTTTGTTGGGGGAGAAGCTTGAACCTTGGGGAAGAAATTTCAGTGGAACATGCAGGTCAAGGAAACGTTGATTTGGCTCCAAATGATCCCATGATTTCTGTTGTGGGAGGGAAGTTCCATGCATGTGGGATTAAGAGCTATGATCGTGGAGTGATTTGTTGGGGCTTTATCATCAAACGAAGCACTCCATCTCCTAGAGGGATTAAGGTTTTTGAAGTTGCAGCCGGTGATTACTTTACCTGTGCAGTTCTTGCTGACAAATCTCTTATGCCTTCATGCTGGGGTGTTGATTTTCCCACTTCACTTCCTTTAGCCGTTTCACCAGGAATGTGTCAACCTGCTCCATGCCCTCCTGGTTCCTACGCCATTGATCAGCATAAAGGTCTCTGCAAATCACCAGATTCTAGTGTTTGCATGAGGTGCAGTGCTGCTTGTCCTCCTGAAATGTTTCAGAAGAGTGCATGCAATTTGGCTTCTGATAGAGTATGCGAATATAACTGTGCCTCTTGTTCTTCATCCGAATGCTTCATGAACTGCTCCTCTTCATATTCCAATGCTTCCACTGAGAAAAAAACTGAAAAGTTCTGGGCTTTACAGTTACCAGTTGTCATTGCCGAGATTGCTTTTGCGGTTTTCATAGTTAGTGTTGTGTCAATAACTGCAATTTTATACGTCCGCTACAGGCTAAGAGATTGTGAGTGTTCAAAAGGGTCAAAGGGGAAGAAACTCAACGGGAGTTCTTCCCTGCAAAACGAGAATAAGGTGAGGCCAGACATTGAGGAGTTGAAGATCAGAAGGGCTCAAATGTTCAGCTACGAGGAACTAGAAAGTGCAACTTGCGGATTCAAGGAAGAGTCCATAGTGGGGAAGGGGAGTTTCTCGTGTGTGTTCAAGGGAGTGTTGAAAGATAACACAGTTGTTGCTGTCAAAAGAGCAATAGTGTCTCCCAACATGCAGAAGAATTCCAAGGAGTTTCACACCGAACTGGACTTGCTCTCAAGGTTGAACCACGCTCATTTGCTCAACCTTCTAGGCTACTGTGAAGAAGGTGGAGAGAGACTTCTTGTGTATGAGTTCATGGCTCATGGCTCCTTGCACCAACACTTGCATGGCACAAACCAAGTGCTGAGAGAACAGTTAAATTGGATAAGGAGAGTGACCATTGCAGTGCAAGCAGCACGTGGAATTGAATATTTGCATGGCTATGCATGCCCACCAGTGATTCACAGAGACATAAAGTCCTCAAACATTCTCATTGATGAAGAACACAACGCAAGAGTGGCTGATTTTGGTTTATCACTGTTAGGTCCTGCAGATAGTGGTTCACCACTGGCTGAACTCCCAGCTGGGACTCTTGGCTATCTTGATCCTGAATACTACAGGCTTCATTACCTCACAACAAAATCTGATGTGTACAGTTTTGGAGTTCTTCTTTTGGAGATTCTGAGTGGTAGAAAAGCCATAGACATGCAGTATGAAGAAGGGAACATAGTGGAATGGGCAGTGCCTCTTATAAAATCAGGAGATGTAACTGCAGTTTTGGACCCAGTTTTGAAACCCCCTCCTGAGGTAGAAGCATTGAAGAGAATAGCCAATGTGGCAAGTAAGTGTGTGAGGATGAGAGGGAAAGAGAGACCTTCAATGGACAAAGTAACAACAGCTTTGGAGAGAGGTCTTGCACAGTTGATGGGTAGTCCATGCATTGAGCAACCTATTTTGCCTACTGAGGTTGTTTTGGGAAGCAACAGATTGCACAAGAAATCATCTCAGAGATCCTCAAACAGGTCAGTTTCTGAGACTGATGTGGTGGAACATGAGGATCAGAGATTTGAGTTCAGGGCACCCTCATGGATTACTTTCCCCAGTGTGACATCTTCTCAGAGGAGAAAGTCATCAGTGTCTGAGGTGGATGTTGATGGGAAGAACAATGCAGAAGGTAAGAACTTGAGCAGTGTTGGAGGGGGTGGTGATGTTTTGAGAAGCCTTGATGAAGAGATTGGTCCTGCTTCTCCAGGAGAGAGGCTGTTCTTGCAACACAATTTCTAACCATGTGTGTGACAAGAAGTTTAGAGTTTCTCATGTGATTGTGGTGAAAATTTGTGAGATTTTCCTCCACAGAAGATGGTGCTGCTGCTACCACAACTGATGTAGTGCTGTTTCATGTAACTTTGTTTGTTGAGTCTGATCATTGTTGCAGTCTAACTGTTATTGTTTAAAGCATTAAGGTGGTTCTAGTTCTGACAAAAATGAGTCTTCTTTTGCCTTGGATTCTAACTTTTATTGGTTGTAAAGTTTATAATTGAAGTTGAATAATCAGAGGAGGAAATAAGAGAGTAGAAGTTTGTGTTTATGGAAGCAAATGAAAGTTAAAGAAAGGAAAAAAAATATAAAAAATTGCCCTCACGCAGGATCGAACTACGGACCTTCAGTTTACAAGACTGACGCTCTACCACTGAGCTATAAGGGCTTGATGATGATTGAATACAAATTTTGAATTAATATTAATGCAAACGTTGACACACAAAATAAAATCGATTACACAAAAAGGCTATGAGAAAAGTAAAAACAACAATATATTATTTTACCTTTATCCTACATTTCTCTCTCAACATAAATCTAATACCATTATCTTATATAAAAATATCTTTAAATATGTTTCGGATATAGTTTGAAGTCGTCTATCTTACTCTCCATCTAATATTTCTGTTTGTCAACTGATCAAGGTACTTGTCAAACATGTTCCGATGTTAAATTCAGTGCATGATCGATTAGTCAATGCAATAAATGTTATAATTAATGTAATTTGACCTATATTTATAGTTTTTCGCATGAACTCATGATTATGATCAACCTAAACACTTTTAATCCTGATCACTGACTTGTTTATGTTAATTAAATAGTTAAGTGATTTTCACATACTTTGTTCGGTTAATGATGACCGAGCGGCCCCACCACATAATTTGTATAAAGGATCCGGATGAAATTTTGTGGACAATCCAACTAATGGAAATCGGAGAATCCGATCGACGCAACCATATCACCTAAATTGTAAGTTTATATCGAGTTAATGACAACTGAGAAATCGAGTAAAGTATTGTCGAACACTAGATAATATCTTTGAAAATCTTCTTCGAAGTAGTGTATACGTAACCGATCGGTCATTGTTGACTTGATCAACCGACCCATTAAATATAAGGTAAACGCATAAGTGATAATTATTTTTCATGTGGATAGGTTTAAGGTGTATTCAATGACAATATTAATGATTAATTTTGGATGTTTTATAAGTTAAAGTGGATAGGTAAGGACTAAGATTAATTCATAGAAGCTGCATGAGCAGAAAAGGTGCAGAAAAAATCGAAATTAAAAAAAGAAAAGAAGAAAAAAACTCATGAAGTTTAGAATTAGAGTATCTTTATGTATACACAGTTAAACACTAAGGCAGAGAGAGAGTTGTTTTTTGAGGAAAATTTAAAAGGGAATTTTTTAGAAAAAAAAGAAGAGAGAGAGAGAGATTATTGAGATAATACTTGCACTTATTAAAGAAATTAACAAGGTTTTATATTATGTTGGTCATGTCATGTTATTAGTTGTTGTATTGAATATTATTTAGTTATTGTTCTTAGTTCTATTTATGCATACTAATGCTTGTACAATTTAGTTTTATTGTGATTCTGGCATTGGGCTTGATTATTTATTTTGTTGTTCCTGTTTTTAGATGTTTTGGGCAATGATAAATCGACTAATTAAAGATATAGTTTTTGAATTTTATTTCTAAATTTTTGGGAAAGTAATTATCTAATCAGTATGTTAATACATTCGGTTTTAGCCCTACAATAGTTATTTTTTAAAACTAAAATTACTGAAAATAATTTAATTCACATAAAAAAAAGAAGAGTTTTCTTAACATCACTGGAGAAAACTCTAACTAACGTCAAACAGCAGTATAAAAAAAATACTGTAACAACTTAATTTCAAAACAAAACTTACTAACATTAATAATGAATCTCGAATTGACGTTAACAAAGAGTACTACTCACTCAACAATGTGTTAGTATTGGTGAAACCACTGACATTTTCAAAATGAAAATCAAATTGAGAAGAAAATATATATGAGGAGTAAATTGTAAATTTGAAAATATTAAAAAAATTAAAATTCTTACTTTTTAGATAAAATCTAAAATTATATAGTTGTAAATAATACAATTAATTTAGTAAAATTAAAAAAATTAAAATTCTTCCTTTTTAGATAAAATCTAAAATTATATAGTTTTAAATAATACAATTACTTTAATAAAATTTGAAACTTTCATATTTTTTAATTCTTTATTCAAAAAACTTTCATTTTTTTTTAATTCTTTATTCAAACAACATATTTTATCTTAAAATATTTCGTCTTATAAAAAAATAATATAGAAGAAAACAAAAATATAAAAAAATAATATAGAAGAAAGCAAAAAATAAATATAAAAATAAATAGTGTAGAGGAAAACAAAAAATAATATAGAAGAAAACAAAAATATAAAAAAATAATATAGAAGAAAACAAAAATATAAAAAAATAATATAGAAGAAAGCAAAAAATAAATATAAAAATAAATAGTGTAGAGGAAAACAAAAAATAATTGCCCTCACGCAGGATCGAACTACGGACCTTCAGTTTACAAGACTGACGCTCTACCACTGAGCTATAAGGGCTTGATGATAATTGATCCCAAATTTGAAATTAATATTAAAACAAACGTTGACACACAAAATAAAATCAGTTTCACAAAAAGGCTATGAGAAAAATAAAAACAACAATATATGTGATTTTTTTTCTGTTAAATTTTTTTTTCTTCTTTTACCTATGTATGAGTGGTAATAAAGTCTAACCTATTTAATGTTATTAAATATGCAACTTAATTAACTTATAACCTTTTTATTAAGTATTTTTAGCTATATTTTTATTAATGTTCGTGCTTATTAAATATTTAAAATTTTATATTTTTAACAATTTTTATGATTTAAAATTTTTATTAATGTGAAGTTTTATGATTAATATAAAATAATATTATAGTTAATGTAAAATGTCGGATGATTTTTATTGTTTTCATCGAAAACATTTTGGTGGATTTTTCTTAGGATTTCATTAAGCAAAAATTATATATTTGACTTTAGCCTAATCTATACACAAGAGATTAACACTGCTTTAAAAAATTTGAGGGCATTAAATTTATGAGTCTTTTTTCTTGTATGATATTTAACATTAGACTCAAAATTGAATTGTTTTATACAATCTCCTCCTCAAAGGATTAACATTGATGGTTTTTTTTTCTATGGGAAAGAAATTATGTACATGTGACTTAATCTTCACCTACATAAAGGATTCAAAATCACAGTTAATCCAAAACTTCAAAAGTATTGAATTTATGATTTTTTTTATATGATCTTTAACTTATAGTTACGCTTTTACGATGATATCTTTCGACACATGCTAATAACGAGGTCATCATACTTTTATGATGACACCTACATATCATTGTTGCCACTACCATTGATGTAGGTGACCATCATCTTATTCTTCGATAACTTTTATGTCATTACTTACATCTATCAAAAAATTGTTGTCATTGTCAATGTAAATGATAACAATAACGATAATAACAATCATTTAAATAAAAATTACTTATCATTTTTATATTAATCACAATATTATTTTATATTAACTATAAAACCTAACATTTGTTAACATATAAGATAATTTGACAAGTTAATGATCAATGTCAAATAATTAACAAAAAAATTAAATGACAAATACTTAATTAAAAAATATAAAAATTTTGAATACTCAATGTAAAAATAAGTTTAACAGAGATTCAATTAAAAATATTCAAATTTATAAGAGATTTTAAACTTAAGTAAGTAAAAAACAAACTTAAAAATTATTATTGTAATATTTAATTTTTTTATGAGTTTTGTTCAAGTAAGAAAAATGTTGTGAACAAATTTATCATGCTAAATTTTTATGTGATAAAAAAATAATGAAAATAAATATATTATAAATTGAATTTTAAAATGTATCTATTGGAACCTTATGATAGCTCGATTTACATCAAGTGTCAAATTTTATACTGACACCAAATTATGTCCCTTGACGATTTGTAATATTCTTACCCAAGTATTGCTAATTAACTAGTGTATTCTTTTGGTTAACTAAAAAAATGTAAATTAGGTTGGTATAATTTGAATAAAAAATATTTTAAAATTTTCCATACTTAAATTACTGAAGAAAAAAAAAAGGTTTAGAATAAAATTATGTATTGGTTTATAAACAATATTTTAATAATTATAACAATTAATGAAGAAAATTCTTTCAATTGGTTTATACATATAGCTTTTAAAACTATTCCAACTATAGTTACTTCCTCTACATAGTAATCGATGAATTTTCACCACAATTTTATTTGAATTCTATTTTCCAATATTTCATATACCAAATAAATAGTAAAGATATATTAAAATATTTTAAAAACAATTACATTTTTTCTTGTATATATTTTTAACTATAATATATAACAGTAACCCGATTATTTTTAAATTTTTAAAAAATTAATATCAATATGTTTTCAAGTATACAATGTCTTAAATTAATGAAAAGAACTCGAACACACAAGTTTAAAACCCATTTTAGTGATTTTGTTTTGGAAATTGTAAAATATTAACTAATAAAAGCTATTTTGGTGATTGTGTGCTGCATAATGGAAAGGACATTCCAGTGAACTTCAAAATTGTATTTTTAGAAGACAAATATTAGAGAATATATTTATATTATTTCCAAAATGTTAAATGTTATTCCATACTAAAAAACTTATTATAAAATATTCTAAAATGATGAATCCTAAAATTAATTCCATATGCTATTCGATGTCCTTGTTCCAAAACTTTAATTGCATTTTTTTTAAAAACTGAACTTTTAAAATGCCATTTTCGTTGTGGCAGTGCAATGACTAAATGCGTAAAATAAAATATGAAAATCCTGGACACAATGGCCTAATATAAAGGTAAGCATCCCATAGTGAAATGTGGATGAACAGATACAACTTTTATTAAGTCCCTATAATAAGAAGAAGAAAAATGTAATCATTCTATAAATATCAAACATTTTCTGACACTTCTTCTGTTTCTTTCAGAAAAAACAAAGGTTAAAATGCTTATGTATGTAAAAAGGAAAAAAAGAAGAAAAGAAAGTAGTTACAATGGGTCATCAATAGCCACTATTCACAGGGTTTTTTAAGCACAAAAGGAATTACAACTATGTACATACATACATCATCGGAAGTCACAACCATGCACAAGGGGAGAGGGAAGGACGGTGACAGCTGCAAAACTGATATACACGAATTCTCTTCTACAGTTCTACATTCTGAAAAGTGAAAAATGGAAGGCATCCACGTTCATAATGTACAGTTGCTGAAAATATTCAGTATGTAACAACTCCCTCTGTTAATATTCGATCAAATCCAAATGGAGGGATTTCTAAATTGTGTTGCCATGGCTTCCGATAGAAACTTAACTAGGTTTTTTCTCTCCACACTTTTCTCCCTCTTATGTTCAAGGTGTCGAACCTGGAGGCCATAAGTAAATTAGTTACCACTGCACATAACTTCTTCCTTGAAGAATTATTTGTATCTATAGCTACAACAATGACCTAGTTCAGTTTGCATAACTAATACACAACACACAAAGTCTATGAGGTTTTACATGAAGTAGCAAGTCATGCAACAGACTTCTTTTAATGCAACAATCTATAAGATCAATAAAAATCACAATAGATAGAACGACCCTCGCAGAATTGAATTGCAGAGGACATTACCTTAACAGAATCTGTCAAGGAGAAATCTGTATCTGCGATGATGACAAGGCATTTTATACCATGTTCATTAGCATACTCATACTGCTCTGTAAGACTTGGATCAGGGGTAGGAACGAATTCAGCCTGATGATATGAAAGATGAGTGAACAGGAGCAATTCATAAAATAATAATAATAATAATAATAATAAGCAGATTATAATTGATTGGATATTTCAACCTTAAAGTTCTCCTCCCATAATTCCGCAACTAGCTCCATGCGCTCCACCAGGAGACCTCCTCCACCTCTAGAACAGACAAGAATACTGGTGGTGCCTTCGTTTCTGAAACAGTTGAGGAAAGCCAACTAATCAAGCTTTATCTATGGTCTGCATGTGTTAATCTATAAATTAAAAATGTAACTGAAGAGATAATAACCCAAGTGTCAAGGATTTTATTAATGTTAAAATAACAAGACCTAGGAAAGTCTAAGTTGAAGGACACTGACCTATTGGGTTTGATATCTACAGGACAATTCTGAATTATTGTCTCCAGTGCAATGCTAGTCCCCACACCAGTTGGAGGATTTCCTTTCTAGATAGCAGAGAAGACATGTAAGAAACAATATAAAATTCACAGTGAAAAAAAACTTTAAGCTGTCTAGGACTGTAAGAAGCAAACACCTCAAAACTGAAGCACATGCAAGTGAAACATATGACACCATTAGCAACAGAGGATTGGCATCATTATGTTTGGGAAAAGGTTAGCATCAATACATATATCTGGAGCATGAAGGACAAACCTGAACACGATATGTTGGTACTTTTTCAAATTCAGGTCAAAGAGTTTAAGCATGACAACATTATAATAGCACAGTTTGTGATTCAAGCAAATTGCAATTGAATTCTATAATTGTTAATGCATAGGCACACATGATTATTGCACATTCTAAAATGTTTAACATTCAGAGAAATACAGAAAGAAAAATAGGATAGAATATACAAGTCATTTCAAAGTCAATCAGAAAAAAGAAGTGTGGATAACCTACAGAGTCACTTCGCCACAGCTGATGAAGCAAGTAGTCATATCGACCACCAACAGCCAGCAATACACCTTCAGAGAGAGACCCAGGACTGTTCTCCTTCCTTAAGTATACCTTCCAAGACAAGTTCAACTTCATCAGAATCATTAACACGTATATTCTCTGTTCCATAAAAAAAACTAATACATATATTCTAGCCTTTCTGATCCTTGATATGCAATTCCAAAGAACCGTCAAGTAATAAAAATATTTTAAAAATTAAATGTACACAGTTCTTTATCAATAAAAAAAATGCAAAATTTATGGATCATTGATAACCTTTTTTACAAATATTCCATGGTTTTCCTAATTATAACAATTTCATATGATAGAAAAAGTATGTCACAAAAATATACATTACAGATATCTTGATGATCTTTTTTCACATGGAATGTTAGATGTTGAAAACACAAGTGAAAACCAAGTGAGGAAATAAACAAACATTTGAGTTCATTTCTTTCATCTGAAGCAATATAATTAGAGGCATAGACTGATAATTATGTTTGATACGTGTTAGTTCTGATTAATTATCCTTTATCATAACTGTTTCATTTCTTTTCCAGTATAACCCAAGCAGACTATGGTTTACAAAATGACATAAGCGCACAGCATCATGAAATTATTAATAGTTCGTTATGTGGCACTTGAATCAAGACAAATTCGTTCAATCTCAATCATTATCAATTACAATTTTTTTTATAGAAGAGTTCTGTCACACACTTGGAGTGAAGCTTTTAGAAATCATCGCTTCCCAATAGCTTGGAAGAGTGTCCGATAGATACAGACAACGTAAAAAGAATTGTAAGATTTGACCACACTAGAATGCAAGATATAAATATTGCTTTTGCATTACTCAATCTTCAACCATTGTGTAATGCCTAAGAAGGTATGACATATTGAGGTATACAAACTATTCATACACAGGAAGGATTGGGAAGTGTTTGCTACAAAATGCAATCTTGGTGTTGATTCAGTATAATAAAGGTTTAATAATTAAAAAATAAATAAATAAAAAACTAAGAAAAAATTATGGTACCTGAAAAAACAAATCTCTATGATAACTTTCAGTTGGTGGCATTAATGCATCGATATATATATTTCTGTCAATCCTCCAAATTCTCAGGAGACTGACAAGCTCAGACAACTCATCTAGTGCCTTGAATGTACGTTTATCTGCAACAGTTTACTATTGCCAGTAAGAATGAACTTTCTTCTCTCATATATATTGTACATTACAATCTAACTATAAGAATAATACCAGATGGAAGAGCTCCTCTTAATCGGGGGAGTGCATGATCTGCAGATCCACAAAATCTTAAACCTACAGTCTGTAACCTATTTACCTTAGTCTCTGCTAAATTCAGTTCCTGGAAAAGTATTAAAATTGTAACTGATTAATTTCATTTGAGAACAGTTTTCTTTGAACATTGTAATTAACAATATGAAACTACAACAACCTCAACAATACTAATTGTAGCCAGAGATGCAAGATTCTTTACAAATTTTCTTACCTGCAAAAGTTGCCGCCTTATCACGACCCATTTTGATTTCCTTTCTGAGGATTGTGGGCGCAAAGAACCCATCATTGAGAGAAGCTTCAGGAAATTAAAGATGGTTATACTAGATACCCACAAACTTAATAATCCAAGCCATATGAGTGCATCAATGAGATAACATACCTCTGCGACTTTGAGTCTGTGTTCCACCTTGACTCCAGTCCATGACCAAATTGCATCCAGAAGGTCACCATGGTTGAGATGAATGTCACATGAATCTGCTTGAAAAAAACATGTGACTACGTCCCTTGTGACCTGTAATACAATTAATAAATAAGCTAAAGTATAGCACAAAAAGGTCAAACATCATACTTACAAGTCTGAAGGATTTCAGCTCAGATCAGGATGAATAAATTTTATGTTGGGCAGTGAAGATTCTGTCTTTTGAGATTCAAAGTCTTCTATTTCCTTGTTTCCTTAGTCATGTATTTCCTTGTTTACTAGGATTTGATTATCTTCACATATTTAGGTTAGCCAAGCTTCATTAAATATTTCAAGCATTATCTATTCCCTAAAACATGCGGATCCGATTGTAAAGTGATTATGATATAAATTCATAGGCTGAGAACTAATATTTCAAGCAATATAGTCATATCTCAAGTTTTATTTCAAAAACAGTATAAAAAAGGACAAATTTATTTACCATGGAATGAAATCTAGGACTTGAGCTTCAACTGACAAAACGAAGTTGTACAGCTAACTATTTAGCATCATAATGCTATCTGTTAAGATATCATTAATATCTTATTTTCTGTTTCTATTGTTATTATTTTTAATATATATTTTGGGCTTAGTCCATATTTTCTTTATTATAAATACAGTTCCTATGTGTATTTTCTACACAAGGAAGATTAATCCCAAACTTAGTTTCACTATATTTAACACTATCATTGATAACTACTTATAACAACTTGCAGAACTTAATAAAAAAGAAAACAAAACCAGAGCAAAATAGAAAATCTAACACTATGCAGTAGAAAATTGCACCTTTATGACCTCTGCTTCTGTCAATGCCGAGGTGCCACCAATAATGTCAAAATCTCCCTGAAGGAAATGATTTGCACAGGCAACAAGATTTGCAGGAAAGTGCCATGAAAAACATCACAAACGACCATAGAATACATGAGAAAACCCAACAAAGACAAATTATCAGATCTCATTTGTAGAATTGCCTCAGATTTGTTTGATAAAAGAAAGGAACGATCACAGAAAAACTAATCAGAAATAATATTAAAATAGTACCTGGAGGTAGCGATTTGGTGATGAATGTCCAACTGCTCTTCTAAAGACACATGATATCTCATATCGTTTAAATGAAGATTTCTACACATCATGTAAATTTGTTTCACATTCAATCCTTATGCCTTGCAGAAATTCAGCTTAAATAATAGAGAAGCAATGCAAAAACTGCCGAGGACATTATATTTCTTTCAGATGCAGTTCAAATATTAAAATTTCTTCTACCTCTACATTTTATACTTCTGTTGCATGGGGCAAAGATGTTATGACCAACTCTACAGAAAAGTAAAAAAAAAAAAAAAAACCTGTTTCTCCAAAATTCTTGTTTTGTCATTTTCAATTTATGATTTTTCTATTTGATTTGAAAATTTAATCTCGTGTTTAGAACTTATTGTGATAAATTGGATTATTGAATCTTATTTTTGGAACTTGTGAATACCATAGAACTGATTTTATGTAATTTTATTACTTTAATTGTTTACCCTTATAATATAACATCTCTCATTGTGAAGCTAGAGTATTAGGCATGACTCCGATGTAAAATTAAAAAGTTAGCATGAGTAAAATAGCTTATCTATTCAAAGTCCAGTCAAATCATAATCAATCCAACCATATTTGAATGTACTCTTAAATCTTAAACATTAAAGTCCATGGGATCTAAAAACAAATCATTTTCTATTTTCCAAATTACTAAACACAATTTAATTTACATTTAAAACACACACATAAGAACAATAAACTCATCTTGCTAACTCTATATCTTAACTTATTTCCATTTAAGTAGGATTTTTGAAATCCCATTGTAGTTCTGTTTGAAAGACCGACCACATCAGAGTTATTACCACTTACAAGCACAAAGGCACATTATATAGAAGACCAAGTTCTATGATCATTATTTTACATTACCACATCGATCCACTAATGCCATCTAACCTACTATTATAGTTTATAAACAATTTTTGTGATACAAAAGAATTTCAAAGTGAATCTTGATATTTGTTCCCCAAATAGCTTATTTTCATGTTTGAAGAATGGTGTATGCATAAATCTAATACTACAAAGCATATTAGAGAAATAGTCAAATAACTCTACACGAGTTTGCATTCACAAATCAGCATTACAACACAACCAAAAATACTCCTGCCTTTAACGGTATACCAGTTATTACGAGATTGACCATCTTATATGCAATTGCCAAATTTAAACAAAATGAAATATAGTTTAAGAAAAAGGAAAGAAATAAAATTAAGCTAAAACATTCGGTACCTGGTTAGATATAATCCAGTTCACAAAAGGAAAACGCAACTCGTGGCAAAGTTCAAGCATGTCTCCTCCATGCGTCAGAAGTTTAACTGCATTTCTACTCAACAAAAAAAAAAAAATCTTATATCTATGCTGACATGTTCATAAACAATTGTCATAAGGTAGAAAATAAATTAAAAAGATATTGACCTATTAAACTGTGGACAATCTTCCAATAATCTCATTGTTGATATTTCAAGGTGCTTTGCACAATGCTGTCTAAAAATTTCCCTGTTCATATCTACAACATAATCCCGAACCTCTGTTTCAAATTCTGTGTACTGAATGGAGGAACTGCTATCTCCAACTGATCCCAATCTACCAACCTGACGAATGTGTTTTGTGCTTAGCATCTCTTCGTCAAAGATAGCACTTAAAACTTTATCATATATGCTTGTATCCTCTGATTTCTGCATTGTTCTAAGGATATCTGAACATAGAGATTTAAAAGTTGTTCAGGATAATGCAAGATACTTTAAAAAAAATGTCCCAAGCGGCATGTAACACTTAGATGTCAACAGTCAGTACCAGTAGTCACACTTTAATTTGCATTATTAACTGCACTTACCAAGATCATCAGACTGTTTCTATATTTGTACTCCTAGGCACTCAAAATGTTTCAGATTTTTAGAAAAAAGTTATAATCAAATGTTGTATTATATAGATAGCTAACCTCACCTACTAGGATAAGGAAAGGAATTAGTTTTGACTGATAACAGTGCTATATGTAGGTTCTTTGTATGACAATACAGTATCAGAATGCACAAAAAAATGTCATAATCACTTGCCATCCAATAATTCAGACTCCATTCGCTGAGGAAATGCATTTTGCAGAAGTTCTATGGCAGAAGGGCGATCTGAAGGAGCCGGAGACATTAACTGCCTCAGTAAGGATTCCTGTTCTGGAAACTCAGCGACCCAAATTGGTGGAACTTCCCCTTTCTGTTTCAAATCAGATAAAACAACGTGTCTCTCCATTGCTGTCCCAAATGGGTGCCAAAGCTCAAAGAAAACCACTCCTAAGCTGTACATATCAGCCTGTAACCCAAATAAACTCAAGAATCACATGATTTGGCATAATCAACAGATTATATGGGTTCATAGATGTAAACAGGAATCAACCAACTGATTAGAATAAAATAATGATGAATGCTATGAACCTTTTCATCAATCTTGGGCCATCCTTGCTCAATTTCAGGAGCTGTATAGAAATATGTCCCCACTTGTCCAGTGCCATCAATGGAAACTCCAGTTGCATCAGCAGTGTGGCCCACATCTTGATCCAGCTGCTCTAACTTCAAGAACTTTGCTGGAAAAGGGGGGAAGTAGAAAAATTGATGTTGCATCTAGAAACAACCATCACTCCCTACCAGAGTAGAATGTTTAAACAATAACAGGGAATCATTCTATATGATTTTTCAATTTAAAAGTAGGGAAACCATATTAACAGGGGTGGAAATAGGTCAGGTAGTGACGGGGTCAGGGCTTTGTTCTCCTGGGAGGCCCCCCCAATTTTTTTAATACATTTTAAATTAATATATAAGAAAAAATAACTTACTTAATTTTAGTATATTTTATGTATTTAGCACCCTAAAAGATTTTGCACATCAATTTTGGCACCTCCAAAATATTGTCTGAGGATCCACGACAAGGCTTAAGGCTTGGCGTATATAGATCCAGACCAGGTTACTCTATGAAATAAGGCAGGCGCAAGCTTTTATAAAAAAAAAAATCTATTTGTTTAATAATATAAGAAAATTGTATTTATTAATAAACTTACGTAGGCCAATAATACAATAATCCCATTGGTCCTTTAAAGGCTTTATAACAAAATTAAATAGACTAGCAAGTCAGACTAGACTGTCATCTAGGTTAGGACAGACTTTCATGCAATTCAGACCAGATCTTAAAAAAACCCTAAAACAAGTAAATAGGACAGACTTAGACTTAATTTCTTTAGTGAAGGTCAGAGGTACCAACCAAAGTGTGGTCTGGCCTAGCCTATTTCCACCCTAAGAAAGGTAAGCCACTGCTGTGTAAACAGGTGGAATAATAATCCAGGGAAAAAATTGCATATATGTGCAGGTATTTACTATCGATCCTAAACACAAAAATAGAAACGCAACTTTGATAAACAAACTTTGTGCATGCAAACTAAGACCAGAATTTATACTAATCAACGCATTTCTTGGCCTATAAAAAATTCTGAAAAATTCATAAGTACCATTCACACACAATGAACTTATCCATTGTCACAATAAGCAAGATAGAGTAAATATTTGAAAAATACATTAAGAGAAAGATGATAAACATGTAATGTAATCAGGATCTTACCAAGACCAAAGTCACCAATTTTAATATCATTGCGAGCATCAAAGAATATGTTATTTGGTGTTAAGTCCCGATGAATTATTCCTTGTCCATGTATGTGTGACAAGCCTTCCACTATTTGACGAAATAAATGCCAAGCCGATTCTTTGTCAAAATCATTATATGATTCAAACTTCTGGCGAAGAGTCCTTTATATCCGACAAACCACCCACCATAGAAAAGGAATGAAATGTAGTGAATACAACAATAATGAGCGGGCTTGAAAGTTTGTGCTTGCGTGTAATACAGTATCAAACGGATTTGGAAACTACATAGTCTCTACTCCCATTCCTTCCTATTTGTAGAGTCAATAAGATTCTAGGCACAGGCCAGAATATGTGACAGTAAGATTGTCTGGAGACTTTGATTTTACTCGTTATTAATTTGCACTAGAAAACTGTCCTAGTCAATCAGAGATTTTAAGAAAACTTACAACAGATACAGATTATATCCCTTGAAGACAAGGTAAGACCATTTTATTCCTTTGCCAGTTATAACATTCCTCGGATCATGGGATTTAACCTTAAATTCATTTGTTTCTTTTTCCTGTTCTGCATTAGGTTTTCATGCATACAGCTCACACCTAACTATTGGTGTATGTGTATCATTCAATATGAATAAAATCTCTATTTTGGAAATTATGGTATTTGCAAATATAACTCCCAAGACTCTAATCAGTCACAAACTCAAAGGCTATTTGTTAGATCATCATATCATTTATACATAGTCAACTGGGTAACATTGAACAAAGGATCACTTGACTTAAAATCCTAAATTGTTGCACAAAGGGAAAAGAGCAATTCTATGCTTCTAACCAATATTTCCTTACCATACCTTGATGGGGGCGAACACTGGACTCGAAGCATACACAAAGGATGGGTTTTTGACAAGCTTAATATCTTCGAAGAAAGTATGATCCCACAAATAAATCAGAATGCAAAAAAGAGAACTTACTGAAAATCTTACCTGGGACAGTATTCCATTTGTATATAAAGGTAAGTTGATTCAAGCTGATTCTCATGCCCAAAGACATCATTGGAAGTTGCAGCGTTAAAGCTGAAAGTAGAGCTTACTGTAGTCTTTGAACCCCAAGTAGAATCACCATAAGAATCAGAAACTCCAGTTTCAAACCATGCCTGGAAATTGTATGGTTATACAAAAATATTGTGGAAATAGATAAAGGAAAGCTTATATGTGTATCACTACTCATTGAGTCTACCAGAAACTGTGTCCCTCTTGAAATATAATTAAAGCAGTATCCACAACAAATTACTATATCGAAAAATAACAAAATATTCAGTTAATACAGAATCAGAAGGAAATAATAAATTAAACAACAGAAAATGTTTCGATAGTAAGCAAAATGGCCACAAAAGGAGAAAGTTTTACCTGATAATACCGAACGACATGTTGATGCTGTAAACGAGAAAGTGTAGCTACTTCCCTGATTTTCTCACAATAGATAAAGACGTAAGAAATGGAAATAAAATATCTATCCGGGAACAGAGAAGAAAGGATGGAAGAATGGACGAAACAGACAGCAGTCAAATGACATTATTTTTTCCATTCTCTATTTAATTGAATCTGCCTGCATCTTCTGTTAAACTGTTATACATCTTATCTTCTGGCTCTAAGATCTATACATCAAATAAATCTTATCTTGATTCCTTTGCTATAAGTAAAGATACAAGACAAACTAGTCAATGCAGCTATTCATGGCTTCATTAATAAAGGATTAGCAGTAATCAACATTATTAATGAGACTGAAAGAAAGATTAAGTAGCGGTTGGGACAGCTTATTTCTAACTTTTTTACTCCTTAAAGGAGAAGCTGGGTCAAACATCATTTGTGTAAGAACAAATCATATAAATAAGAAACGTTTATATATATTTTAGCAGGAGTAGCTTATTTGCAGCTTTTCTACATAAGGCACTGTTTGATTCCCTTTAACTTTTTACTATTAATATTGGGGAAATTTTATTTGTCTCAAATTTTTTTAGTTGTGATGTAGTAGAATATTTTGTGTATGAAGAAGATGAAGAATGCAAGTGAACTTCTAAAGGATCATTCACAATATATACACGAATATAAAGGATACTTCAAAGTGCTTTAACAACTTTGTGCATCATCATTAAAAAAATATTTAATAAAATTATCTTTAACAAGTTTAAAAATAAAATTATTAAACATTTGCATTTTAACATTTTATTTTAAAATACTGTTATGAAAACTAAATTAAATTTTATAGCATATCGTATTTTATATATATGTTTAATCATTTGACAAGATAAGTAGTTTTAAATAAAATTAAAACTTTTAAAAAAAGATGAAACTACCGTTAATTTAAAAGCAAATTTAGGCTAAAAAAGTTAGAACCTAACAAATAAATTTTACTTTATATTTTAAGTTCTTAATTTTAACTTTATCTTAAAGTAACTATAACAGGTAAAAGAGAAGTAGGGCCAAACACACCCTTGCATCTTGGAACAATAATTGTATAGTGACAATAAAATCATAGATGAAATGCAAATTTGTCCCCAAACAAAGTGTCACCAAAAGAACAGTTGAAGCTAGATAGCTCTACCATACGAATGGTTCGAAATAATCCAAGTGAGTCAAAATTTTACATTGGGTAGAAAAGACAAAATTAAACACTTATATAAAATCAAAGACCCATAAACTCATTTTCTTAAAGTTTTGAATTAAAAGTGGTGTCAAATACCTTATATGGAGTAAGACTCACTGTCATGTCATATAAATAATCTCTCTCTGATAACCTCCTCAATGAAAAGAATAAACCCATCATAGGTATCAGAATCGATGGTAGACCACTACAGCAACAACACCACCACCATAACCACAACAACAAGATATAGGTGAAGGTCACCATACACCAGAGGAGATATATACCACATGAAAAGGGACTCATCCTTGAGGGGAGATTGTTAGGAATAATTCAAGTGTGAGTCAAAGTCCCATATTAGGTAGAAAAGACAAAGTTAAATACAATATATAAGATGAAAGACCGATAAACCCATTGCTTTAAAATTTTAGGTTAAAAGTGATGTCAAATGCCTTATGCAAGATAAGACTCAATGTCATGTCGCATAAATAATCTCTTCCCAATAACCTTCTCAATGAAAAATATAAACCCATCACTACTACATTATATTAAGGAAACCAATCACTGAGCTCTATGAAGAAAGGAAGAGAGAAAATGTTGACAACTTAAAAAGATTAGTTTACTAGGACAAAATCAAACACCACAACAATTAATATTTTTATCAGATTATCAAACCTTTAACTATCCATCAGACTTCCGAATACCCATAGGATAAATATCACGCATTTTATAGTCAAAGAACAAAATCAATCCCAGACTTCTAAAGAGGATCAAGTTTCAACAACAAATATGCTTACTGCTTCACAAAAATGTGTTCCATAACCTCAATTAATCATAAATTTTAGCATGCAGGAGTTGAATTAGAAAGGGAAGATGAACAGTCCAACCCACTTTCTTAAAAGAAATTGGAGATATAAAACAATTAAATTCCATAAAATTTTCCAATATTATACAATATGGTTACAATGTAATTTACCGTAATAATCATGCACTGAATTATTGCTATTAGTGATACAACACACATATTCACAATATTTAATAGGAAAAACAAGGTAAAGATATTTAATATTTCATAGAACCTATAAAATGCCTTGAAAAAATGACAGCCAATTTCTTCTAAACTATATATATCAAGATCAGGAGAGAGTAACTGTTAGTGTTGCCAAGGGTCTAACTAGCTCCTTCCGAGCTCATTTTACCTTAATATTCGGTCAGGCATGCTTTTGTCCTTAAGGCGAATTTTCTTTACTGCATAATGCCTTCCATCAAGTTTATTTTTGCACAATACAACATGACCAAAACCACCATGACCTGTTTCAAAGGCCAAGCAACACTTTTACTACAGAAACAAAGGTTTAATTGCACTTTTAGCCCCTTCATTATAACCATGTCCGATTCTGGTCCCCCAACATTTTTGTTAAATTTTAGTCCAATTATTTTAATTATTGAATTAAGTCAATCTATCAGTTTTATATTTTTAAGGCTCGCAAATTTCATTTTCTTCTAAAAAATCTCGATGAATTGAATCATTTAAATCATTCCATATTTTTCTGAAAATCCACCAAACAAGAAATCATTTTTTGGTCCAAAATAAGATAATTCTAAATCTTTCCCTCTTCACAACCTAAATTCGTATCCTACAAATTTCTGGCATTTGAACTTTTCATTAAATTTTGTTGTCCTATATGTGCGCTAAACCTCTAAGTATTTGGTGAAAAAAAGAAGCATTTCAGAGTTTAATAGGAAAAAAAAAACTGATTGGAGAATTTGGTTGTAACAACTTAAAAAATTAGAGGATTAAATTCAAGCTTATTGTGAGAGTCATACACTCAAAGTATTAGTTGACGGACCGAAAAAGAAATTAGGTCAAAATGAGAAAACCTAATTAACCACTCGACAACATACTACTTCATCCGATAGTCATCAAAGAAAGAAGCACTATTTTCAAAGAAGCAGCTAAAGTATAATAAATTAAAATTTTCTGTTTCTAGGGAAGGGCGGGAAGAAGTTACAAAGGCACTCATTTGCAGCCCAAACTCTCACCCATCCGAAGAAGAGGAATTACAGAATAAAAAAGTGGACTTTAACTCAATCTCACAAAACCGGATGATAAAATGAGGTTTACACCCATATATATATATATATATATATATATATATATATATATATATATATATATATATATATATATATATATATATATACTATAACTTGGTCACATCAATAGTCAATGTGGGATCTCCAACACACCTCCCAATCCGAGTACTGGACTTCTCATGTGTGGGATTAGATATTTGTAAGTGGTCTGATAGTGTGGGATTAGATATTTGTAAGTGGTTTGATAGCAACCCGATAAGGAGTGGCATGATAAACCCAACAATACTTATTAGGATAGGCTTTGATGTCATCTTAGAAAGTGGACTTTAAATCTAGTTCAACCTCACAAAGTTGACTTGTAAGATGAGGTTTGCACCCACTTATATTATATAGTTTAGTTTTATCTGTAGTCAATGTGAGATTTGTATTCCTATTGTTTCCAAAGCTATAACTGGAATCAATCCTCTTATAATTTCCAAGGAACAAAACGCACAAGCAATCAAAATCATCCACAAAAAAGGAAAGCTACAATAGTAAACTAACCATCATGGCAAAAATCTAATGACCACAAAATTATACAAACACAACTAAATATAGAAATTCATGACGTTCATTTACCTAGAGGACGCAGCTCCTCAAAGTCATTCAAATATCGAGAACTGTGAGAAACTGTGTTTGAGCCTCCAAGATCGGGATTCCAAAATTGAGATATTTTGGATGAAGCCTAGACAATAAATATATAAATGGAATAAGTAACAACAAATATAGTGGTGAGAAATATACCAAATGTTCATGTGATTTGCCAACCAGGTGTTTTTGGAAAACACGATCAAAGGTTTTGTTGAAAATGGAAGGTGGTTTAGATGCCATATCACGTGCTAAATCAGTAATGATCTGGGAATATAACTCAAAAGGATTAGGATAACTGCAGAATAGACATTATTTAGAAATTAAAACATTAATATTTGTTTTTATTTTTTATGAACTGGTGATCTTTTTCGTACCCCTAAATTGTACAGCTCTGTTACCACTTGTGGCAAACAGTCAGTTAATGATCCCTTAGAAGTACAAACAAGGCGAAGCATGTGAACCTAACACAAAAAAGAAGAAACCCAAATCAATGATGAGCAGAATTTTCATGTGAAGTGAAGCTGACAACAATAATTAGAATTTTACCATTAGTATATCCTTTTCAATTGTTTGAGATGACTGAGGACGAGGCAAGGAGTCAGAAGGAAGAGCCTCTGGAGACTCACTTTCATTAATACCTTCATTATCTTCAGTTGTATACTTATCAACAATAAAATACTGCAGTTGTAAAGATAAAGAATAAAGGATTTTACACAAACAAATGCCTCAAACAGATACAAGCCAATTACAATAATACCAACAAATGCGCAACAATGATATAATTCCTAAATTTCAATTAATCATGAAACATTTGCTATCCACCCAAAGAAAGGAGCACAGTACATTAAATTCAAGGAATTTCATCATAAAAATTTGTCTTGAGTTATCTTTGTTAGGTAAATTAGAACAAAGTTGGACTCATCTGATGAACAGTTGCAAGAAACTAAACTTAGTAATTTAGGTGGGGTTTGGGTAAAAAGGCTATCTATGTTAAGAAGTGGACTTTAAGTCTAACTCAACCTTACAAAACTGACTTGTAGGGTGAGGTTTACACCCAGTTATATACTCTAAATTAGTCTTATCTCTAGTCAATATGGAACTTCCGACAATCTAGACAAGGCTTTTCTTATGAAGACTAACATGAATAGGTCTTATAAAGGCCTGGTATAGGGTGACATATGCAGACATACAATAATTTCATCCAATTAAAAAATTACTATTTTATCATATTTTTAACTCATTTTTGCAATGATTTCAAACATCAAACTCATATCCAACAACAACAACAACGAACCCTTTTCCCACCAGGTGGATCAACCACATGTCAAATGACACCATCATGTTTTGTCATAAATAAATGTTTAGTAACATTTATTATTTGTTCTTGTATCTTATCTTTATTACTAGAAGATATCAAAGTTTCTCTATTTATTCTATTGATTTTACTTACCCCAATATAAATAAATCAATCACGATAGAAACAGATAATTTAGGCTAAATGCTTCTCTATTTCTTATAGCTTAACAACAATGAGTCCATCTAAAATTATTGCCCTAGCCAAAATATTAATGTAGAAGACATGGAAACAAAAGAAAACAATAGACTTAAATAGAACAAGCAGTACGTGGAACTTATGAGAACAAAATCATATATTACCTCTTTCTCACCTTCATCGTCGTTTACTACAAAATCCTCTTCTGAAGATGTACTTGAACTAGTCAAAGATAAACTATTTTTGCTGTCTTCAATAACTTCTCCGACAGTATCTAATTTGGCAGGATGTTCTTGCATAACTAACCGTGTTTCCTTACTATTAAATTTCTTCTCATGAGTTTCAAAGCGTTGTTTTGAGCCATCTAAATTAGACAAGGGAAGAGAAGAACTTTTTCCGGCAGTTTCATCCATTCCAAAACCCCAACTCCATGTTTCTCCATAGCCACTGAAAAGGTCTATAAAACCATAAACAAAAGAACCCTTCTTACTTAAAGATGTCTTATCCTTGGTAAACAATTCTTCATTGCTTTCCACAGTTGAGTGTAGAAGCTTCTACAGATGAAGGACAAAAACATGCTATAATCAATTTTAACAGCAAAATAACTTAGTTCTAGAGATAAATCGTCAAAAGCTACATGCAAGCACAATTAAAATATAACAAATTATAAAACAAATTCCAATCAAACATTTAGCAGCAATAAAGTAAAAAATGTTCTTGGTTAATGTTGAAATTAAAAGACATCAGGAGTTCTTACACTGACTTGTTTTTGTAATAAAACAAAAAACAATGTTGTTATTGTAATAAAAAGCTTCAAAGAATAACAATAGTTATGATATCTAAACAGAAAATATGGAATAGTGAACTCACAGAATCATTTGATATGCCAATTGGCTCAATACCAGAAAGAAACTCTTGAGCAGCCTCAACCAAATTATAGATCATTACTCGTCCCTCCCTAGCATTTAATGTAGCCTGAGAACAACAACGACAAAGTGAAAAATAAAACATAAATACATTTTGCTCCTTCTCAAGGGAAAATAGAAGAAAAGAGAGAACAGCGGCTATCACAAAAATGTACTAATTTTTTATGATTTATGGGGGGTAAGGTGGTGGGGGGAGCGGGGGGTGATAGAGGAAAGGAAAAATACAACAAGAGGGGCAACAAGATTCAACAAAAGCATAAAAACAGATCAGAAAAAGAACATGTGGGGCCAAGGGGGGGACGTTCCAGAATATGACAAAGTTTCCCAGTCTCTCTGCATATTACAAGTACCAAATCCCCTACATCAATGCACCCATAATCAATGAGAAGCCAAGCAATTGAAAGAGGTTAACTGAACCACTTCAAAATCTACTCTTCTACCATAGATTAGAATACACAATTTAGAGAGTGGGTGTCATTCTTCATATTGCCTTTGGAAATGCATTTCACACACTACTTGCACAACTAGCAAGAAAACCCTCTCTTCTTGACCATTTTAAACTATTTTAACTGTATATCGCTTGAATCTATCCCATTTTATCTTCTTTTCTGAACTGAAATTCAATGCACGTACTAGAATATAATTTCTCTTGTGTAACAATCTTTCAATAACTTTCCTAGTCTTAAGCAAGAGAAAGAATGAGACATTTAGGAACTAAATAAAAGTAACAATGGAGAATTCAAGATTAAACCACGGTAATAGTAATGAAACTAAATTCAATATCCTGAGTTATGCCATTCTCATACCATAAGCCTCCACCTTCATCTGGAAATTTCACAGATAATATTTTAAAGATTTTTGTTTTTATATATTTATTCCACCTTTAGGTGACCTCTGCCTTACTATAGATTTTGGCACCCTAAGACATGGTTGCTTAAATTTGCTTACAGTACTCTTAAGCACCAGAAGCATCAAAGCCAGAGTAACAACAATTTCATCCTTGACACAAATATGATCACAAAGTTAACAACAGCACAAGTGTTTGACCTGATCATGGAGGAGAGATAAAAGCTTATCAGCATCAGCTTCTGATAACCCTTTCTCCGGTGTAATCTGCAGCTTGGGGCACTTGAAAGGATACCCAGGCAAGCACCTAGCAAGAAAGAGAAAGAAATGGTGATTGAGTTGGCAGCAAGTCAGCAACAAAGATCCCCTTAACAAAAAAGTAAGGATCACTAACTAAACATACCTGACAACAAGAGAAGCAGAGACATCTAGATCTTCATAGCCCATGTCCTTTGAGTAAGGCCTGTTCAATTTCATGCAGAAACCAACAAACAACAAGAGAGATAATTACTAGCAACAATAATTTATATATCAAAGTTTTTCTATGCACTATCAAAGTTTAATTGAGTAAACCACCATTATTGATCCCAAAAAGAGTATAATGTTGTCACGTTAGTCCCTGATACTAAGAAACATTCAAAATTAGTCTCAGAATTCATTCAAGTACCCAAACTTAACCATTCATTGTTATCTTAGTCACTAAATACCTGTCGATATCATCACTCTAAGTCGTTATCTTGATTGCATTCTTTATAAACTCATTAAAATTTTCTTAGTTTCAAATACTAATACCAGTGTTAGACACCTTCAGTAGAGTTAGATTTTTATACGCCGTCAACTACTAAGAAAGCATGATAGATATGACTCTGGAACTATTATTCTAAAGCATAACAAGAAGGCAAAATGTTATTGAGTGACTTGCATAGTCAATGCATAAATTATTTAAAATAATATCAAACGAAGAGAAAAAAAAACATAAGAAATACCTGAGCTTAATAACTATACGAGGAGGCGATCCTGGAAGAACTTTGCAGTCTTCTTGGAAAATAGCGCATCTAAACAAGCAACAATGCGTGCATTCATTTCATGTTAACGAATAAAACACATCAACTGCATAAAATTCAAATCCACGCTGATAGCTAAGCGCGTTGGAGCTAAAGAAGAAGCTTACAATGCGGTAATCTCTTCGGAGAGCTGGTCGTAATCGTCGGCGCCGAATTGAGAAGCGTGATCTTTGGACTGCGTTCTCCCCTTGCTCCGGCGACCGCTCCCGCCTCCGCGCTTCTTCTTCTTCGAACTGTGCCCCATTCTCAGCTGAATCCTATTCGGTTTCAATCAGCGCGGTGAAGAAGAAGAGTCTTCGGTTTCGAAAACAGCGAATAAATAGTGATGGAGGTGGCGAGATTTGGGTCTTATATAGTGAGAGTGGTCAGAGATGAACAATACTTTGGTGGCTTCATTCATCTGCACCAGCTGTGATTGATTTCGTTCCCGTTCACATGCTGTAACGCAAAATTAAACTCTGCACAATGGAAAAACTTAGTAATGGAGTTTCGAATTTGTTTTTAGCACCACTTTTGAACTTGTACACAAGTTGGTTGATTAAGTCTAAAACAAAGGTTAATTAACTGCGGAATAGGGTTAAATTCAATATTATGTCATCTTTTATTACTAATTAAAATCCATTTAAAAACTACAAATCACTGTACAGAACATTGAGTAGATTTTAAAACAATAAAAAATTTATGGATAAACAAATATATTTAAAAGTACACTTCTATCATTTCTCTTAATTCTAGGAGTGTGTCAGGGATTTTTATATACAATTTAAATTATATTTTTCGTTTAAAAATATTTTTAAAAAATTTAAATTATCTAAACTAGAAACATATTTTGAATTATATAAACTGAAGTGCATTTCTAAATTAATAATCTAGGATTATATAATTTAAAATGTTTTAAAAGAATACGTTTATTAATTAAAATATATGTTTTAAGTTTTACGATAAAGAATACGCTTTTAAAATATATAATGTGAAATACGCTTTTGAACTATAGAATCCAAAGTTTTTATTTTATTTTAGATTATATGATTCAAAATAAGACTTTAAATTATAAAATTTAAGATATTTTTATATCCTAAACAATTTAAACTTTTGACTTAGAGTTATAAAAGAAAGTGTCCAACCGAGAAATGCTCAATAACGTTGGGTGATAATCACACCCTATTTCTTATATTATTAAAATTATTTGTTTTTCGGTGGTATTCCAACTCAAGTGGATAGATATACCGTTTCAGTGTTAAATTTCAGAAGTATTTGTAAATGCTCTCAAAATTTAATTTCCAATTTATTTTTTAATTGAGATTATTTTTTTAATTATACATAGACTGAATTTGAATGTTTGTTAATATGACGACACTTGAAAATAAATTAAATGTGTAGTATTAGTTTCTTTAAACACTTGAAAGATAATATATATTTATAACATTAAAGTGATTTAATTTCTATCTTACCGTAAATTCAATCTTGCATTTAAGTTTAAGTAAATTATTTCAATATTTAATTTAGTAAGATTTGTCTTGACTTTTGGTTCAAATTGACTTCTGGTTCAAATCAACCTTTGGCGTAACGTGGTCCAACTAATTTTGACATGTCTCATCTTTCGACTCGATCTGACTTGACTCGATCTTTGATTTGACCCGATTCGACTTTTAACCCGGATTGACCTTTGATTTAGACTGGTTCTGTTCGACATTTGACCTGACTCAAGCCGACTTAGCTTGACCTTTGTCCTAGCCCGACTTGACCTTTGACCTGTCTCGGTCCGACACGACCTTTGGTTTGGCTTAACCCGATTCAACCTTTGACTCGATTCAAATTTTTGAACCTATAAACAAACATCTTTTGTTTTATCTAATGAACAATTCTATAATTTATAAAATTTCAATCTCCTTATTTGTTGAGGAAATTTTAAATATTATTTTAGTTATTTGAAATTTCAATTTTTTCAAATAAATAAATTATCCTATTGAATTGTCTTGTCCAGGTACACAATTAGTCTTTGACCTCCTGTACTGTACCCGTAAAATTTATCTGCACACTCCCTCAAATGATATTTTACTTTTTAGAAAAATAACTTTCGAAATATATATTATAAAAAAAATTTGGATTAAGTTTTTTAAAATTTGTAGAACAAAATTTCTAAAACAAAATTTTTTGAAACAAAAGTTTTCGGAACATATAAAATGTACTACATAATTAGTTTAATGGGATGATATTTAAAAAGAAAAGAAAATCTTTGTATATAATAATACTTTTTGGAATGATTTTTTCAAAAAGTTTTTACATGAAATATGTTTTGGAAAGAACTTTCCAAACATATAAAAATTCTAAAACAAGTTTTTTATTTATTTTTCTTCTTCATATGTAATGTTCCCCATCCTTCTTTCTTCCATAGAAGCAATGGTGAAAGTGATAGTGGTGAAGGGTATTTAAGTTTTTTCCTTTTATTATAAGGGTGTGGTTAGAAATTGTGGGGTAGTGGTGCAGAAAGTAATAGCTAAAGCCTTTATTTGGATCAGACCCATTTTAGTGAGTTAAGACAAGTCCAGATGAATCCAATTATCACGCTTCCTGTACTCTCGTGATTACTACATGCACCCCCAATTACATCTTCATTCACCACTTTGAGAGGAAGAAGAGGAAAAAAGAGAGAGATTAAAATTGGTGAAAATCTGGTTTCAAAAAGCTCGTTCTGAAAATTATCATTTAAGTAGTTTATTTCAATACTTTCACGATCGAATTTTTGAAGAAGTACAACTTCTTCATGCATATATGTATGAAAAAATAGCACATTTTTCGTAAATTAAAATTAATTTATACTCGTATTAAAAATAAAAATTTAAGAAAACAATGCCACTACCATCATCCAATAAACCACTTAAAAAATTGTCCGAAATATGTAAACTTGAACGGATCCCAATCATATGACCGACCAACAACAGTGTTGCGCACAAAAATCAAATGAGAATTACATTGTGTGGTCTGCAGAGAGCCAAACAAACATATTTATAATTTCAGTTAAATAAAAAAAATGAAATTCATTTTCAACCATACATTTTTTTTAATTTTAAAAAGAAATAAATATTTTTTTTAATTCATTAATTTTGAAAAAAAAAATTACATATCGTGATTTAGACTAACATTTAAATTGTTAATAAAGTTTATTACATTCTCATTGAAAAAAGAATTACATGTCGTGTTTTAGACTAAAATTTAAATTGTTAATAAGGTTTAATAAATTCTCATTTCAATGTTAATTATGAAGACAGTTTAACAAGTCTTCAAAAATAATATTATTGTTTAAAAATAATTATATTTATTTATTTTTAAAATTTAAAAATCAAAATATATCAATAATATTTGAAACATAAACTAATTTTAATTTTATATCTAAATTTAAAGGCTAAACATATAATTAATCTTTTTATTTTTTCACAATATATACATTGGCTTAAATATCATGATACAGAAATAGCAATTTGTAAAATAATTGCACATGATTTTTATGCTAAATTTTCCATTTCTTTCTCTAACACTCTCCTAAACATACAAAAGCAAACTCAAATTAGCATACATAGAAATATCCAGAAAAGAGGCATACTCTTTCTGGTTTTCTTGTTTATGACAAAATAAAAAAGAAAAGGAGTGTACTCTGCCACATATCATTGTTTCTAAGAAAAGAAAAGAAGTGAATTTGATGATGGAATTAATTGTGCTGAGAGGGAAAGAAAGAGAGTGTGATCAAGCCTCACCCTCATTCAACCAATCACAAACTCCCATTATATTGCTTTTGATTAAACTCATCACAGTCCCACCCCACACATTCCTTATCCCCTCCCTTCTAACCCAAACTTGCATCAAAAAAACTCCTTCAAATCACATCAACACACAAACACTTCTCTTCAACCCTTTCATGTTATCATCTCAAACAAAAATGGCCACAAACTCTCTCCATTACTCCATCCACCACCACCACCATTCCCTCCTCAAACGCCACCACCACCACCACCCTTCAGAAACTCCTCCTCCTCCCACATCACTTTTCCTCAAACCCTCCACACCAACCACCACACACTTAACTCTCTCCCACCACACTTCTTCTAACTCTCACATCACTTCCTTTTCCCTCTCCCAAACCACACCCTCTTCTTCTTCTTCCTCCTCCTCCTCCACCTCCCAAACCAGCCCCTCCTTCGACCTCCTCCGCCACCACCTCTCCTCCCAAAACTTCCAGCAAGCTGATGAAGAAACCCGGCGTCTCCTCATCGTGCTTGCCGGAGAAGCAGCCCAGAAGCGCGGCTACGTGTTCTTCTCTGAGGTGCAGTTCATCTCCGGGACCGACCTCGTCACCATTGACACCCTTTGGAGGGAGCACAGCGGCAACAAATTCGGGTACAGTGTGCAGAAAAAGATTCTGGAGAAGGCCAATGGGGACTTCACCAAGTTCTTCATCAAAGTGGGGTGGATGAAGAAGCTTGACACTGAGGTGGAGCAGTACAACTACAGGTCCTTCCCTTCTGAGTTCATCTGGGACCTCAATGAGGACACCCCAGAGGGACACTTGCCTCTCACCAACGCTCTCAGAGGGACACAGTTGCTCAATAACGTTCTCAACCACCCTGCTTTTGTTGATACTGACAAAGAACAAGGTGGAAAAGATGATGCTGGGAACAATGACAATGGGGCACTCCCAGGATCAAAGGATAATAGTTCGTCTCCGAAGACTTTGTCTCAGACGGTCTTTAAACCGGATTATAGCTTCTGAGTGCACAGAGGATGTACTTTAATTTGGACTTATAGTAATTATTAATTTATCAACCACTGCAAATGGATGATACTTCATTGTTTTTTCTTCACTTTCTTCCATCGTATCAGCTTTTTTTGGCTAATGTCCTCTTAAAGATTCTGCCTTTTTGTAATTGGGCTAACTGCGTTTTACAAACTCTTGAACGGAAGGTTGGTTCTCAATTGTTGTCATAATAACTCATCTGGTGTGGCATTCACTGTTACACTCGAAAACGGGACAACAATTGCTAACGTTGTTACTTGAGTTTTCAGCTAGATTGGTGCTTGCGCACAACTTTAAATATTTGTTGTGATTGTTAGGATGGTAAAAATTACAGATAAAAAATAATGTGATTGCTTGCAATGCTACTGTGAGGTAGCTTTGAAGCTCAGGGAAGAGAAAGTCCCAACAAAGAGATGGGAAGACAGAATGAGATGAATTATTCACCAATTGTTTTCGTAATCAAATTGGAATGATAAAGGAAAACAGCTTTATTCTTATTTAAAAAATTAGCATTTATTGTTTGTTCCATGAGCCCAATCACTCAGAAAAAGAATCATAACTTGCTATATTAAGATTCAAAGCAAATATTATGATCATTGTAGATGTAAAATGTATTTCACACTTATCTAATAGCAATTTATGATACATCAGTTATAATTAGTTGATCATGTAAAATGTTTTACATTCACCATACATACCAATTTTATACTACAACATTTTGTCATCTCATTTCCTCTCTCGATAGTCCATTCAAGGAGAGGAAAGTAGCCTGTGTAAAGTAGAGTTCCTTCAAAATTTTGAAAGGAATAATAAAGAGCTAATTTTTACAACATAAGCTCAAATGAATGGTACATATAATTTCCAAAGGTTGATGATGTACACGAGTTGCCTCCTTGGTCAGTCACATTAAAACAAGAGTTGCCTCCTTCCAAACCAACTTTTTCAGTGCTATGAAGTCCAGTACCTTAGATGTAACAAAAAAAAAAGAGTAAGTTTGTATAGTAACACTAAATTAGCCAACCAGCTCAGCATTACAGAAGAGAGTGCCAAACTTGACTTTAGTTCCGAGGAAATTTTTATCCTTTCCATAGAAACCGATAAAGAAAGCTACTTTATTGTTTGACATAATGTAGACTTAATTTAGAGCAAAACTTACCCAGCTAACACTATGCACAGGGGCACAGTCTCCTTGTGTGTTGATGTAAACCATCACAAGAAAGCATAGACAGTGTTTCAGTGTACAAACAAGATCCTGGATTCTGAAAATACACAAATCAAATATCAATGTCCTGAAACTTTTTTTCCCATGAATGAACTGAATATTTCAGCCATCCACACTCCATTGATTTAATTGACATGCTCATATCTCCATATAAAAAAAAAAAAAATCTACAAAATTAAGGTCCAGATGCTCTAATTTCCATGGATGAACAATTCAAAGAAAGATCATGTAGGTACATTGTAAGACTACTGCATATCCAGCAGGAATTTAAGTTAATATAAGCTATGGAAATGTGGAGGCCATCTAATATTCAAAGATTTTCCAGCATATTACTATGGTGGTATCTGAAGAGAAAATAAAAAAGGTACAAGTCGCTAGAAGGATTCTAAAAGCTTATGAATGATCACCGACCACCTTCAACATGGAGTTTTGAAATTAAAACCACCAGCTAATGGTTCTGTGAGGGTGCACACATTAAGACATATACAAGCCACTTCAAACTAAATTCCAGTTTCAAAGGACCCATCAAATACCCAGTATTAGTAACTACAAACCAGTAAGGGATTACGACACCTATCATCTAATCAAAATTATATTGGAAAAAAAATTACCTATTAGTTAACCACTATTTATCAGTTTCTGGAATCTAGCATGTTTTTATTTATTAAATCATAATCATTACCAGATGCATTGGGGCATCATAAACAACTTCAGCTGGTTGATCTGATCCAAGACTTGACAAGCAAGACCCCTTGCAGCTCATATATTTCTGAATACTGCCAACATACTCATGAACAATTGATAAGATCAGAACATCAAACGAAAGAAATAATTATCAGCATGCATGCATGATATTCCTTCCTCACAAAATATTGCTTTTGTGCAAGACATCATGGCAACTTGGTAAGTAAGATTGCGTCAAGTCAACAAAAAAACGTGGAGTGAAAAAGACGAAGACCAGAAAGCTAAATATGTGATGAAAACCATGCAAGTTAATAAAATTAGACATTTTGTGCAGTAAGGATAAATTACACAGTAAACAGTACCACTGAAACACATTATAAATTACACAGTAAACAGTACCACTGAAACACATTATCATCATACATGCACATCCAAAATAGTTTAGAACACAATTTCAGTGCATCACTTACATGTCACAATTATTAAGCACCGCGAGTTTATTCGGGACGCATAATTGTCCTCTTGATTTGCAAACAGAATTACATGATTCACCTTGCCTGTCAAACAAGTGATAATAGGTTCAACTGCTATGCTACGGCAAGAAACTATAAATGTCAGCCTTACTAAGAAAAGAAGCAATTTAGTAATTATTGACCTTCCAACAACAACATTGATGCCATTCAGTCTTGCTTCTACGAGAGTCCTATTTTTCCCTGCTTCAATGCATGAAAAGGAACAGATTTCATCTAAATAGGGAGAGATGGGATAAAATCATAAAGTATTGGTAACACAATATGATTAAGAACTTAGCAATAATTACTGGCCATTAACTAACGTGACAGTTTCCTCTGCAGACTTACACGAAGAATTCGACGGCAGAGAAAAGCAGTGGTGGAAGTCACTAATGTAAGCATTTTCATGGACCTGAAACATTACACAAGAGATAGAAACATTAGCAACTCATTGTAAATAGTTTTTCAAGCTCTTGAGTTAACACTTGGACTCTAATGAAGTTTAGATCTTAAGCTAAAAAAAATTAAAAACTAACCCACATGCAATTTTTTTGTCAAACTTGTATGAGTTGTGTATACTGACAAAAACACTATACTCAATTCAAAGTTACATGCAGTCTTGACCTCAATGCACAATTTTAGTAGATTTTATGGCATACTTGAGTTTCCTATGTTTGCAGTATGTATTGGGTTTGGTTTATGAACCTGATAATATCTTGTTCTATTTGACCAAACTACATAACAGTGTATCTGTGGAGCCTAGTGTAATGGTATTCAGTCACGGTTTTAGCCTAGCTGTATAACTTAGTTTAAAAGTTAGAATTTTCAATATTAATTGCTCCTATGCTATTATGTCTAGGTAAATAATATTTTGACAACACGAACTGTAATTTGTAAATATTAAACAGCTTGGAAATATAAATATATTAGACACCAAGATATCTACATTCTTCTATTAGACCTGTGTAAAAAGACAAGTAAAACGCCTGCCCATGGTGGTATTTTGCTCTTCATACACCAAAAATTTAAAATCTAGATGAGGTCCTATGGTCTTGAATGTGTATGAAATAGCAATTACTATTGGGCTCCATTTTAGCCTGTCTAAATTATACCAGGTAAACCTGAGCAACCTTGTACATTAAAGGTATAACCGTATAAATAGTTTCTCAAAGTAAGTTAAAACTTCAAGAACGATAATATAACAGGAATCCAGGAGTATACTCACCACACTCTCGGAACTATGACGGCATCTCCCAGCACAGTAGTCAAAAACACTTGTATAAGTTCCTGCCAAAAAATAAAATGACGTCTGTCAGAACAAAAAATTTTGGGATTTATCAACACGCATAAGAGACTTTGGGTCACTTAAGAACCAGTTAGCAGAAGGAAAACCAAGCCAAATCAGGAGAGGAAAGAGAAAGATGAAAATCTCACTGTTTATGTTTCTTATTAAAATTATACATGCAACAAAATTCATCAGAAACATGTAGGAAAATCCGTGTGAAACCAGACATTCTGGTCACTAGGGCAAACGTGTATGAAATCGGTCACATGTCTAGACAAGTTAATCAAAAGTCCTAAACACAATTCTACACAACAACCAAACAAAAAAGGAATGTAAAAAGATAGAAACAAACATTACTTGCAGTAGCAGGCTTAGCAACCTTCATCTTCAGCACTTGTTCCTTACTCGTCTGCTCAATCAAGTTAAGCAAAAATATACTAAGACCCACACTTTGTTCAATTAGATGATGCCCCAAAGAGGGGAAAGAGAGAATAAGGTGAAATATCTCATAAGGGGTTACCAGAGCAGGATTGAGGCAGCAGGAAACACAATATTCATAAGAGTTGCAGCATCGTGAAAGAAGATTGCATTCACTGCAAATAGAAACAAAGTCAACGTTAGATGGCAACAACATAGTTGGTGTTTGTTTGTTTCTTAAGTTGTTCCCTTCAAATGCAAGTAAGAGTTTGGAAACAGAAAAACTCACTGACAAGAAAATTTCTCCCCCTTCGGAGGGCAGCAACGAGAGCGTGAATTTACAGACACAGCATTACACACATAACCTACCAAATACTAATCAATGTAAATCAATACCAATCAAAAGTATAACATTGATAGTAAATAGTGTACAACAACACTGATAATATCATAAGTGAATTAAGAAAACTAGAAAAAATTCGTTGACCAACCGTTTTCATCTGAAAGGAGGTATCTGCCTTGAACGGTGGTTTTGCAGGGGTGGAGGGTTTGAAAGCTAACATCCTTCCTAATTGCAGTGATCCTTGGTGAAAAATTAAAGATAAACAGAATAAGCAACAAAATCGTCCTCGATGATGATGATGCACACACTTCCATCACCGAATCATGTGAAAAGTTTCAGTTTCAATTAATTTCCCACCTTTGACCTCGACCAATCCCAGATTCTGTACCAGATTGATTGTTCTGTTCGTTGTCTCTCTCGCACCAGTGCGTGTCCGGCCCAAAACTTCCTGGGTACCGTTTTGGGTAAGTTGGAATGGGCCCAGCCCATCTGTCAGCCCAAATAAATTTTAAACAACAACAACAATAATAATAATAATAATAATAATAATAATAATAATAATAATAATAATAATAATAATAATAATAATAATAATGAGTAGTAG
>Ga0214542_1001828_pt1 | contig 43949 bp, 19 predicted proteins | sample CNSS1metaG_FD_160096 | JGI IMG/M metagenome (GOLD analysis project Ga0214542, IMG submission 160096) | Root nodule microbial communities from cowpea collected in UCLA plant growth center, Los Angeles, California, USA - CNSS1 | ecosystem: Host-associated > Plants > Roots > Nodule | place: USA... | reverse complement strand
GCATGCAAGGAGGTGTTATGGTTGAAGAAATTCTTGCAGGAGCTTGGTTTTAGGCAAGATAACTATTCATTGTTCGTTGATAGCCAAAGTGCTATCCATCTTGGTAAGAATCCAACTTTTCATTCTATATCCAAACATATTGATGTGAGGTATCATTGGATACGTGATGCTTTGGATGCTAAGTTGTTGAAGTTGGAAAAAGTTCATACAGATGATAATGGTGCTGATATGATGACTAAAGCATTGCCAAGAGGGAAGTTTGAAGTTTGTTGTGAGATCGCCGGTTTGGCGGTTATCTCCACATAGTTGTGAGGGGGAGATTTGTTGAGTATTGGGCTCCCTTCCTATGTGGAGAAAAGGCCCAAAATTTGAGAAGTCCATGTCTCACTTAAACCTAGTGGAGAGGAGGCTATAAAATAAAGAGAGAGGCAGAACAATAGAGTCAGAACACACTGAAAGCCCTAACACATAGAGGGAGAGGTAGAGGGAAAATTCTGTTCACGTTTTTCATAGAGCTGTCGCAGTAAATTCGACGCTGCGGATTCGTTCACTGTTGGATCGGGCTGAAATTTTTACAGCAGGTTCGGAACTCATTGCTCTTCATTCTGACCCGTCGGATCTTCGATACGAGGTCTGAGTTGGGAGATATTAATTTCGCACTACAGCAGTGATTTGTAGAGTGAAGCTATTTCTTTGGTCTGGACGACTCGTGGTTTTTACCCTTGATTTGAGGGGTTTTCCACGTTAAAAATCTTGGTGCCTTTATTTGTGCTTTTGGTGATTTATTATTGCTGCTCTTTGATTATTGCTCCTCATAGATTCTTGTAAGTTAGGGGAAATTATATCCGCTGCATTCTCTGGTATATTATTTATTGTTGTTTTCCCAATCATGTGGGTGTTCGTGATCCACTGGCACGTGATCCACTGCACGTGAGAGACAAATCCTTTCTCCTTTCACTTTTCGTCCGCTGCCACAGTCTCTCTTGCAAAACAAAATAGAAATTAAAAAATTAAATCCAGATAAGCTATTAAAAGGTCAAGAAGTAAGAGAAAGAGTAAAAAATTGGGAGTTAAAAGATCATTTCCCAATTAAAAATGTCCAATTTCGCTCATGGAATTTTATATTTCAAATAGCACGCATACAATTTGTAAATGAGCACACCTTGTTATAAAACTCAAAGATAGAATACGTGTACCCAGTTTATGCTAACTCTTGGAATCATTGTTCTTCTGTACTTGCCTTTTGATCTGGATATTTACGTGACTTCTTGATTTGGTTCTTGGATCCTGATTATGACTATGAAGGTGAATGGATTAAAAGTAAAAATCTATGAAGAAAAACCTCTCCTGTTTTTGTCTTCTCTGCGTGAAAAAGATGAGCCTTCTACCTCAAATGGCAGTTTCCTCCTCTACATTAACGTGCTCTTTCAAAAATCTGATGGAAGTTACTAAACTGAACAACTTTTCCCGCCTCGCTATTGTGGACAAAGTTTTATTTATTTTATTCTCTTATTTATTTATTTTATTCTTTTATTTATTTATTTATTTTAAATATAGAGACAGTGTTTATAGAAATGGTCTTTTGAAATAAAAATAAAGCGATAAGAAATTGTAATGTAATGGAAGTATTTTTCTTTTAATATAAAAATGATAAGAAATTGTCCAACCTCTTTATCGTTAAAACCTTATTTATTTATTTTTTAATATTTAACTTAATTAAAATTAAATAAATTTAATTTAATTTTTTTTATTAACATTTTATATTTTCATATTTTTGTTTTGATTTTTGACTCCTATTTCTAAAAATTACTTAAACACCTACTCTAATTTTTTTAAACAAAATTTAAAAAAAAAAACTTTTTTTAATTAATTTTATTATTTTTTATGGCAATTTATTTTTACTCCTTTTTAATTAATACTTTTTTTTTGGATTTTTTGAAAATATTTTTTTAATCATTAGATGTTGACGAATATCACTGCTCTGACAAGTTCATTCGAAAAATATTATATGCAAATTCGGCTTATCCACACAATTATCACTGCTAATGGAAGACAATTTATAAACCAAGTTGATAATTTATTTATTAGTTTATTTATTTACGGTTAGTAATTGGTAAGTAATATATTCAATTACAATTATAAAATGAAAAATATACAATTACTAAAAAAATTAGTTACTATTAAAGAAAATAAATTTGTTGATAAATTTAAATTATCGACAAATTTTATCGATAAATTTTATAATTTCTATTACTAATTGAAAAATTTGTCTGTTATATATTTATTGATAATATAAATTTAAATTATCGATTTTTGTCAATAAATTTTGTCGGTAAAATAACATTAAAATTCCTACAATGAATTTTTATAAATTATGTAAAATTCATCGATAAAACCTATAGATAATTTAAAATTCATATTACTAATAAGTTTATCCGTTAGTAAATTCATAAGTAAAATAATGACAAATAAATGAAGAAAGAGGAGAAAAAGGAAAAGGAGACGTTAGTTACTAAGTTGTGATGATAAAATATAAATAGCAGAATGTCCAATGACGAAAGAGTGAAGGTCATTACAACAAACAGTTTTATTACTCAAAAATATTTTCTCTTAGATTTTTTATGAGTAAAATATATATTTCCATAAATTATTTTCCACATATTTGTTTCATAGGTTAAAAGTGCATTTCCCATGTAAATTTTATCATAATTATTATTTTTTGTGTGAAAAAAAAGTATATTTTTCATAGATAATTCCCAGTAATATTTTTTCAAGAGGGTAATAAGAATTTTTCATACGTTATTTCTCACAGGTATTTTTCATGAGTAAAATAAATATTTTTCATGCATTATTTCTCACTAATATTTATTTATAAATAAAAAGAATATTTATTCTTGCAGAATCTTTTGTATAGGTAAATTCATAAATTATCTCCGACAATATTTATAAGTTCTAAATTTCAATCTAATATAACTTTCCCACATAGATATTTAAATATGGGAAATATAAATTAAATAAAAAATAATATTAGATTTCACCGTTGAAAATTAACGTGCAACCCTCACTCCGTCGTCACGGTCACGATCACAACAAGAGGCGAAGCTCACTGCAACGTCTGTGACGTCGAGGTCACAGCCGTCGAGTCCACCGCCGTTGAGCCCACCGCCGTTGATCCCACCGCTGTTGAGAACCACTCCCGGAAGCTAAATCCCTTACTGCCACAAGTAATCCCTAACTCTATTCTCACCTTCCCTCTCCCTCTTTCACAACAAGCTTGAGCTATTCTCACAACTTAACTCTCCGCTACAAACTTATTCATGCCACCATAGACAATTGGTCACCCTAGCTCTCCGAATCGTGCCACGAAATCGCGCTTCTAGTCCTTTTGGATCGTGGTCTCGAAGATCATTTTGAATTTAAAATTTCCAAGATCGCCAATTCTAACCTCGTTGTGATCATCAAGCTCGTCATGATCGGCAAGCTCATCGCCATCCATGCTCGTTGCTACCCTTATAGTCACATTCAAACGCTGCCTTAAATAGCTAAGGTAACACTTATATACTTCAATTGAAATAGTTCTTTCACAAGTTAGGGTTTATGGCTTCTCAATTGGGATTTATGGTTTAAAATACCTTCAATTTTTGAATTTGGTATATCCACATCAGCCAAATCCCTGATAATAGTAGTTATATGAATTATTTCCATGTTTTAGCGATTATTTGTCTCGTGCAATTTATGTTAATGATTTGTAGTTATATGAATTAAGGGAAAGTTTGAAACATTGAAAGAGGTATGAGTGGATAAAGGCATTGGGGTAACGTCAGTGATATCAGATGAGAGAGCTTTTAGGGTCACTTCGGGTGGAGGAAATTCTATTAAAGGAGTTGCGGGAAGGAGAAATGTAAGTGTGTATGGAGGCGGTATAGTAACTGGCCCTATTGAGTCTAGGAATGGTGGCTGAAAGTCCTATGATGCTCCCTGTGAGTTCCTGTCTCTTTCTTGGCCGAGCCATGATTAGTTCAAATTAAGGTCTATCTTTCACCACAACACCCCTTGTACTGGGAGATCCCTGCAGTTATGAACCAAGCATTGGGGAAGGCTTATGATCTTGTGATTGATTCAGCAGTTGAAGTATCAAAAGAGGGAAGGTATGTGGTGGCTGGAGAGGCATATGACGATGGTGGTGATATTTTCAAGGACTTGATGAAGTTGGAACTGTGGCTTTTGTGGAGAGTGTCACCAATTGCCTCATCAAAGGACACACTGCTGTTGATGGGACTGATATTCTCTCCTTGAGGTGGCAAATTTTGTGGTTCCTCAAGGATCTCTCTTAGGAACTGTTGCTCGTGAAATGAACCATGTCTCTCACTCAACACAACATCATAGTTTTCCATTTCTTGTGAGAACTAAGAACAAAAATAAGTTGTCAACATCCCTGGTTTGTTCATGGATATATTGTAGAATGCATACTGAGAAATCCAGAAATTGAAATGAAATGTGCTCTGAAGGAGGTTTTACCAAATTGGAAATCCAATCGCCAATGAATCCTCCATGTTTTATGGATCTGAGAACTCCTTTGTGTGGACCTTGTGTTTTCTTGAAGCTGATAGTAGAACTTGCGACTTCTATATCAAATTGCAGTGTATGTGACGAAACAAGGTTCAGCTTTTATATATAGTAATTGTATTCTAGGATGATTCTCTCTCTCTCTCTCTCTCTCTCTCTCTCTCTCTCTCTCTATCTATCTCATCTTTCATGCAATTATTAGCTCATGGGAAATTCATACTCGTTTCAAGCAAACTCCAGTTAACCAAAAACAAAATTGTGCATTATATGATTTTTTACATCATTTTCATTTTAAGGCTGGTGTAAAAAAGTCCCTAAATAGGTGCTTTCTCTTGTAGTTTTATCACTTTGTAGGGAAATTAAAATATTTTCTCTTGGATCTTTCAAGACTAGTGCTATTCTCTTTGTATGTGTTTTCTTTTGTAGTTAATGGTGTGCTGAAAGCATTTATTTAAGGAAACATGTAGACCAACAATTCTTTTGTTGTAGGTAAAAATATTATGTTTTATTTATATTTTATTTTGGGATGTACTGTGCTTTGTTCTCCTTGATGAAATTGTTGTAAGGACCAAATGATTGTCTTTATATGCCCTTTTGGTCTGTTGTTTACTTTTTGCACCAGGGTTCTAGTTTGATTATGTCTTTTATTCTCAAAGTGCCCCTGCCCCTGCTATTGATGTGATAGCATGCTATCTCATTGTATTAGCTTCTTGATTTTTGAGATTAAGTTAATTTAGTAGAAGCAACTCTTGCAGGGTCCGCTAGTCGACCAAGTTCAGACGTGCCACGACTAGCTGCAAATGTTGATGGACAGTTAGGTATGATTTGTTCTTTCGTTTCCATATCTCTGATCTATCATTTATTTACCTTGATTGAGATGTTTACATGCAAACTGCACAGTGTAGTAGCCATTTTCTTTCCCTTTTTAGGTAGTGACGGACACTCGCAAGAAACAATGTAGAATCTATTGGTATAACTTTAAGTTAGTATTCAAAAAAAGTTAAGTATATGTTGGAATTAAAAACTCCTAGTACCACTAATATTTGAAGAAAATCAAAAGAAACATTTCGAATCTAAACTCTGGAATAGAAGTATATATGCATCTTCTTATGAAGACTAATGAATATAGTCCTTCCAGAACTTGAAGAGCCCAATCTGCACAATATAGTCTAAGGTCGGTTGCTTTATTCCTCGTAATAGTTTGGCTTCATAGTCTAAGGAGGTTACTATATCTCATTTTTTGGGCCTATACCCTGTGGCTAGTGTCACTATGCCGTTCAATTCATAGTCTAAGGAGGTTGCTTTTTGTGTGTTTTCTTACCACGAGGTGTAATCATCATGCTTTGTCGTCTTCCGATGGAAAAAAATAATAAAAAAGAGAGGGTTGATCGTAATAGATCTTGTTGTCTGCAAAGATGAACCACACTTCTTACGTTTCATCAACCCAGAGCCTCTTCTCTGTTCACTGTCCTCTGTTGAGTAATTGAAGACTTCCTACTTCAATTTTTACATCCAATTTCTTAAATGTATATAAATTATTGAAATTTGTTTTCATCAGCAAAGTTAATTTTAATTTGATTTTCGCGCGAAAAGTGGATGTAATTTGCAAAATTGTCTTATTGCCAAAACAGGGTAACAAAATTGCTGGTGTTGAGGTGCTAATTAGAGGTCAATTTGCAAATGGCTACACCTGCTAATTCCAGTAAGAGTGGGAACTGGAAGCGAAAAGAATTGTTGTTTCTTGTGATTTATGCAATCGTTTTCTATGTTATCATCATCAACCGTTCACTTCAACTCTCTCGCGGTATATATTTTAGACATTTTCCACTCTATAATATTGTTTCAGTAATTTTTTTTACTTGTACTACTTGCTTAGTTGCTGTGCACTGAGTGCTTTGGGTTTTTGTTTCTCACAGATTATTACAAACAGCTGTCAGGTTTACGCCCGGGTTGGCTCTTAGCTAACCACCTCAATGTATGATCCTTCTCTTTTTGGTCATTATGATAATTTTGTCTGGTCTAAGTATTTCAGTAGATGGTCATGTTGCTTGCTGATCAAACGTACATGCTGTTCTGTTTTGTGTAAAGGATGTTTCAGATGCTCAGTGGAGGAATTTTCGAGGAAATATACCTGTTCTTACTCTTGTCTTTGGAATTTTCACTCTTCTTGCCTACTTGATGAAGGCTTTCTTTGATTTAAGAGTTAGAGGAATGTCCATTGCGTGGCTTTTATTTTCTTTGGCGTACTTGTCATATCTTCATGGAGCATGGTATGATGCACCATTTAGTTTGATGTTGTTCTTTCTTCCATTGTTGTTATTCCTTACCTTCTTCAGTCTGACTCTTGAGTTTGTTTCATTTGCAGCATAGCTTTTATCCTATCAATAGCTACTGGAAATTTTATTCTTGTAAAGGTGCGTGTAATGGATAGTGAATATGTGTTAGTTGCAATGTATCTAATTGGGAACCTGTAACGTTGTTGATTTTAAATTTTTAATCTCCTACTTAAAGTTATGAACATGTCATAGCAGTTTTTTTTATTTTTTCCGTTAAAACTAGTTTCCCTTTGGCTGCTTTATTTTAATTTGCATGTCATATATGCAAAATGTAATAAAAAAGTCATCTATATTTGATTTCTTGTATTGCTCATGGGAATGATACTCCTCCACTTAAATTAATTAAGATTTTATTTTCTTTATTTATTTCTTGCTAACCATTTAACTATTTGCATTTCTAATACTCTTTAGTGAGAATGGTGTTGCCATGAGTGATGGATTATTTAAATCAATACCTTCTACCAAACAAGAATTGTATAGTAAAGATTATTACATCAGAAGCATGTAGCAAGCATTGTCAACAATCTTCTAAAGAAGGACAGCTCTGAAGAGTGCAGTCTCCTAAGTTTTGTATAGTGAGAGACTTGTGATTGTGGGAGGAATGTCTTTCCAGTGGAGGATATGGACATGTTTTTGGAGGAGGGGGGTTTGGTATTGTAGAAAGGCAGGTTGGTTTGAGCTTGAAACTCCAACAAATTTAGTTTTTTCAAGAATAAGGACGTCCAAAAGGAAAATGTTGAACTTTTGGAGGCCAGACAATTGTTTTTATGGCTTGGAAAATATTTCCTCGCATCCATAACTGTAATAATAGATCACAATATGAAAAATCGGCTTAGGCACACAACTCTGGTCCCTGGATATTTATTGACTTGTTATAATAGTATTGACTTATCCTAACAACTTTGAATGCTTTGACCATATTTTCATTGATGTTTAAGAAACCAATTACTATAATCCGTTTGTTCCTGATCATATAATGTTTTGGTCAATCATTGTGTTGTTGCACTCAATACCATATTTATAACTTTTCTGCAGTTATCATGTGTAAGACTAATTCTGTTTGAGCAGATATTTGCACAGAAGGAGTACTTCCCACTTATACTTTGGAGTTACAACATATTGTTTCTTCTCAGTAATCGGATTTATGAAGGATATTCATTCTCTATATTTGGGTAAGAGGCATAATATTTGTTGCATTGTTACATTGTTTTATGGGATTAATTCCATTTCGACTTAAGATTATGAATTTACGTTGCAGGCAACAATGGGCATTTTTGGACAATTACCGGGGCAGCTTTAGGTGGCACATATGCTTCAACTTTGGTATTTTTTCGTTATTTAATTGAGTTCCTATGGTAAACCAATAAAGTTAAAATAGTTCATTGATATGATATGTGATTCTTACAATTATTGGTCCCATGATTCATGCGTATCGAGTTGTTCCTCATCCATCACTGAATTCATATAAAGTTATGCCAATTCAATCATTCCTAACTTTTTAAATGTTGTCATGTTATGCAGATTTGTTATTTATAACACTTATGGATCAGAATATTAAAATTTGGTGGCCTAAATTCTATTTTTTGTTTTGCATTTTATGAATTATATATGCACGTCTCTGTGTTCTCATTTTGCATACCATTATGTCATGTAACAATACCAGTAACTTAATATATGGTTCTTTATATTTAAGCTTAGATGTTTGTGGCAGTTGTTTTGCGCATGATAAGCTTTGGATTCGATTATCACTGGACTAATCGAGATTCTCATTTTGATCAGGAGGTATTTCTTTCTTTCTGAAAATAGTGCTTAGATTCCGCTGTGCAGCCTCACTCGTAATTTAATATGTTTTCAGGAATGACAATATATTATAATTCTCGGTGACAAATTATTATGAAAATTTGATTACTAAAGAGTTATTCTTGATGTTACTTCAAAAGACATAAATGTACAAGATTATTATTCAAATAATTTTGTTCTTGAATGCTTAACTTCACTAGTGCATAAGACCAGTCTACTTTGATTAGGTTGTAGTTTTGGTATATTTCTACAGATGAGAATATAGACTGGGAATAGCCTTGTTCAGTCCTTTAGGTAAAACCTTTTATGTTACCATCTTCATGTTTCTTGGTTGGTCGATTTTGACATTTTCTGAACCATTGCTTGAAACATTCCAGCTTGCAATACTGATGTCTAGCGTACATTGTTAATTAATTATGTAGCTTTATGATTTTGGGTATCAATATGATTAATAAATATTTTTTCCATTGTTTAATTCTTTGATTATTGCAGAAGCATTATCAACGTTGTCATATTTGTAAATCCGGAAAATCTTGCTATCAAGTTTTACAGGTTAGGATAGCTGCTAGTTAAAAGCACAAGGTGAAATTTATCATAGTTGCTGAGTTATGTTTTTTGCGTTTTCTTTCCTTATGTTTTTATGTAGTTATAATTTCAATTGGCCCTATGAACTCATGTTTTTAGTTCTAATTTTAATAACATTTTCAGGAGAGAAGTCTGCCAAATGACAGGTTTGGATATATCACGTACCTTTGTTATTTGGTATATGCACCACTTTATATCGCTGGTCCAATACTGAGCTTCAACGCTTTTGCCTCACAGGTTTGTGATTGCAAGTTATTTTGATGGTTTAAGCTTCATTATTGATTTTCATTACGTTGTGTATAGTTGTGGTCTTTGTGAAACCTATATTTACAAAATGAACCATCATGTTGTTATTTTCAAAAGGAGATGTATATGCAAGATGTAATTTGTTTGAATTGGAAGAGAAACCATATTTGTAGTCATTGCTTAGAAATTAGATGGTATAGCGCAAAAGGATTCAAGTAGGGTGGATGCTTGTAGCGAAAGGCACTCAAATTTTGGGGAAACTTTTACCATACATCTAAATACCTATTGCGTTACAGGGAATGAAGCATGGTTAAAAGGCAGCACTGAAATAAATTCAATACAGTTAGGATTAAACGTATTAGACAACTTTTATAAAGTGCCTGTTTGAATAAGTTTCTTCATTACCTGTTGTAGGAAAATAAAATAAAAAAATGAAATTATTTTCTCTTATAAGCTAAAATTAGCCTATGTGTAAGTTCAAATCTGGTTATAATTGCTATAATTACTTATGGAGAAGCTTATACAAATAGGACTACGCTAAAAAGAATAAATGCATTAGAGGAAAGTATGGGCAGCTCTTATTATAGATATTATAAAGTAGACTGTGAGCCTAACTTAACTTTAGAAAATTGTTTCGCAAGGTGAGGTTTGTTTCCATTTGTATACTACAATATGGTCACATCTCTAGTTAATGTGGGATCTCTCACACACTTCCTTATACACATCTTGAGCGTGTGACTAGATATTTGTAGATAGTCCGATAACAATTCAATAGTAGGAGACATGATAAGCCCAACAAACTTGTACAGGATAGGCTCAAATACTATCTTTAAAATTGGGTGCAAATCATACCTTATTATCTTAAATACTATAATTTAATTATATCTCTAGTTGATGTTGGTTCTTCAATACACCCGTTCACATTAGGACTAAATATGTGGGACTATATATGGAGGGGGTCTGATAGTGGGTGACATACTAGGCCTAACAAACTTTGGGTAGACTCTCATACCATCTTAGATATTGGACTTTAAACTTAACTTAAACTGGTTGTAAGGTGAGATTGACACTCATATATGTCATATAATTGATCATATCTTTAGTCGATATGAGATTTCCAACATTAGAAAATAATAGTTTTTCATCTTAGGTGATTTGGGCATGTGTTGAGAACAACTGTGGAGCACCTGATGAGAAGAGTTAATCAGTTGGAGGCCATCCCTGTCCATAGAGGCTTTAGGTGGGATCTGATTATTATTTTCAATTCAAGTAGTAGGAAATAACAGTCTCTGGTTGTGTGTTTCCAGGAGCAATAGCCATTAAAAGATTAGTTCTCATTCAACAAATGCTACAACCGATTCTTTCATAATGATCCTCCTCCTCACGCTCCATGGGTCCCACCTGCATACACAACCAACTCTGAATTGATAGTGTACCTTGCAACTTATCATTCTCTTCCAGAACTTATATCATTAGCTTTGGGACTTGTGTGAACCTTCCTCACCTATGACAATTGAGAGTGGTTTTTCCATTGTACTAATACTAACCACCGTTGTTTCCCCATCAAGTCTCATGTCATGTAAAAAAATCTGCTCTCAATCAACCATAGGCAGCTTGTTTCACTTCTGTTTCACCTGGAATACATTGTATACTGTTGGTAATTTCCTGTCATAAGCCACCTCTGAAGGTGTCGTGCTAGTGTAAACTTGGTACGAAGTATTGTACCAATTCTCTGGTTTGTAGAAAAAGCAAAAGGGAACAAATAAGCTTCAAGGCTAAGAGGTATTGCTTTGTCAATTTAAATGATCAACTTGCAAATGTCTTTTGACTGATTCATTAAGATTACTTGAATTAGTTATATATGTAACAAGCTTATGCATATTACTTATATGCTCTAAAGGGCGACTAATGTAAATAAAGTGATTATGGGTTGATTTAGTGTTATATCTTAAAGCATAATTATTCAAGCATTGTAACTGTAAATCATTGTCTTTATGACTCAGTACATATAATATTATCTGTTGTTTAATTGAAACCTACAAAGTCCATCTGCCCCAACAATTCCTGAATGTTTCTCGTATCGCTGACTATTGTCAAGTGCTTTTGAATGGTTGCTTGAGTTTCTGTTTTTGTTGATGATACTGTTCTAATTTTTTGTAGCTAGATGTTCCTCAAAACACCATTTCGGTTAGAAACGTGACACTCAATGGTTTTCGCTGGATATTGAGTATTATCCTCATGGAATTAATGACTCATCTATTCTACTACAATGCCTTCGCTAATAGGTGAGAACTTCAGTATTCAGGATAAAACCTCAGGTTATATTTAATTGTTAATCCAATTTTATTGTTTGGTTTCTAAAATAATTTCTTAATTAATTAGTGATTTGTGGAAGCACTTATCTCCTATGGACGTGTTCATCATTGGATATGGTGTAAGAGAATACACATTCATCAATTAAGTGTTTTACCAAGCCTAATGACGTCACCATATTACATGGCCAACCTCAATTAGTGGGATAAGGCTTAGTGGTTGTTGTTGTATCATAACAATTAAATTAGATCAGCATGTTTCCTTCTAAATCTTACTATTTATTTGTTCCAGGTATTAAACTTCATGTGGCTAAAATTTTTATTGATCTGGCGCTTTTTCCGATTTTGGTCACTGGTATGTTAGTTGCTTGATAAGCATTTGGCCTAAATGTCCAAATACATATTTGAAGAAAGTCATTTTGAGTTATTCATTGTAGATAAATGGAATTGAGGCTCCGGAGAACATGCCAAAATGCATTAATAATTGCCACAACTTGGAAGGCTTCTGGAAAAATTGGCATGCTTCCTTCAACAAGTGGCTTGTGAGGTGCAATCAATTATTTTTCCTCGATTTGGCTCTTCTGTTTTCCCAGATAGCTTAAATTTTGATTGGCAAGAACTTCAGGTATATTTACATTCCTCTTGGGGGATCGAAGAAAAAGCTACTAAATGTGTGGGTTGTATTCACATTTGTTGCAATCTGGCATGATTTAGAGTGGTAAGTTCCCTTTATTGTTGAAGTTCAATATTTTCTACCTGTAGAAGTTGCACAGTTTTTTGTCAGATGTTTTATGCTTGATTATTCTTATGGACCTTAGGAAGCTTCTTTCATGGGCATGGTTGACGTGTATACTCTTCATCCCTGAGTTGGTTTTTAAATCTGCAGCAAAAGCTTTCCAGGCATGCACATACACAATTTTCTGCTATTAACATTTTCGTTGACCTGTAGTTATAATCTGCTGTCTAACATGGAAGTATATCTGATTATCAGGCTCAAAGTTCTTTTGGAGTATGCATATTTCGTGAACTCAGTGCTGTTGCTGGGGCAGTCACAATTACTTGCCTCATGGTTTGTCCTTGACTAGCCCAAGAGATTTATGAATATCGTAATCTTTAGTTATTATACTTTTATGTAACATCCTCATTAATGTTATGGCATCTGACTGGCTACCTGAGAAAGTATAAGAAGGATTTTCAAGGGGCCAGTTAATGATTCAACTAGTAATCTGATTGAACCAAATGACCCAGGGCAAGGCCTTTTATACAACAAATGTGACGTTCAATTTCCCATATAATATAGACTGGAACCAATTACACTCAAGTTTAACTTTTTTTCATACCAAAATTGAGCCTGAGTCAAGTTTATATATGGATCTACTGCTACAGTTATATATATATATATATATATATATATATATATATATATATATATATATATATATATATATATATATATATAGATATATATATATATATATATATATATATATATATATATATATATATATATATATATATCAGAGTGAGGCTAAAATTTATGTCCCAGGTCCTGCTTGTTGCACTGTACACTGAACCATATCAAGAGAGTATTTTCCATTTGGATGGTTAATGAAAAATGACTAGAAATTATTGCCTTTTTTTCTTTTCTGACTGTTTATTATTTCTGTTATGTAGAAACTCTTGTATTTTGTTTATAAAACAAAAATATAGTCCATATATGGTTTAAATACTATGACATTTCTTGACAGGTGGCTAATCTGGTTGGGTTTGTGGTTGGACCGGGAGGCATTGACTGGCTGCTTTCTTCTTTCCTTCACAAGGAAGGTATACCAACTATCCTGAGCCTTTTAACTTAATTGCAGTAAAATACAATCAAAAATTGATTGGGAAATTCCATGACTCAGGTTTGCCCGTCCTTGGCGGCATGCTTGTGACATTTTACGTTGGAACAAAGGTTTGCGATGTCCAGTATTTATTTTTATGTATACAATCCTTTGAAAAAATTTCTTCTCCCTTCCAATTTTTATTTAATAATCTTCTGCCTGGATATTTGCAGATTATGTTCCACATTGAGGAGGCAAAGCAAAGATTGCCCTGAACTGGGACAATTACTTTTGACCATGTGAAAATATTCAGACTCATTTTTTAGTCCATATATGGTTTAAACTTGAATGTTATATTTTTTAATTAAATTATATTAAATTAGAGTTGAATTAATAAAATTAAGAAAGAAAATGTATTTTCATGGAAATGTTAAAATCCAAGAAAGACAACGACCAAAGAGACAGAATAAGTGTCATACATGCTCTTAATTGTACGCATATATTTTTTACTGCAAAGTTGCTAAAGTCCTGACAGAATAATCAAGGTAACTAATAGAGAAAAATTTTATTTTTGAAACCTTACATGTCACAATAGGTGTTTCCTCTACAATAATTGTATCAAGACTATATTTATAACTCGGTATAAACTGTTAAGGTGATTTCGTTTGAGTTTAGCTGTCAAAATGAACTAATCTTTTTTGGGTTGAGAGTTAAGAGCCAAGTGCATACCGAATCGAATTAGGAAAACTATAAGATGCATAGAGTACAATTATTGCTGCAACACAAGGAGAAAGAGGAAAGTAAGTGATGAGACATGATGCATGTATGTAAACATACACCATCACACTTGTAGAGAGAATGAAAGTAACAGAGTGAAGTGGTCGGTGACCTGAGCGTGAATGTTTGGTGTTTGGAAGCAGAAGCGTGAATCAAAGTATGACCAATAACTGGATTTTGTGGCACTTCATCTTTCTCCTTCACAAAACTATGCAAATCCTGAACCACCTCTATCTACACTTATTTATAAGCCACCACCCTGATTTCGTCATTTTCCATGTGAAGTGCGTGAACATTGTTTGCGTTACGTCAACTTGGAGTGTGATTTAAGGGTTCAAATCAAATGAAAAGCAAGGTGTAACTTTGGAGTTATTGTCAGGGTTTCCTCTATACTAAACTAACAAAATATGAATTTAATTTTTATTTTATTTTATTTTGCACACGAATAAAGCGCATAAGATATATAACTTGTATAGTTTATATTTACATAATTCTTGTCTGTTCAGAAAATTGCCTCATGACCAAAGTGACTTTAAGAAGGTTTATCTTAACCATATTTTTTGTGTAAGGAGGTATGTGGTACAAAGCAAGAATATAGAAATAATCTCATAAATTTTGATTTGGATTTAAACAATATCTACGAGAATGATTTAATCAAACCAATTAATTTTTTTAATTATTGCATTAATGATCTTCTAATTAGAAGTATCAATTTGATTTGTGATCTATAGATCAACTTTAACCCACTCCTAAGTCTCCTTTTATGTGACAGCAAATAAGTGAACCAAGAAAAAATCTCAGTTTTCAAAGTCTCTTCTTATTGTGGGTTAGGCTTAGGACCAAAGTGAGTTTTGTCTTACTATAAGTCTTTAATTAACTTTTAAATTCAACACCTTCGACCCGAGTCAAAGATTGAGCTAAGTTATCTCAGCTTGAAGGACGACCTAAGTCTGCTTTGATCAAAGTTCAAGCCAAGTTGACCCGAACCAAAGGTTAAATCAAGTCAGCTTGAGCTAAAGTTATAGCCAAAATTGGTTTGGGACAAAGGTTAAGACAAGTCAGCCAAATTAAAGGTTGAGATGGCCGACCCTGGGCGATGGCCCGACTTGTGGAGAAAGTCAAAATTGGTTAAGCTGGGCCCAAAGGTCAAACAATTTGACCCTAATCAAACGGGATGAGTTGACACAAGTGGAAGGTCGAGGAGATAGGCCGATACAGGTCGAAGGTAAAGATGGGCTAGCTCAAATTGAAGGTGGAGACGGGTTGATTTGTTGAGACGAGGTGGCCTAGTCCAAAGTTTGAGAGGACAAACACTAGTTGAAAGTGATACAAGCCTGCATGTGCAGAAAGTCAATATAGGTTTACTAGAGCCGAAGACAAGCCAAAGGTGGAGGCGGGTTGGCCCTGGTAGAAGGTCGTGAATGATTGGATCGGGTTGAGCTGAAGATTGAAATGAGTAGTGCTCGACAAAAGGTTAAGCAGGTTGAAGGTGGAAACATGTTGCCCAAAGTCAAAGGTCGAGAATGGTTAGGGGGACCGAATCGAGATGAGTTGGGCCAGGTCGAAGGTTGAGGGATAGGTCGATTTGGGCCAAAGGTTGAAATGGGTTGACCCAAATAGAAGGTCGCTAAGGCTTGGTGCGTGTTGAACGTTAAGACAATCTAGCCAAGGACGAAGGTCGAGACCGACCGACCCGAGAAAAAAGGTCAAGTTAGGCTGGCCAAAATGAAGGTCAATACAAGTTGTCTCGAGGAGAAGGTCAAGACGAACCAACCTGAGTCGAAGGTCGAGACGGGTTGACCTAGATCGAAGGTGGAGACAAAGCGGGCAGATGGTTGAGACTGGGTGGCCGAGTGTGAAGGTTGAGATAAGCCGACTTGGACTAAAGGTCAAGACGTGTCGTTTGGCCTGAAGGTTTAGACAGATCAACCTAGGCTAACCAAGGTTGAAGGTTGGGATATGCCAAACGTTGAAAGTCAAGTTAAGTTAGTCTAACCTATAGTCGAGTCGAGTCAACTCATGCTCATATTTTAGCCAAGTCATCCTAGGTCTATAATTGAGTCGAGTCAGCCTGGACCGAAGGTCAAAACTATACAACTCCTATTCAAGATTGAAATGAGTTAACCAGAGTCAAACATCGAGACAAATCAGCTTGGGCCTAAGGTCTAGACGAATTAATTCAAGCCAAAGTTTGAGATAAGTCAGCATAGGTTGAAGATTGAGCCAAGTAGTTGAGTTGGAGTTCAGTTCAAATTGAGTTGAAGTTTTTATTTTCATACTAATTATTTCTTATATGTCAATAATATATTTAAAGAAATTAATATTTTTTTATGTTTGAAAAAAAATGCTTAATTCCACTTTTTGTCTTGTAATTTGTTTTTTTTAAAAAAATATTCAAATAGTAATTCGTATTGCAATTAAGTTTTGTAGTTTTTAAAAATATTCCAATTAGGTCCTTTATATTAGATTAACTTTACTACTCTGTTTGTACATGTCACGTGCAACTTGTAGTATTTTCAGTTTTTTAGTTTTTTTTAACATTTTTAAAATTTTTTGTCGTGTCGAGCCACATGTTAAGTTATTAACGTGCCACTTGTATTCAATTTATTAACTTATATTCAATTTATTCTTTATATTTGAAATTTTGACTCAATTTAATATTATTTTTTTAATAGAGAAATTTTGTCCCTTAACAAATTGAAACCTTAGTAATTAAGTTTTATTTCAATTATATATATATATATATATATATTTTAAATTTATACGTCAAATCACTTTATCTAAATATTTAAACTAATTTTATTTTATACACTTTTGAAAAAATTCCTATTTTAAAATTTATATTTTTTAAAATGACACTTGTAATATTTAAATTTTAATATTTAAATAATTTTAAAAAAATATATTTGAATTTGTTGATTTATATATAAATTTAATGTGACAGACATTTATATATTTTAAGTTGCTGTGTTATATATTATTGTCAATATTACGTGGTACAATAATAATCTACAATAATATGACATATGACACAAAAAATATTAAAAAGAAAAATTTAAAAACATTACAAATTTAATGTAACAAAAGTGACTTAATTAAATTATTTTTAAAACTTAATCGCAAATAAAAATTACATAGTCAACTCAAATTTTCAAACAAGTTAAATAAGCAAAAGTGAAAGGAGAGAACATGTAGTTCTTGTAATACTTTATAGAACAGTAAGAGAACCAGAAAGTGGCGTCACATTATTTTTTGCCATTAGATTCTTCTCTCAATCTATACACTGTTAAGTTACTACTCTACACATAATCATTGTATTCTTCTGATTCTGTTAGAGTTCTCACTCAAAAGTTGTCCTTTGCATCATTGTCAGCAACTAAATGTTTGTTTCGTCAGAAAATGGAGAAATAAAATTGAAATTTTAATGGATTAAAAGAGGACAAAATGTTATTTAAAACATAAAGCAATTAATGGAGTCTTTAGAAACACCCCCATATACAACATTTACTACATGTCTCAATGTCAATTGTTTGCATTATTAACTAATATAAAAATATCATAATCATATGTTTTAAAAATAAATATCAATGAATAGTTTGATATATATGATCGAATATAATTAGATATCAATACAAATACAAAGATACTTTTCTTTTTTAATGACTGAAAGAAAGTTAGAAAGTGAAATATTATCTCTTTAAAATATTTAGATTAATATTTTTTACTTTTTTACTAGTGAAAATAATATATTTGTTATTTTATGATAATAAAAATTAATAAAATTATTATTATAATTATAAAGTTAAGTATAATTTTTTTTATATTTTGATTGTAAATAATATTTATTTATTTTGCAGATAAAATTTTAATTAAAATAATAGTTAAATATAAAAGAATGGTGAAATAAAAAAAACTAAATTTAAATAAATAATTATTTAAAAGATAATATTAATAAAATAATTATTTTATTTTAAAAAATTATGTAAATGAGTAAAATTGAAAAATAGATTGGTCAGAAAAAAAAAATGAAGGCTTTTATACGTAGATATAATTTTTTACTTTTTTCTTTCTCTTCTAAGTTTAAAAATAAAAAGAAAAAAATTTATTTTGAAATAAGGTGTATTTGCACGGTTGTAAAACTAGTTTATAACGAACCAACCACTACTACCGTGTAAACACCATGACCCACTGAAACAACGTCATCACCCACCCCCACCGAAACAACGTCGTTTTATCATTTTTATTCAAAGTTATCTTCTCTTATTTATTTCCCCAGTTTCAAAAACTGTGAGTTTTAAACTACTTTCTTCATTATTTTTTCTTTCCTCAAATTTTTCTTCTTCTCTCTTCATTTTTTTTTCTGGTATTCGGTGCAAATCTTGAATCACCGCATTCTATGCCCTAGTTTACGCTCTCCGGTTCCTTCCCACAATGTCCAGCGATACCTCCTTCGCGGACCACAAGCTCTGCGGTTTCCTCTGTGCGGTTCTCACAGCCACTGACCGCGACTCCGATCCAGCCTTCGCCGAGCGCTGCGAAATCTTCAGCGACGAGGGCGAGGTCGGGTTCCGTTCCCAAACCGGCGTCGTTTTGTCTACGGTGCTGAATTCGTCTCAATGCGGCGGCGGCGGCGGAGGATCGAAAGCCAAGAGGACGCATGGCGTTGGGATGGTAAACGGGAGCATGAGCGTGGTTCACCAGCTCCACGCTCTTGTCACCCGCAAGTGCACGAAAATAGACGCACGCGTGGTGTGCGTCGAGGCGCCTAGGGTTGTGCTGCTGGTTGACGTGTACCTTCCTATTCAAGTATGGAGTGGCTGGCAGTTCCCGCGGTCGGGGGCAGTTGCCGCCGCCGTTTTTCGCCATTTGAGGTTCGCATCTTCTCGCTTTGGAATTCCGTTGTATTGTGTTCCAGAAATTGTTACTGGTTAGGTGCAAGTTGGTTGTTAATAACTTTAGATTGTGTTAGAAAGATACATGAACATTTTTGGTTAGCTATGCATAAGTAATGGTTTATCATAATGTAGTCATTTGAGGTTTTAAATTGTTGTTGGGTGGCATTTGTGAGAGTATGTTTGGATTAAAGTGTTCGATCATGATGCGGCGTGGTTTTTATGGTTTGACCAAATTTACTCAATGATAACATTGCAATTTGCTAGCGTAGAGAAATATACACTGAAAATTTTAATGAATTCGACATAAGTAACTTTAACAATTTATGCTTTTGTCATGTAGTTAGGATTAATTACTTGGTCCAAAACTTTCCCTTTTAGTTCCGTACTTGAAAACGTCAGTTTTAGTCGCTACACCTAATTTTTTAATTCCTATTAGTTCCTATAATATGGATAAAAAGTGATATGGGTAGGACTAAAAGAGATTACAAATGGTATGTATATAAGCATATATAGGAACCATGGTAGTTGAATCATGAATTGTATTGTGTGTAGGAGAACTTAAATTTTGAATCGTGACTGTATTGTGAATCATACGATTCATAAACATTTTATAAACATTAAAAAATGCAGTTTATACTTAAATATATAAGATATTTAAATATGCAAAGAGACAATTAATAACAAAACAATTTTATAGTCAAATTGAATGGTTGTATCTATGTGTATCTACCACATAGTTTCACAATTTCAGCAACACGGTCTTAAAGAAAAACATTGTGGTTGCTGCATACGATTCCTTTAACTTAGTTATATGTTACTAAACAAACTATGCATTATAGCCGTCCAAAAAATAAGTGTTGTTGCTCCTTGTATCCTAAACAACCTCAAAAAAACTTTCTATTCTAATCATTCCTAGTTCATCCTCATCCTCTCCAAGACCTACCACCACGTGACCACTATACTACAAATGCAGAAGCTCAAACCCACTGAACAAACAAATAGAGGCATGCACCAGATGACATGCAACCACCACTGCAACACCTCGCAACCAACACCACACCACTGCACGACCACCACCATGCGAGCACCGTAACAAATAGAGATGACGTGATAACGAGAGGCAAGAAGGAGAACAGAGATGACGTGATAACGAGAGGCAAGAAGGAGAACGTGTTTTCGAGCACAATAACTTTAATAAGTTTCAATGTGTGAAAAAATAAAGGGGGAGGGGGAATTAGGTTTCCAATTTGGGGGTAAACCTGCTTTTCTGTAAAATTTCACAATAGAGAATTCTGTACTGGGGAAAAAATGTAAGTGAAGATCAGAAAGTTTTTTCATCATTCACTATTTTTTCTTTAAAATATTATTAGGAAAATGATGACTTTATTGAGGTGAGGTGTTTGTCAAACGATTCTTTGCATTTGGGGAGGAAGATTAGGTCAAAATTTTGATCAATATTGTGTGGTGAGGAAGAAGCAATTGGTCGGTGAGGAAAAGATTGAAGAAGTTGCCCTAAAAGATGAAAAATAAGAGGGAGATTTTAGCAATGCTTCAACCTCCTTATTTATTGAACTGCAACATTTTATTCAGATTTTGCTGTAATTGAGAAAATTTCCCATATTAGTTTCTTAACATCTGTAGGAACGACTCTACATTCTCCAACATCCTTCAAAGTTCTTGTCAATGATCTTCAATCAATAATTCTCCTTTTAAGCACCTTCTCATAGTATTTACACTTTATTTTATTTTTTTGCATTCTGAATAATTGAAACACAATGCTTCCATGCCACATCAATCTTCCCTCCATTACTAGATTTGGGGGGTTCGCTTCCACCACTTGAATAAACTTTTCTGGTTTGTTGCCACTACTATTGTGTTTAAAGCCATTTCATAATGACAGGGAACATTTGAAGCACCCTTTTGGCAAGCACCAACACATAGAGAAGACAAAACAACCCAAGAGTGCCCAAAAACTCCCCAAACACCAAAGCACCTAATGGAGAGTTTTCACATCAATTGGAGACCCAAGAGGATTCTGAATTTTTATTTTCAGAAGAAATAAAAATTTTGATTATAGAAGTTGTTGCAAAAGCTAAGGGAGGTTTATTGAAGAAAAGAAGGTTGAATGTAATTAATAAATACTAGGAAGAAAGTGAGGGGTTTGAAGAAAGACAACAAATGTTCAATTTTAAAGGAAAAGAAAGAGTTAGTAGTAGTAGACGAGAGTTCAAGCAACTATAAATCGAATGATTAGAAAGTTGTAAAGAAGGAGATGAGGCTTAAGGTTCTGCATTTTTTTACCCAAGTGTCATTCCATTCAATGTCACATGTGGTGCTTCGTCTCCTTTTGTCGTGGTTTACTCTGAAATTTGGGGATTTAGCCACATTAAGTCTATTTTAGGTTTTCAATACTTTGTTACTTTCATTGATGATTATTCTAGATGAACTTGATTATTTTTTATGAAAAATCATTCTGAATTATTTTATATCTTTCAATCTTTTCTTTAATGAAATTAAAATTCAGTTCGGTGTTTCTATTAGAGTTTTGCACAGTGATAATGATCATGAATATTTTTTTCATTCTTTTAAACAATTTATGGCTTCTCACGGTATTCTGCATCAAACTTCTTGTGCTTATACACATCAACAAAATGGTGTAGCTGAACGTGAAAATAGACATCTTATTGAAACAACTCGCTCTTTTTTAATTCATGGAGAGTTTCCTCAACATTTTTGGGGTGATGCTATTCTTACTGCATGTTATATTATTAATCGCATGCCTTCTTCGGTTTTAGATAATAACATACCTCATTCTATTTTATTCCCTCATGAACCTCTTTATCCCTTACCTCTAAGTTTTTGGGTTTACATGTTTTGTTCATAATTTCAGTCTTGGTCTTGACAAGCTTTTTCCTAGATCACATAAGTGTGTTTTCTTAGGGTTTACAATATCACAAAAAGGATGCAAATGTTTTTCTCCTTCTCTTAATCGCTATGTTGTGTTTGCGAATGTCACATTTGATGAGTTTTTCCTTTATTTTAAGAGTCAATCTTCACCCCTATCTCCATCCAATCCTGTCAACACTCCTAGTACATTTAATGTTCTTGTTGTTTGTGACCCTCTTACTGTGACTCCTTCAACAAGGCAACTAGAGATTTGTTGATAGAAAAATGCAACATTTGTGTTGGACCCCATGTGCTGCCTGTTGCATTGATTTGATTTTTGAAAAGAATTTGAAAGTTCATCAAGTTCATCGAGTTACTATCAAGAAGGGAAGAATGATCAACACCTACATTTATGGTAAAACAATGTTAATTAGCTTGTTGAAGTAGTTCGCAAAAGGAAGAGAAGAGACTTGATAAGATCGGGTATGACTAGATTTGTGACGACTTATTTGACTCTAGCTTGTCTTCATGAATTAAAAACACCATTGTTGACCATGTTGAGCTTTGAAGAGTGGAAAACAAGCAAGTTTGGAACTTCGTAGGAGGGGAGAAATGTTGAAAATAAAGTATTAGATAATTGGTTTTGGAAGATTGTAACCACACACCTCAAAGTTGCTTCCCCTCTTATGGTGACCCTAATATTGGTGGATTCAAATATAAAACCCGCAATGAATTTCATATATGAGGAGATAAATTGTGCAAAAGAGATTAAGTGCTACTTTAATAATATTAGGAAAAGGTAAAGATTCTTTAGAATTTAATTACTCATTTGTGAAATTATTTCCAATACAACATAGTTGGTATTGAATGTAGTTATGAAGCTGTTTGGAAAATCATTGATGGAAGGTGGAAAGATCAACTTCACAAGCCTTTGCATGCAACTACTACCGCGAAAAGGAAGGTTAAATGTATCGGTATTTGATTTAGACAATCGTCTAATAAAGAAGATTAATAAAAGGGATACCAAAAACGGTATCAAATCGAAGATTGGTTGTATTCTAGATACTTCTGTTTCATATATGGATTCTTTTTTTGCCTATGACCTCAACACCTACTTCAAATATGAACCTCATTATAGGCATGATGATTCTAAGGTGAAAGAGGAAGAGGATTTGTATATATGCATGAAAAGATTGGTTAAGGATGTTGCACAAAGAAACAAAGTTAGTTTGCAACTTGCTGATTTTCATTATGTTAGAGGAATTTCTTTTACGGAACATGCGAGGGATTATAGGAAAGTGTTGCTTCTTGAAAAATGGTGGGAGATGTTTGGGGATAGAACTCCAAGTTATAGAGGTTTGCTATTTCAGTTGAGTTTGACTTGTAGCTCTTTTGGGTGTTAGCATAATTGGAGCTTATTTGAAATAGTAATTGACGTTATTTGTAATTTGTGGTTTTCTTTATTTGGTATATTATATATATTTACCGAAATTTGATATTTTTTTTACATTCATAGAAAGAGAAGTAATAGTTTCTATCAAAAAATATGAATGATTTGGTTTATGTGATGTATATCGTGAAATTGAAAAATACACAAATTAGAAAAATTGACGCTCTTTTGTTTAATGATATTGAGTCTGATGATGAATAGATAACTATAGAGGGAGATAATGTTGTTGAGATTGAGCAAGCTCAATGTGAATATGATTGTGGAAATGCTAAGTTAGATGGAGCAACAAGAGATCCAATTCTAGATGCACTTGATGATAATATGACTTTTGATCCCAATTTTGATGCACAATATTCTTGTGGGAAAGAGTTTGATGGTGATGACATTCTTCTAATGAAGATTATGATGTCATTAGAGGATTGGACATTGAAATTTAACATTAGATGATGTCTCTTTCTAGTTATTTAATTGCTATAACTTTAACAATTTATGCTTTGTCATTGTATGAACTTATTTATTTGGTGTGCTTTAAACTTATATAGTAATCTTGTACTATTGAATGTAGTTATTTTACTATTGTTGAATTGTTTTTTTTAACTATTTTGCTTAATTATCATGTTGAACTATTGCATTAATATGCTATTTATGGATATTACTTTTTTCATGTAAAATAACTTACGAGTTTATGAAGCTCTTACGGAGCTTTCACTAGATTACGTAAACTCGCGAGTTTTAACCTTTGCAAACTTAATACCTTCTCTATTAAACTCAGCAGTTATATTCTCAGAATTTTGTAATAATAATTTAAATTGACTAATCTATTGCCTTCATTTTCCTGTGTAATATACTTTACATATGTCTTTGACAGTTTGAAACGTTTGCAGCTGTGATTGGGATGAGCGTTGTTCAATGCTTTCATATCCGGACTATTGTAGGAAGACTCATGGAGCAAATGAGAGCATTTGGAACCTTTCTGATTGTCATGTACTTTGTTGCAAGCTCCATCCCCATGTTAGCAGTTCTTCAAGGAAAAGCCTATTTGAACTTCATGAACTTTTCAAGACACTACCTGGCGTAGGAAAACAGCGGATGTTTAATGGCTCCAAAATAATTCCTATGGATCACTCATGCAGATCAGGCATTTGGGAGTTATCTGATGATATTTTAACGAAAATTTTATCTTCCCTGGACCCAATGGACCTCATTAGGGTTTCTGAAACGTGTCATCATCTAAGATCATTGGCTGCTTCTGTAATGCCTTGTACAAAGTTAAATCTGTTTCCTCATCAGCAGGCAGCAGTTGAGTGGATGTTGCAACGCGAGCGAAATGCTGAGCTTTTGCCACACCCTTTATATGCAGTTCTCTCTACTGAAGATGGTTTTAGTTTCCATGTAAATACCGTTTCTGGTGAAATTGTCACTGGGGAAGCTCCCACCGTCAGGGATTTTCGGGGAGGAATGTTTTGTGATGAGCCTGGTTTGGGTAAGACTGTAACAGCTCTCTCTCTTATTATGAAGACACGAGGTACATTGGCAGATCCACCAGATGGGGCTCAAGTTGTCTGGTGTCAACATAATGGTAATCAGAAATGTGGTTACTATGAGATCAGTGGTAATAACATAACTGGTTGTTCTACATTGGGTAAAAGGAATGTGAGCCAATATGTCAGTAGAACTAATGATAACCATGATTACTCCTCCAAAAGAGCTAGAATGTCAAATCCTGACCAGCAAATGATTAAACTTCAGGGTTCATGTTCCATGGAATTAAGCAAGTCACCTGTGGAGGCACACTTTAATGAATCTATGCATTCAAATCAGTACACTAGGAGTTTGAGCCGCATAAAGAAAAATCTATGCTTCACAAATGAAGAGGAAGCTATGATATCCAAGGAAAAGGAAATTGGTGAAGGATTAATTAAAGCAAAGCATGCATCAGATGTTACACCTCATTTATCTCTAAAGAAGCTACCCAGGAAGCGTGAAGGTGATCCTTTTGAGTACAGTGATACATGGATTCAGTGTGACGCTTGTCACAAGTGGCGAAAGCTGGCAGACAATAGTATGGCTAGTTCTAGTGCAGCATGGTTTTGTAGCATGAACCCTGATCCTCTTTATCAAAGTTGTAGTGTCCCTGAACAACATTTTCATACTACGTCTAGGATAACATACTTGCCAGGGTTTCACTTAAAAGGAACTCATGGTGGTGACAAACAAAATGTTTCTTTTTTCACCAGCGTGCTTAAGGAGCACTACTCACTGATAAATTCTCAGACAAAAAAAGCCCTGGCGTGGTTGGCTAAAATTTCAACAGACAAGCTTGCAGGTATGGAAACAAATGGAATAAGAGGTCCTATTTTAAACACGTGTACTGCATCTAGTAGACAGTTTAATGCGTTCCACAAAGTATTTCAAGCATTTGGCCTCCTAAAGAGAGTAGACAAAGGTGTGTGCAAGTGGTTCTATCCTCAACATCTTAACAATTTGACTTTTGATGTGGCTGCCCTTGGCATGGCACTCCGTGAGCCTTTAGATTTTGTTAGGTTATACTTGTCAAGAGCTACCCTGGTAGTTGTTCCAGCAAACTTGGTTGATCATTGGAAAACACAAATAGAAAAGCATGTGAGGCCTGGGCAATTGCGGATTTATGTTTGGACTGATCACCGGAAGCCATCTGTGCATTGTCTTGCATGGGATTATGATGTTGTCATAACCACGTTTAGCCGTCTGAGTGCAGAGTGGGGCCCTCGCAAGAGGAGTGTTTTGATGCAAGTACATTGGTTTCGGGTAATTTTAGATGAGGGGCACACTCTTGGGTCTAGCTTGAACTTAACAAACAAGTTGCAAATGGCTATTTCATTGATAGCTTCTAATCGTTGGATACTAACAGGAACTCCTACACCTAACACTCCTAACAGCCAACTTCCACATCTGCAACCATTGCTAAGGTTCCTTCATGAAGAATCTTATGGACTGAATCAAAAGTCATGGGAAGCTGGTGTGCTCAGGCCATTTGAAGCAGAAATGGAGGAGGGGAGGTCTCGTCTGTTACATCTGCTTCACAAATGCATGATTAGTGCTAGAAAGACAGACTTACAAAGCATCCCACCATGCATCAAGAAAGTTGTTTATCTGGATTTTAATGAGGAGCATGCCAGAAGTTACAATGAATTGGTAATCACTGTAAGGCGTAATATATTGATGGCTGATTGGAATGATCCCTCACATGTTGAGAGTCTGCTGAATCCAAAGCAGTGGAAGTTTCGTAGGGCAACTATAAAAAATGTCAGGCTTTCGTGCTGTGTTGCTGGACATATTAAGGTTACACATGCTGGTGAAGATATTCAAGAAACAATGGATATGTTGGTACAAAGTGGTCTGGATCCTACTTCTGGAGAGTATACCTCCATAAGATGTAATCTCTTGTATGGTGGTCACTGTGTCAGGTAGTACCTTGGTTTTGTACTTTCTTATAGCTTTTTTTTTTTGGGGCTGGTTGTTTCTGCTTATTAATCTTTTTCTTTCTAAATAAATGGTGAAGGTGCAAGGAGTGGTGCCGCCTTCCAGTCATTACACCATGTCGGCATCTGTTGTGCCTTGACTGTGTTTCTGTAGACCATACAAAGTGTACTTATCCTGGCTGCAGTAAATTGTACGAGATGCAAAGTAGACTTCCCCGACCTGAAAATCCTAATCCGAAGTGGCCTGTACCCAAAGATCTTATTGAGCTACAACCGTCATATAAGCAGGCATGGTTTATGAAGAGCTCAGTTGGCATTCACATTCATCTTTTCCTTCCATTTTTCTGTTTTACAAAGCTAATATGCAATTGTTGATTGTTGAACCCAGGATAATTGGGATCCAGATTGGCAATCTACATCTAGTACTAAAGTTTCCTATCTTGTCCAGAAGTTGAAAGCCTTGCAAGGAACCAACGAAGAGACCAGCTTCTGTACAGACAATAACAATGATGAGATGCCTACTGAGAATAGTTTCTTTCTGCATAGAAGTGATGATAAATCAGCATTTCAGAAATGTTTGAAGAGCAGCACAAAGACCAATTCTAACGTCGAGAAAGTTCTTATATTTTCTCAATTTCTTGAGCATATACATGTCATTGAACAGCAGGTGCATTTCTGTGTATGGTCTTTTGTGAAGTGTTTCTATTTTACTTTTTAGCATCTGTGGATGCTTTTGCAAATGATCTAACTATCAAATTGGATTTGTTTCTCTTTGGCAGTTGGCTATTGCTGGTATCAAATATACTGGAATGTATAGCCCAATGCATTCCAGCAACAAGGTATGATGTTGGAATTCTCAGTTGTTGTTTCTGAAAATTTTAATTTACTTTTGGTGTCTGACCTTTGGTTAATTACCTTTTCCTTTTTCAGAAGAAGTCTTTAGCCACGTTCCAGCATGATTCAAGTTGTATGGCGCTTCTAATGGATGGAAGTGCTGCATTGGGTCTGGACTTGAGTTTTGTTACGCATGTATTTCTAATGGAGCCAATTTGGGACAGAAGGTTAATACATTTGACTATTCTAATTTACAAAAACAATGATATAAAATGATTTATTTTTATTGGCTGAGGAATAAATTGATATTGAGAGATTTTAAATTTTTGCATTATTTTATTTTCTTCTAAAGTCATGAGCATGTTAAAATTTTTTGAACCTTTTTGCCATAAATGGTTTAGTCATTTAAAATTGTGGTTCAGGGTGTGGCTAATTTACATTATCTGTCCATACTGAATTTCTGTTTTGGAATTCAACTTGCCAACTGTAGCCATGCCGTTGCATAAAGTGATTGGCAATGAATCTTTTGGTTTACCAATCTGTTGGATCCTTCTACTTTGACTCAAATTGGAATGTTTATCCAATTTCATTATCTTCTGACTTTCAGTATGGAGGAGCAAGTAATTAGTCGTGCTCACCGAATGGGTGCTTCTCGCCCTATTCACGTCGAAACACTAGCAATGCGTGGTACAATTGAAGAGCAAATGCTAGGCTTTTTACAGGTAAATCTCTATAAATTGTACTTGGCACGCCATTTTATCTGAGCGTAATACCTTAACCTTAGATGATAGGTCTTTCTGAATGCGTTGTTTGTTTATGGTGTCCTTCATATATGAGTGTAGTCTTGTTTAGTATATAAAGTAGTGACGATCAAATCATATTTCCTTATTTAATGTAATTAAATCATATCTTTAACCCTCCCCTTCAAATTGGAACATATGTTTCATACGAGACAAGTTTGTTACAAATATCGTCAACATGAGACTCCTTGACTCCTTGAGAGACTTAGCAAGCAAATAAGCCAGTTTATTGTTGGAGCTGGCAAAGTCAAGCTTCATGCATCAATTTGGAGCAGTGTGAAGATCAAGTGCTAAGGAGCTGGTGGCCATTGGCAGCTGTTGGCCATGTGTCGAGGAGCATAGTGGTTGCCAGAGAAGGGTCAACTTTGATCATATGGTTGCGATAAAGGTCAGGGGAAGGGACACAACACCTGTTGAAGAGCTAAAATGCTTAGAGGGCGTGGTGGATATTAAAGAGCAGAAATATTTAGAGGACGTGGAGGCTGTTGGAGAGCAAAAGTTGCTTGGAGGATGTGGTGACTGCAGAAGACAAAAAATGGTCTGATCTGAGGATGTGACGGTTGCCAGAGAGCAAAAGTGCTTGGAAGGTGTGAGTAAGTACTTCTGTGGAGAAAAAATGCACAGCATGCGGCAGCTGCCAGAGAGCAAAATTTGCTCGGTGACTGCTGGAAAGTAAAATGTTGCAGCGGGTATTCTTTACCTGAAAGAGAAAGTCACAGTGACAGAGACATGGTCATTGCCTCTAGGGAAAAAGTAATGGCTTATCAAGGGATTAGTTACAAAAATGGTTATGGATGATACCATGTTGGAAAGATTACTCATGATTATGTATCTTGTACTCGTGTGAGTACCCTTATTTATAATGAAGAAGAGATAATAAGGAACAAAATTAATAACTAATGTTGAAAAACATTTTCTCAGATATTTCCCTGTTTTATGCGATCATATCGTATCATATTTTCCTATTTAATGTAATTAAATCATATCTTCAGCAATTATTATTTATGTTTCAATTTGTTGATGTTTAACTAGGAAGCTGATAAATGTAGAAGATCTCCAATTAAGGATGTTGCCGCCGAATCTGAGGATGATGGCGGGGGACGAGGATATAAATCGTTGCATGATTTTGCGGAAAGCAGTTATCTATTGAAACTTAGATCTGTGTATACTAATTCAGAAAGTCCAGAAGGTTTGTTCATAGTGTTTTCCCCATATCTGTTAGGAAATATGGATTCAGCAGAAGTGAAATTGCATTTGGAAAATTTGAAGCAAATCATTTTGACTCCTGTTCCTTAACTGTTTGTTTGAAATTTTGACAGGAAACAAAAGGTGAAAGGGTATGTTCGGCAAAACTAACAAATATGATGGTTAAAGTTTATAAGCTCCCAGCTAAAAACTTATAACATAACTTATTAAAAATGTTTAGTAAAATTAATTATTGAAGTAATAGTAAATGTAAGGTAACATGAGACATATGATGAATTTTTCGTGTATTCTATTTTTGTTTTATAGACAAACATGTTAGGTTATTATCATTTTAGATTACCCAATGGCGTTAGATTATTCATTTAGCATGTCTTAACTATAAGGTAGGATAAAGTTATTTTTGTTGGTTTTTAAGATAAAATTTTCTTTTAAGTTAATAGTGTAATACCCAAGAATTAGTAAAAAGTGAATATGTAATAAGTAAAATAATAACTAAAAAAGTAGTTACATGTGAACAATTAAGAGACTCAGGGTAAAAAGTAAGTATATTAAAATAGAAAGGATATAAGTGGAAGGAAAAAATAGCTACAGGCTTATGTAAATTATATGCTATATTTGAAGTAGTTTAGGGTAGCTATAAGCTTGTGTAGGAAATTTGTTTACCAAATACCTTAATTTGGTCCATGAAAGTTTATAAGGTAGTCCATTAGGTTACAAGTTGGACTGAGAATCAAATGATACTTGCATTTCTCACTCAGGGTAGATTAGGAATTTTAGAAGAGAAAAGTATAAAGAAAAAAAAATTCTATAAATTAAAATTAGCTTATGCATTAACTAATTCGGAGAATCTCTTTCGTATAATTTATTTAAATTTTTATTTTTAACTTGCATAAGTCAATTTTTTTCGTCGTAGAAGTCATTCTGCATAAGCTTGTCCAAATATACTCTTAGTCAAATGAAATATCTGTCCGAGCTCTATAAGCACCATATTGAAACTTACGGCATGCCCTGACAGCTCTAAATAGATAACCTCTGCTCTCTGAACTTACCCTCACCAAATTGTATGGTTTTTGAACTGGATTTAAGATATGTACTTTGGATTTAAATGAAATCTTCTCTTTTTTCTGTTTTTACTGCAGGTGTTTTGATTGATCAACTTCAAGCAAGTTCTAACTAATTTACGTAGAGCAGGTTCTGTGGACATTTTCCCCTGAATGTGGTTTCTCTTTCATGATATAGTCTTAGAAGTGCTCATCTACTGAAATATGGGTCATGCATTCAAAAGCGTGGAAACCATTCTTTTTGTAAAATATCATGGAGCTCTTCACAGCGTCACTTCTGTTTTTGCCAGTGATTAATGAGATACTGGAAGAGTGCTACTTATTCTTTTGTAGAGGATCGAGTCCAGTTGATTTGATGTGATCTTGTTGGCAATTTGGAGTCAATAATTTAAAATTTAAATCGATCGTTTTGGTTATTGGAAAATACAATGTTCTTCCCACCCTTGGCCTCAGCAAATGTCATTAGCAATATTGTAATATTCTGTTCATCTTGTTTTCGTGTCACCTAGACTTTCTAATCGTTTTTCTTTATATGTATGGTCACTTCTTCGTTTTATTTTGTGGATAATTAGGAATGTTCACCTCTATATGGATCAAGAGATAATAGTAGATAGAAGAATGAATTAAGGTAAAGAAAAAATTTAGTTATGGCTACGTATGAGCAGAAACTGCCAAATTCTATGATGGTATTAACTCAGCCACAACTTGGTCACTTTCAATCAAATTTAATTTTTCCTTCCAAATAATAACCAATCATCATATAAAGGTTCGTAGATAATGATATTTTGATCAATTTTTTTTATCCACTTCTAATTTATAGTTTCAATTATTTGATTTCTTAATGGTGTAATATGATGATCTACCCTAATTCTTGACTGGAGGGGACACCAAAAGCCTTTGCCCTTCCATTCTTTTGATAGTTAGAGAGAAGGAGCAGATAGTTAGAGAGAAGGAGCAGAGTTTTGGGTTTTTTCATGTTGTCAAAGAGTTGAACAATGAAAATGGATGACTAGTGCCTGATCGAATTGATCGGATCATGTAGAAACAAGATTCAAGTCTAACGGTCTGTTAGGATGTTAGGATGTCTCAGCTGCATACATTAGTGCACTTTCACTTGACACTTATCAGTAATTAGAAAATTGAAATAGTAAGTTATAGATTAAAAATGAGTTAAAATATCATTATTTAAATAGATTTATTTAACCGTAAAAGGTATAAAATCAAAAGGCATCCGAATAATATATGCTTCTGACACCATAATTTCTTCATGCATCGTCCACTTTTTAATAACACACCTTTGCCCATTAGTTTTATATCAGCAAAGGGACTTCATTGTTGTTCTTTAATGATGGCTTACGGTGTATGATGTGTAACAGTAGATAAGAGTTCAAGAGTAGATGTTGGAGTATTTTTTTCTGCACCCCTTTTTTCTTTCTGTACCTTCGTAAAATATTTTATCTTCATTTTACTCCTGAATAAAAATATATTAAAAATTTTAAATTTATTTTCTATTTCTTTGCAAGACATCCCTGTTGACATTCAAGTTGCTATCTCTATCATTTTTCTTATCCATCACCGATTTTATCTTCACATAATTATTTTTGGATTAGTCAATTTAAAATGCATTTTTAGATTTCGGAGTGTATACTGAATTATCCAATTCAATATACATTTTTAGATCTAATAATGCATATTGAATTGGTCAATCTAGTATGTAAATTTATATACCAGATTAGATAATTTGATATATACTTTTGGATTTGATAATGTATATAGAATTAGCTAATTTAATTTTTTTTTCTAAAAATATTTTATATGCTCTAGAAAGTTCTTTTCGGAACCCATTTTATGTAGAGGTGCTTCGAAAAATTCATTTCAGAAAGTATTATATGAACTCTGGAAATCTGTACAGAAAAATATGTTTCGGAATGTATTTCACACATTTTGAAAATTTTATTTCAAAACGCGTTCCGAAAATTTTGTTCTTGAAAATTTTATTCCGAAAATTCCCGAAATACTATTTCGAAAAGTCTGTTACGGAGTTCATAATTCGGAAGTCACTTTGATAAGGACAAAATGGTTATTTTATTAAAATTGATGGGTGAAAAAAGAAATTGATTGGGAGCAGGAAGTAATTGCCTAAAAGTAGTGGTTGTTGACGTTATTTTTGTGAAGAGAAAGACTTTGAAAGAAAAATTGCGTTTTGAATAGCACACGGTATAAAATAAATATAATGGAAGAAGATTCGCATTATACCATCTAGGAAAACATTCTATTGGAATAGCTTTGAATCATCTAATTTAGAAGTTATATTTTAAATTTTAAATTCTATATAGATGACAGATTTAAGATCCTAGTAAAGTAATATGTTGAGTAAAACAAATATATAAAATTAAGAAAAATAACATAAATTTTTTTCATATACTTAATAATAATTTTAACAAATCGGGTAATTTTTCCATTCTCGTGTATATATGTAAGTCCACTGTTGCATTTTGCATGTTATTCAAATTAGATTTGGAAGTTAATGTAGCAATTTTAAATCCACCGATTCGGAAAGGTGCAGAATAGAGATAAGATGTTAGAATATATGATACATATATTCACCTACAAGACGGGCTTTATACCGCTCAAAAGAACCATTAAAATTGCGTTTATATCGAAAAATCTACATTGACCTGATTATATTCACATCCGGTGACCTAGGTACCAATTTCCATGTTTTATTAGCAATAAGAGCATTAAATTCATCTAACATTGCAATTTTCCAATTCGGGTCACGAATAGCACTAGCGAGATCTTTGGGTAAGAGAGATTTAGTAGTGGTAGTCATGGCAGAAAAATTAGAAAACATTTTTGAATTTGATTTGTAGATTCCATTTTTAGCTCTAGTGGTCATTGGATGAGGGGTAGGTCCTAACAACGGTGTGAGAATGGGTGTAAGTCGGTTTTATGGAGTTGAATTAGGCTTAAAGCCCACTTCTAACATGGTATCAGATTAGTTTTGATCCTAAATCCTTAACAACCACCTCTACTCCACTTTTCTTTTTCCGTTGCATTTTTTTTTCTAATGGCCGATCAACCCAAATTTCATCCTGCTTTGACTATCACCAATATTAATTCCCTCATTCCCATAACATTGGATGCGGAGCATGGCATGTATCACTCTTGGGCGGCTTTATTCACGGTCCTTGTTAGGGCTAATGATTTACATCATAACATCATCTCTCATACGGAAGCCAACGAGGTAGCCTTCTATGCCGCATCCAAAGCCGCAGACCCTGCTTTATGGAAGTGTCTCGATGCTGCAGTGCTTCAATGGATATACGGGACTATCTCCATTGATCTCCTTCACGCTATCTTGCTCAAAGACAACACGACTCAAGGGGCATAGGCTCGTCTCGAATCTATGTTTCAGGACAACAAGGTTTCTCGGGCTACTCATCTTGAAGAGGAACTTGCGGACCTTAATTTCGAGAATTTTTCGTCGATTGATAGCTATTATAATCACATCAAGTCGTTGGCTGATCTGAAGCCTATGCCGGGACAATGGATATCATCCAAAATCAAGAACCATTACCCTCGTTTGCGAGTTGTCGATCTCGACTCAAGCTAGCGGAGCGGACCATTAAAAACCGCTTGGCAAAAGAAGAAAACTAATTAATACAGAATCTGCACAAAAATATGCACCATATATGCATCATAAATGGCTACGTTACAAAAGAGCATAACCAAATATATATATATATATATATATATATATATATATATATATATATATATATATATTATTTTGTGAATGAAGTTGAAAATATAGATATTATAAAAAGGTTTTACAACTTATCGGTGTTCAAGGAGAAAATATGTTTGTCCTTTTATATTATATGGAAACTTATTGAACAACAACATAAAACGAAAAGATGAATTGTCAAATTATTATGTGAATATTATAATTACAATTTGCCAAATACATTAGTTGAACATCTATATATTAGAAGATTAAAAAGTAATGAAAAATTTACGTTTATCCATAATAGTTGGGAGAGAGTTTCTAATTTTTTGATGTTTAAGAAAACTTGATTTGTAGAAAAATTGAAATTAGTTTCTAAATGAACTAATATACTAGATAGTAGAGCATATTTTAATTATAAAGATGATCATGAGTCAAATTATCTACAAGAAAATCCGGTAAGGGGAGGACAAAGAAAATTAATATTAAATCATTCAAAGCAAAGATTTCTAAAAAGTCAATTTTAAAGATATATAAAGTTCAAATTATAGAATATTTAGTGACGGAAATCATGGATTTACTATGTGTTTTTGCTTAATTTATATATAATAGGTATCTTTTACCTATGTGTAATGTAATTTTATCATAGATTTGGTGTGGTCTCTTATATTATTACTTTTTTCTAATAAAATTCTATGTAATGACAATGGTGTATCACATGAATTTATTTAGATAAATTTTGTTTATTAATATTACTGAGTTTTGTGATGTTTATAAACTTTCTGATAACTTTGAAAAGACACAATAGAAATAATGTCAGAACTATAAAACAAATATATAGTACAAGATATACATATAATTAAAATATAACAATTAATGAAATTACTTGGACTTAATATATATATATATATATATATATATATATATATATATATATATATATTATAGTATATTTTTTCTCACACCCTCAATTTTCTTAGATGAGATGTATTAAGTTATCTCGGATGAGATATATCAGGCCCTATATCTAAAGCTCACCAAATTATTGGATGTGATAAATCATACCTACCTTGGGTGAGATGTATCCGACCTTTCATAGGGAGAGAGGGAAGGAGTTTGGGAAACAATCCTTATAGATATAGTAAAAATTGTTAGTGAAATAATCCTCTCTAATTTTTCTCTCCATTTCTTCTATGACAAAAGTTTTATATTGTGTTCGGATGAAGGATTTCAAAAATTCAAAGAAATTAAAATACACAGTATTTGAATTACTTACAATTGAATTCCTTTTATTCCTTAAACAATTTGTTTGAATAAAATAATTGAAATATATTAGATTTCAATTTTTTTTCCGGATAAAGTAATGTAATTTCTATTTTAAGGCACACTCTACGCTACCTTTGAGCCTGCATTGAGTTAGCTCGATCTTCGATCTAGAACGACTCAACCTAGGCCGACTAGCCCAAATTTCGGTATAGGCTAACTTGGCTCGACCTTCAGTTTGAGAACGACTCAACTTGACCTTTGTCCTAGGTCAACTTAGCTCGATCTTCGGTTTGGGCCAACTCGACCTTTGGTCCGAGCCTACTCGGTTTGACCTTTGGTCCTGACCGACTTGGCTCAACCTTTGATCTGCACCGACTCGGCTCGACTTGCGTCTCGAGCTGACTTGGCTTGCCCATTAGCTCTACTTGGTTGACTTGGCTCGACCTTCAGCCTTGGTTGACTCGGTTAGGACTTTGGCTCGGGTTGACTCAGTTCAACCTTCTTGGCTCGACTTCAACTTAGGTGGACTTGGCTCGACTTCGGTTCAGGCCGACTTGGCTTACCTTCAGATTTGGCTCGACCTTCAACCAGGATGACTCGGCTCAACCTTCGGCCCATGCCGATTCGACAATACCTTTAGCACGGGTCAATTCGACTTGATCATCTATCTATGCTGACTCGAGTCGACCTTCATTTCAGGCCGAATCAACTTGACATCCGACCTAGGTTGACTCTGCTCGACCTTTCCCTCAAACTGACTCGACTCGACCTTCATCACAGACTAAGTCAGTTCAATTTCAATTTGCTTTTAATTTCCTATCTAAACAAGTTATTTTACTTCAAAATATTTCTAATATTTTAAATAAATAAATTATTCTATTAAATTCTCTCGTCCAAACATAACATAAGATAGATAACAAAATTTTCGTCGGTATAAAGTGTGTTATCTTTATTTTATTTACCTTTTAAAATTTACGAAATGTATGAAACGAAAGAAATGAGAATGAAGAGGTACCTTTCATATCTTACTATAAATATTTTATCAAGAAATATGTGTACACATGATCAAACATTTTATGTTTTTTATTTTTTTGTCTTTTTTGCTTTTATTTGTATGTGGTTACATCAAGCCAAATGCCCACGAATTAGATTACAAAGATAAATTTCATTATAATAATGATACTTTGACAATATATATAATTATTAACAACCTTCATAGCATCATAATATAATATTTAAAAAATATCTTCTCAATTCAAATATTTATATTATTATAACAAGCTATTGAGTAGTTATATACAATGGTTGTTAGAAATATTATTATTTATTTCATTATGTTTTGTCAACGTGTTAAAAGATATAAATCAGGTAACATATAAGTTAATTTTAATTTATAATTTTTTTATTTCCTACTTTTAAAATATTTGACAGGAAATTTGTCCAAACAAATCTTTAATATTTCCGTGTTCATGATAGCTATAGTTTAAAATTCTTGCATATAGATTAAAAATTATATATATATATATATATATATATATATATATAATTTTTATTATTTTAATAAACTAACATCGTTCTCTTAATAAACACATATTACTATTACTAAAATAAAAACATTAATTAAAAAACACAATAATGTTTGATTGAAGAGGGATAATATAGCTACATTGAAAAGGATGGAATACTTAAAAATAAAAATTGATAAATGTAGAGCGACAAAGAAGGATGATTGATGGTGGCATGTCACATAGAAGCTCGCTGTGGATGACACGTGGAGTTTGGTGGTTTGATTTGAAGATTCCATTGAGTCATCACCATTCATCACATCACATTATGGTTATAGTTATTTAATTTTAGAAAAATAAATTTTCACGACTTTCATTTATAATTTTAATGTTATTTTTTAAATAATTTTTTTTACTCTCAATATTTTAAAATCATTTAAAAAATATTACTATATTAAAAGATAAAGTTATTAAAATTTAATAATCAAAATATCATTATCTTTAACTTTAATGCTTAATACTCAAATAATTATACGAGAGATTAAAGAAAGTTGAATTCCTTTTTGTGTATCATGATTAAATATGTAGTATTATAAGATTTACAAAATTAAAATAATAAATTTATTTAAAGAGAATATGAATCGTAATGTTCTTATGTCCCTTTAAACATACCTAATTATCTATTAAGCTAGAGACTAATCTTACTGAAATTATATTTGATAAATATCTTTAATACTTGATAAATATAAAATTATATTTATCATCTTAATTGGAAAATTTGTAATGATGTAATAATATGTTGTGGTGGCAAGGCTTCTTCCATATTTGGAAGTAAGTGTGAGACGTAAGGCTGAGAACATAATATAAAACTTCACCAATTTTGGCTGTCGGTGAAGGCAACTTCAACAGATTTACAGTCTGTCGCTTTGGTTCTTTGCCTCAAAATTCCACTTACTTCACTAACAAATTGTTACTGTTACATGCTTCATTTCTTTTCACATCACTCTGAGTTTCAGCTTCGTGTTTACAAATAATTTCTAGTAAAAGAATTATCATATATTTGTTGTGTAGATCATAGATATTTCTTTACACAAATAATAATATTTTTAATATTATTTTGAATAATGTTTTTTTTTTTGACACACCTAGTTAATTCTACGTTAAGTAATTTAGAAATTTTAAATAAAATTATAACAGGTAGAAACTTTGACATCTCATAATGTGATATAGCAGATATGAATGATCAAATTTAAAGAAGAAAATTGTAATTTATGAAAAATTTCCTTCAACCATTCCTACAACTGTATAAGACTACAATAATGAATGAACAAATGAAAAATGATTTAACATTATTCCTATAAAAAAAACATAAAATTATATCCTTTTTTGAACCTTTAAATTAATAGGCAATCGATCATATAAAAACTTTCAAATAACTAAAGTTTTAACTTGTAGCACAATATCCAACCAAGTTTATGCAAAAACACACATTTTATACTAAAAAAAAAATACAATTTTTTTTAACTTTTTGAAAAAACACAAATATCATCCATAATTTAGTTAGGAATGTCTTCAACCTTATTAAATATCAAAATTGAAAAATCACCTAAATTGACAAGAAAAAAAAAGAAAAATTCTAATAAGTAGTTATTCAAGTCGGACTAACAAAACATGTATAAATTTATTTTGTCAAAAGATGATTACCGTAGTTCTAAATTGTGATACTTTAGACTGCTAAAGTTTTGTTTCTTATACTTTATTTATTTTTTATCAGTTATTTCCTTATTTAAAAAAAAATAACACATAACTCACAAGTTAAATTCAATGGTAAATCACATTTTCTTGATAAAATCGTGATTGAATCCACTATATGCACAAGTATTTGAGAAATAACATTGGGAGGTTCTTAATTTAATTTTACCTTTTATTTTCCCAATAGAAACATAAATTATCTCAATATTTCACACATGTGTCTCTTTATTTTTTTTCTTGTGTAGTATTTTATAATGTATAAACGTGAATTGCATCTCAATGGCATTTGCTTCCAACTTCTATGATTTTGGTAATCAAAACGTATGAATAAAACACCAATACCAAGCACAATTTAGTACTCCATTACTATTAACTTATCATGCTTTATCCCACATATTTAGTGTAAATTTTTTTATTAATAAATGGAAAAGAGTATTTTGACACTCTTACAAAAAAATTACTACTTTAATAATATATATATATATATATATATATATATATATATATATATATATATATATATATATATATATATTAAATTAAAAAAAGTTAAATATAATTAAAATATAATTATTTATTTTTGTGAAGTAAATATAATTTTAATATTTAGTTTTCATACAAAGTTAATAGCATTTATTTTCTACGTATTTTAAGGTAGTATAGATAAACTTTTTTTCACTTACATATTGGTTCATGATTTTTTAAATGTGAGTGTAAGTCTCATATTAAATATAAATATAAATGAGAAAATTAAGCACTACGTAAATAAGAAAACATAAATTTATTATTTTAAATTTTTGGGTTGGAAGTGGTATTAATTTCTTATGAATGAATTATTCTTATGTCTCATTAGTATTATGTCTCCTCGCTTATCCTTTATCGAAAGACTCATAAGATACTACTCTCATAATTCATGTGATACTTTTTTTAAAGGCTTAAGTAGTCTTTTAGTCCTCGTATTTGTTTAGTTGGTTCAATTTGATCCTCTTAATTTTTTAAGATTTAATTAAGTCCTCCTATTTTTTTAAAATGGTCTAATTTAGTCCCTTCTGTAATGTTGAGTAAACATGCCTTTTACATAATGTTGAGCTTTCATTGTGGAAGTGAAACATGGTAGAAAAGGTTTCATTCATCCTTCTTCTTTATTCTCTCCTTTCTCACACCCAAGCACCAAACCACACTAACACAACCTCCAACATGACACCTAGTGGCCCTAAAGTGGAAGTTCAGCGAGACAGATGGGGAAGCGGAAGAGACCTTGGTGGTTGAGTCTTCAATGTCATCATGAATGAGCAACTCTTCTTCCTCTTCCATGGTGATATCTTCATGGATGCTGAAACCAAAGACTTTAAGCTTATTGGGGAAGTGGGATTTACTTTTTGTCAAACCCCATTGAATCTTGAGTATAAATAGACCCCAACACATGCAACAAACTACTCCTTGATACAAGCACATTAAACTAACCTTACCTTGTTCCACACTTTCACTACCCTTCCTCCAACCCAACTGAACTCAAATCATGCCCATGGAAATCTAACTTTACTACAAAGCCAAAAGAGCAAATCCCACAAAGGTGTTGATTCATGATGGCGTTGAAGACTCAACCACCAAGGTCTCTTCCACTAAACCATCTACCTAGCTGGACTTCCACTTCAGGGTTGTCGAGTGTCATGTTGGAGGTTGTGTTAGTGTGATTTTGGTGCTTGGGTGTGAGAGCGGAGAGAATAACAAAGGAGGATGAATGAAGCCATTTTTGTCACGTTTCACTTGCATAATGATAATTCAACATTATGTGAAAGGAGTTTACTCAAACATAACGAAAGGAATTAAATTGGACCATTTTAAAAAATAGGAAGACTTAATTAAACCCCAAAATATAAGAGGATCAAATTGAACTAAATGAACAAATACGAGGACCGAAGGACTAACTAAGCCTTTTCTTAATCAATGACAACACTAATTCAATCTCTTTTTGAAGAAGAAAATGTTATAACTCGTAATGGGATTGGGACCGGTCCTATCCGTTTTTAGTAAGAACTGAAACCCTAAAAGTGTGCTTAGATGAGACAATTTAAGAGAGTAATTTATTTATTTACAAAATTTGAAATCCTTTCAATGAAAATGATATGTTTGGATGATGAAATTAAAAGGTAATTGAAATTAAGGAATTTTAATAAGGTATTTCAAATAATTAGAAAAGTAGAATTTGAAATTTACTAAAAAAAAGAAAGAGATTGAAAATTTCCAAATTGTGGAATTGCTCATTGGTAATTCCCGAAGTTGTGGAATTGATCATTAGTTAGAACAAAAAAGTCCACAAGTCCAAAAAATCAAGTTGGGTTGCACAAAAGGTCGAGCTAAGCTGACTTGGATTGTACATCGAGTTGGGTTGGACCCGAGTCGAAGGTCGAAGCGGGCTGAACTGGGCCAAAGACTGAGCCTGACCTGCCTGTGATGAAGGTCAAATCAGCCCAGCCCAGATAGAAGGTTGAGTCTAGTCGGACTGACTGAAGGTCAAGTCGAGTTGAAGGTCAAGCCGAGCCAAAGATTGAGTCGGGCCAAATGTCGACTTGAACCAAAAGTCAAGACGAGTCATACCGAATTAAAGTTCAAACTAAGTAAGTTAAATTTAAAGGCAAAGTTGAGTTCACTATAAAATAAAAATTAAATTGTTTTATCAAACAAGAAAATTAAAATTTAAAATACTTTAATTTATTCATCCAAATTAATTATTTAAGAATTGTTGAAATCCCTAGTTCAAACACAAGGTAGTTTTTTCTTCACATACTCATATGAAATTTACATGAAAACTTTGAATACTAAGATGGTTTAAGAAATAACTCACACCCATGGATTATGAAATATAACTCCTATAGCACCTATATCTTAACGATATTTGAAAAAAAAAGTTGAAGTAAATAAAATCAACATTTTAAAATTACACTGTACTCTTTATATAACGTGGTCATCAACATCTTGATTGAGACAGAACACATGCTAGGATTGCACACCACACGCAACCAAATACAACTCATTTTAACTTTACCATTTATAATTGTTTCAACTTGCAAAGGCCTGTGGGGTTCTTGCATTTATTATATAAGTGTTATGAAGTTTCTCGCAAGATAAGGAGTCCCCTCAAATTGATTTTTTCTAACAAGTTTTGACTTTTTCAACTGGATTTGAGAGGAACAACACTACACTTAATCTTCCCTATAACGGATTTGAATTTAAATTAGTAGTTGTATTACGTGTATACATAAATTAAATTACATTTTAAAAATATATTGAAACATTTAAACATGTTTGTACGAGTTTCTTCAAAAAAAGCTTTTAAAACAAAAAATATGAAAAATGAACTTAATGATTAAACTAATTTGGAAAAACTTTGTTATCAAATTTTTTATTCTAACTTAGTATAAATTAATTTTAATTTATAATTCTTCTTTTATATTTCTTTAGAGATCTTTATGGATAAATATACAGTTTGTGTCCAGGTTCTTGGTTTGCTACAATGCCACATGGGACCAAAGGGTCTAAATCAATTTTGAATAATGACACCAAACTTTGGCAAATATCATAGTGTGAGAAAGCAAATAATTAATGACCTAGATTGAGACCTTACACCTACATTGACCCCTCAACTATACTATATATATGAACACATTACTGAGTCTGTTAGGCACACCAACCCTAAACATGGCTTCCTTTTCAACCTTTCTGGTGTTACTTCTTGCTGCCCTAATCCTCATTCCTCAAGGTTTTGCTACTTATTACAAACCAATCAAGAAACATCCCATTTACAAGCGTCCAATTTATAAGCATCCCATTTACAAGCCAAAACCTTTCCACAAGCCAATATACAAAAAGCCACCCTTCAAGAAGAAGCCACCTTATGGAAAGTACCCTCCAGTGGAGGACAACAACAACCATGCCTAGAACATGCAACATCCCCTTTTATCTTATTACTGCTTAAATAATAAGAGAATCTGCTTTGTGTTTTCTTGCATTGTCATGAATCACTCTTCTTTGCTCTTTCACTTCAATGCTTTGTGTTAATTATGATGTTTTGGTCAAGACAAAGACCATCACACATATGTCTCTGTGAATGTAAATCAAATCATAAATATGCTTCTTAATTGTAATGCAAATTATGAATAAAATGACTTTTGTGGTTCAGGTTGTGAAGGTTATTGTTCATTGATTTACCATTTATGGTTAAGCTTTGTTCCTGTAGAGCTAAATATACAGTTAATCCCGCTAAGTAGAAAAGTCTCTTAGAGGTTTAATATTTTGCAGCAACACTTTTTGAAATCAGTTTGTGTAGTTGATTGGTGCATGGAATGAAAGTCTGACAAGAGACGAGAAACAGTGGTTATGAAACTTCTGTTCACTCTCCATGCTTTCCTAAAATGATGATAAACACTTACTGAATTAATTTGAGTATAAAATCAGGGGCGAGATACTTTCAATTACAGGTTCAACTTGAATAATTATATTTCTGGGTAAGAACTTATAAAATAAAGTACATCAAGGTAACCATAAATTAATTTTAATTTAATAGAAAAAAATGATTTATTTCAATACTTTGCTAATCAAACCCATATTCAAAATGTACAAAAGATAAGTTCCTACTTTAGGGAAAGGGACTGTTATAT
>Ga0214542_1001827_pt1 | contig 43979 bp, 20 predicted proteins | sample CNSS1metaG_FD_160096 | JGI IMG/M metagenome (GOLD analysis project Ga0214542, IMG submission 160096) | Root nodule microbial communities from cowpea collected in UCLA plant growth center, Los Angeles, California, USA - CNSS1 | ecosystem: Host-associated > Plants > Roots > Nodule | place: USA... | reverse complement strand
TATTATATATATATATATATATATATATATATATATATATATATATATATATATATATATAGTGTAAATTGACACTAGTGTGTCGAATTTGCACTCAATGTACAACATGATGCTAATTTATCAGTGTGAGATCATAATTTTCGTATGGTGAAAGAGACTAATGTGAATGAAAAAAATATTTAGATAAAAAAGAATAATTATAGATGAATGGGATGAGTATAGAGCACTACGAGAGGAAAATTGTGTTTTAATTTCCTTAAATCAAACTCATACGGATTACATCATTTTTATTATCTTTAAATTTATGTGTTTACGTTAATAATCTACAGTTTTATTATTTATCAATACACGAATTCATGGTATAGAAATAAAAATTGGAAATAACTAAATTGATATTATTTAAAATAAAGGGTTAAATAGGATTTTAATACCTGAACTTTAATGCGAAATTGAAATTCATTCATGTTCAAAACTATTATACATTTTAGTCCCAAAACTTAAAAAATGAATAAAAATAGTTTTTTTTAATACAATTACGTTAAATCTCTTGACACATCAAACATGTTTGATGGTAGCATTTAAAATGTTTATTCTGTTTGACAAGTTTTTGCTTCAATGTCAACTTAAAAACGCGTTTGAAATGTTAAAAAATATTAACGTAATTAAGTTAAAGTACTATATTCATTCATTTTGAAAGTTTGAGAACTAAAATATATTAAAGTTTGGAACAGAGAATTCTAATTTTGTGTCAAAGTTGAAGGACTGAAACATACTTAATCCGTAAACAAATGTTATACTAGCAATACCTAATCAATATTAATCTAAACAAATAAATTTAATGTTAGTCTAATTAATTAAAAAATAAAGAAAAATGATTACTATCAATTAAAGTTGACTAAACCAACTTTCCTTAACAACTAATTTACCACATTTTTATAATAAGTGTTGATTGAACCGAAATATATATTATACATAATATAAAACTAAATTTAAAAAATAATTTTACAATTTTTAGCTTGGAAGAAAAGCTACCTTTTAAAAGCTTATTCAACTCTAATAAATTATATTTTGGAAAATAATATAATATTTTATTGTAATAAGAGCAATCGTTATTATTATATAATATAATAATATAATACAAACGTGATAATATTATATAACAAAATGTTTCCCGCTCAAAACACCTTTACATGCAGCAGTTACACGAAGAAACATATCTCTGACTGAGGCTTTTCCATATAAACAACAATGAAGCAGTTATTCACGGTCTTGTCATTCGGAAATTAATGGATGATGTGAATCATTATTGTCATCTAGTGTTCATTATTTACTATTTTCATAGATTCAAATTATTCTTACATGCTATGATTTGGTATTTGATCAAGATCATGCAATATTTAAGACTACATAATTTCCAAAATCTCATCACATTGTCAGCAAATCCTTCTTAATATCCAATATTCAAATTGTAGGTCCAACCCTTCTTATTATTATATTCATAAAGCTTTTGAAGAGACACCATTACTATGATGATGATGACAATTCAAGATTTGAATTAGTAATTTTAATTAATTAATTAAATTAATTAAATTCTTATTTTAATGAAAGTTGTGGTGCGATTAGGTGCATCACAAAGTTATCTATGAAAAGGAAAACAAAGAATATGGCCCTATACCAAAATTCATGACACAACAATCATTAAACAAAAGAAATAGAAAAAGCCATTCCTATTACTAAAAAAAAGTCATATCCTAAAGTAAAAGGCCTAACATATCATCATATAATCAAGTACATTTGTTTAATGTGATGTTGGTAAAAATCTAGTTAAAAGTGAAGATAGTTTATCTAAGATATAAAGTTTATAAATAGAAAAATTAATTATTCAAGTTTTATTCTTAAAAGAAAATTAATATCCCTCTAAACTTTTGTCTCTTTTATTTTTTTTTTCTAACGTTTTTCTAAGATTTTAAGAGATTTGTTCATTGCCTTTTAACTATCAAAGTCCATCATAGATATTTGGCCTAGAGTAGAGAAATCCTATTCAATTGAAATGTGGTCACCATATTTGGTATTATGAATTTATATGTATTGATAAATTTTAGTGGCGATTATAAATTGAAGTTCATTAATTCTTCAATTGAACTACATTAATTTTCTCAGTGTGATTCTTTCTTGCTCTTTCCTTCATTTACCTTCTAGCTAATTCTCTTTTGTGGATTTTTCTTTTATTATTTGTTTACTTTTTTGTGTGGTAGATAGTTAGGAGAGAGCTAGTTTTAGTTATTTCACAATTATTACATTTTCTATGACACTTTAGTGGTTCAAATTTATGTCATCATCATTGCTACTGAGATTGATTCATAAAGGTTGGAGATCTGTTTGGATGACAAACACATTGATAAAAAAAAAGACACTTGAATCATCAAACAATCTCAAACTTAATAAAATTTGACAAAGTCAATTCTCATAGTGATGCATCAATCATTATATATCTTGATAACTAGCAGTTGATGATTTTCAGAAGAACCCATACCTAGGGGCTGTAATACATAGTTTATAGTGCTAATCCCTAAAAATGATAATCTTATTAGCCTAGACGAATATAGACCAATATCTTTGGTAGAATGCATGTACAAGATCATATCCAAAGTGTTATCTAATATGCTGAAAAATCTACTCCGTAGCATAATTGTTACTACACAATCTGTAATCATTAAGGGTAGAGGGTTATTGGACAGTATTCTATATAGGTAAATAAAATGGTAGAGGAGGCTAGATGGAAAAAGAAAAAGTGTGCAATAGTTAAGTAGACTATGAAAAAACATATGATACGGTAAAGTGGAATTTTCTATATTACATGCTAGAAAGATTGGGTTATTATGGGACATGGATTAGGTGGATAAAAGGTTGCTTAGAATCATCTACAATATCAATCCTGGTTAATGATAGTCCAACTCAAGAATTCAAGCCAAAAGAGGTCATAGACAAGGAGACTCATTAGCACCTTCTTTATTCTTAATAGTAGTAGAAGGTTTAGCTGGGATGGTAGACAAGTTGTGAAAAAACAATTTTTAGAAGGAGTGAAAGTGGGGAAAAAAAGAGATAACAGTGAATATGCTGCGGTTTGAGATGATACATTGTTCACATGTAAGGTAGACACTACAAATATAATGGTTATCAAAAGTATTCTTAAATGCTTTGAATTAATATCAAGCCTTAGAGTGAATTTTCACAAGAGAAAAATTGGAGGAATGGGTGTAGATGAGAGCGAAATAAAGAAGTTTTCGCTCATTCTCAATTGTGGAATAATGAAAGTGCCATTTAAGTACGTCGGAGGTAATCTAAGGAAACAAACTTTTGGCAACTTGTGATCAATAAAATTAGGAGTAGATTAAAAAAATGGAAGGGTAGTCATTTAACCTTTGCTGGAAGAGTGTGCCTAATAAAATCTATTATAACAACACTACCTTTATACTACATGTCTATGTTTAAGATGTCAACCTGTCTGGTGAAGAGATTAAGAAAATACAATGGCAATTCTTGTGGGGATGGAGAACAAAGGGTAGAAAGATAGCTTGGGTCCAATGGGAAATTGTGTCAAAATAAGGAAGAGGGTGGTCTAGGGATTAAGGATATCAAACCATTTAACATGGCTTTACTAGAGAAATGGAAGTGGAGATTAGGATCAGAAAAAGCAGGGCTATGAAAGGACATAATAGACTCTACGTACGGATCATGGAGAAACCTAAATGATGCATAATGCCTTAAAGGGGAATCTTTGTGGTGAAGAGATTTGAGGAGTACTTGTTGAAGTTCAAAAGAAAGTTGGTTTGACGAAAACATAAAATGGAAATGGAAATTAGTTCAGGAAAAGGGATAAAATTTTGGGAAGATAAATTGCTTAATGAAATGACACTCATGGAAACATATCCTAAATTATATGCTAATTCAAATATGAAAAAGTAATTCTAGGAGAGTTAGGCCAATGGATTGAAAACAAGTGGGAATTGAACATGCATTAGAGGCAATAATGGTTTGAATGAGAAAAATCACAAGTGTGTGTACATGTCACATATGTCTATAATTCAATTAACAAAGGAAAGGGACACTTGGGTATGGAACGATGAAGGAATAGATTACTTTATTTATAAGCATTTTTATATATATATATAATATATATATATATATATATATATATATATAATATACATATTATTAAAAATAATAACATATCTATTATAATAAATTATGAACATATGAATATAATATACATATTATTTCAAAATATACATATAATTGAATATTTTATAAGAAATATATTAAATATTTTAGAATATATATATGTTAATGAGAAAGAATCTTTTCTATTATAATAATATAAGAAACGTAAATAAAACAAATGTGTATGGTGAATGATTGAGTTATAAACAAAGTTACATATTCAAAGGTAATACAAAAGAAAAAGAAAGAAAAAACAAAATCTAATTATAATATATATATATATATATATATATATATATATATATTTATATTCTGCAAACACATGTAATAAAAACATGTAAACATGGAAAGAATAGCAATAAATGCACATCCATCTGAAAATAAAATATCAGGATCGAAATGTTTAGTTAGCAATGTAATGGACACAGTGTTGGAAATAATTTGGTTAAAATAAAACTAACACTAATCATTACTTAAGTAGTATAAATAGGTGAAGGGTGAAGGGATGAAGGGGGAGGTAAAAGTCAAAAACAAAAAGAGTTTAGTGCTTTGAAATTATTCATCAAGTTCATCTAGTATAAGAAATAAGTGGTCTGAGTGCAGTAAAGAAAAAAGAAAATATATCATTAAAGTCTCAATACAACCTTGGTATATCTTCCACAATAAATAAGGTAAAGGGAGGAGACATTTAATATTTTACCTTTTTACTTTTATTTTTTTATCTCTTGATAATTATTTTTAATTTTATATTTACTTTTAAGTGAGATGCATGTAACCTCATTATAACTTATATTTAGTTCCTGTTCTTATTTATTTACTTATATTCATCTTCATTGCATTGGTCATATTTATTCAATTTATATTTACCCTCTTTTAATTACTTATATAGATCTCAAGTCATGTATTGATCCTCTTTATTTATTTTTAGTTATGCACCGATCCTATTTATTTATTTATATAATTATATGATTTAACATCAAAATAAAACTTATGATAAATAAAGATTTGATTTTTGTAGTTGAAGGTATAACCTTGGGGAATTAAATAGTTGGTACTCAAGATGAGATATTCTTGAGTAACTTTGTTGGTCATGATGAGACTCAATTATCCTGATTAGTTACTACAAAATTAATCAAAATCTTTATAAAATAAAATAAAGATCCAAGTTTTATGAATTTGAAAAGATTTTTCATTTTATTTTATTTCATTAAAGTATGTTATATTTTCATGTGATAGTTGTCTCACTTCCCTATTTTATGGTTGTGTATAAGAAAATAGTATAATGTCATCGTAGATGGTTATCCCTAACATGTCTGACCCATTTCTTGTTGATATAGTAGCAGTATTTCTGGGAAACGTATGGCAAACTAATGCGGTAAACAATTTGAACATTCCAAGTAACTGGAAATTCTACTATCACCTTCTTAAATGCTCCAAAGGCACCGGTTATCTTGAAGGACAAATTCGAGTCACTTTTTATTTACCCCTAATAGTCTAATTGAACCCTATCCATAACTTTTTTCCTCCACATGCTTGAAGACCAATATATGAGGGGGAAACTGTAAATAAATAATACTTCTTCCTCTTTAGTGTAGAAAATATAATATGTACCAAATGATGTAAATTTAATATGCATACAGTATTGTAAAATATATAAATATATGTATATGTGAATATTTTAATTATGTTATATGTTATTGTAAATTATGTTTTAATTTTTTTTAGTATAATATAAAAATTAATATTAAAATAATTATATATATATATAAATAAAAATTTGGTCATCACAGTTTACACAGCTAAAGATGCCTATAGGAAGTTGTATGACAACTCTAGCCATGAAGATACAACACTCTTTACAACATTATGGGCAGTTAGGATATTACCATCTACCCAATACTTTGGTTGGAAGGTTATGCTAAATAGAATTACTACAAAGGTACACTTAAGGTAGAGGGGATGCAACTTGGACGCTGTTTTATGTGCCATGTGTGGGGGGGACTGAGGAAACAACAAATCATTTGTTCTTTGAGTGTAAGATAGCAGCTAGAGTATGGAATATGTGTGACTTTTGGCTAGGAGTTAGTAATGTATACCATAACCAGCTAAGGATACATTTCAAACAGTTCTACCTAGTAGAGCTAAACCAAAATGGAAATGTGATCTAGAAGGGAATGTGGATAGCAATTATATGGTGTATATGGAATCAAAGAAATAGAATTATATTTAGAAAAAGCAAGCCTGATGTAGAGGAAATTTTATGTATGGTACAATTGAGAATGTGGGCATGGATAAGGAGCAAAAATGACAAGACAACTTTCTCATATTTCGATTGGTATGTTTGCCCTATGCATTGTATTAGAACATTACTGTGATAGACTCTAAAACAACATAGCTAGAACATTGGGCACACTTTTAAGTTAGAAAACAAACAAACCATCTCAGGAACTAAATTGATTCAAATAAAGGGCAAAACATAATACATCAAGTATGATAATAACCACACGAGATGGACTAGCTATGAAATAAAAGAATGGGGTTTATGTAAATACAAAAAGATACAATGCAGTAACCACACTCAAGCAGTTTAGCCTATAGGTTTGCTTTTGCAAAAAATATTATACAAGTGCAAGGACATACAAGGACAGATGGGTTATAGGTAGAGTGTATTATCAGTGCCACATCAAAGACGCACACTATCAAAAAGTGAAGGATCAACATTGTTACTCAACAATACCAAATCTGGAGGATGGAATGAAATGTATCATGAGAAATGACAATATGTTTCAGTTTCAATCCATTTTAAATTGGGGTCACGCGAACCTGATCAACGGATACAAGAAATTTATTTGGAATGTTATGGGATGCACCACTGGAAGTTGCATAATTATGGACAACACCACAAAAGGCTCATTAATCTTACAAGAACTTCACATTCAAGGGTTGCAACAAATACTACTCTTCAATTGAAAAGGTATATGTTACACTAATATATAGAAGAAATACAATCTTTACTATTGAACTAAGAATGTTCAATGCAAAACAAATTTTAATATGTGAAAACAAAATATATTTATCATTGTTGAGGCTAGAAGTGTGGGAATTTGGTGGAATTAAATGTAATATCTCTATTGAGAACAAAAAACATTTTGTAAGGGTTGAGATACCCCTAATGTTTCATGTATATACATGTATATAAATTATACTTTGCTTAAAAAAAATCTAAAAGGTAATTTCTCTATTGAAAGGACAGGAGTAGACAAAAGTTTATGAAGGGGATGACAAAGGTGCTAATGAGTTTTGCATATAAAACCAACCAATTATGTAATAATAACCAATCTAAAAAAAATTTAAATATAGTGTAGCCCTATAAATAGTTGCATAATCTAGAAAACTAGGGGTGATCATGGATTGAATTTTTAATGATCCAATCCACATCCGATTTGGATCCAAATAATTGGATTAGATTTTCGATCCAAATCCATTTTTTCAAAAAAAGTAGATTGGATTTTTTAAAAAATCCAGATCCAAATATTTAGATCAAGTTTAAATCCAGATCTAAATATTTGGATCAAGTTCAAAATCCAAAATCCATTTTTCATAAAATAAATTCAAATTAAATTTTTTAAAACTTGTGTCCATAGGGCTGACACCATAGAATTTGGCAGATTTTTTGTCGGGGCCAACGAGGCCAAATTTCAGCATGGGATGAACTTGGATGACTTTCGAACGAATTTCGGTTGGGGGCGACATGACCAAATTTGGGTCAAGGTCGACTTAACAAAATTTTAGTTGAGATCGACTTGACTGAATTCGACTGAATTTCGGCCAGGGTCGATTTTGCCTAATACGACCAAATTTTGGCCAAAGCCGACTTGGCCAAATATGCCACATTTGTGTCAGGGCCTGATCAGTCAAATTTCGGTCAAGGTTGACTCCATTAAATTTGTCGGTCGGGACCGACTCGACTGAATATGGCCAATTTTCCATCACAGCCGACTAAGTTGAATATAGTCAAATTTCGTTCGGGACTTAGTCGACCGAATACGGCTAAATTTGGGCTAGTGCCGACTCGACCAAATTTTGGTCAGTTTATATTTTTGGTTAGGTTAGGCTAAAATTTGAGACCGACTAGTCCAAATTTAGTCATATTTGATTGAGTTAGCGTGACCCTATACAAAATTTGGCTTACTTCTGTCAAATCGGTCCCGATCAAAATTTGGCCCAGCTGGTCCTGGACATTTAGAAGTATTCGGTTGAGTTAACCCCGACCCAAATTTGACTACATTGGGCTGAGTCGACCTAGACAAAATTTGACCGTATTTGGTCGAAACAACCGTGACAAAAATTTGGTTGTATTTAGCCTAGTTGGTTCCAGTCAAAATTCAGTCGAATTCAATCGAGTTGGCCCCGATTGAGATTTGGATGAGTCCGCCCTGGCCCATTTGTATAGGGTCACGTCAACTCAATCAAATACGACTAAATTTGGGCTAGTCCGTCTCAACCTTTAGCCTAACCTAACAAAAAATATAAAGTGAAAATTTGGAATGAATATTTTGGATTATCCATTTTGAAAATATAGATTTCGAGAATGGATATCCAATCCATAAAATATATAAAATATAGATTAGATTGATATCCAGATCCAATAAAATGGATTTTAAATGGATTGGATTTTTAATAGAATGGATATTAAATGGATTGGATCATAGAAAAAATGGATTGGATTATAAAAATTGGATTTTTTGCCCACCCTTATAGAAAACCAATCAATAATATTTGTTTGTACAATAATCGATTTAAATTTTTTTCGTAAACCAAATTTAAATTCCTTAGATGTAGATACACTAAATTATACATTCAATAATTAACTAAACTATACATTTAACTAGTAACTAAAATTTGATTACACCGTTTTTGTAAGAATGTAAACATACTTAAACCTTAGAAAAATTATTAACATACATTGAATATAATTAAGCTTGTTTAGAACCTAGTTAATAAAATACTTTCAATTAAAGAGAACAACTCTTTTTTTATCAACAATAACTATGAATTAAAAATGGGACAATAGGATTATCCAAACCTTGTACTAAAAAACAAAATTAATAACCATCTTATGAGCACTTTCCCTATAAGACTAAGCTGAAACATACAATTATACTACATCATAAACAAAGCATCACATTTTGTTGAAAAGGAATGACTAATGAAGGATTGGTGATTAAGAAAAGATGTCATTGCAAAATATGTAGGATCCATCATTTCATTTGCCATGATAGTTACGCCTTATTCTTCTACAACACTTTATCATTGTATATAATAACATCATTGAATATTGGTTACAACTATATTATTGAAAATGCGGTTATTTTGCCTTATCCATCGTGTTATATGTGATGTGCATGGAATTAGTAGCTTTAATTAAAATTAAAAATATGAACATTTAACACATTTTTAGCTTTACCTTGTAATTCTTTTTTCCGTATTAAACAAATCTAAACACAGAAGACCATGTCATTATAAAGTAACTTACTCTCATTTTGTTAAACCGTGATAATTTGTTCTCTTAATATTGTAAATTTCTTTAAAATAAAAAGATGAATGTAGTAGCAATCATAATAATGACATTTAGGTTGTGTTCGCTTCCATGTATTTCTTGTTGCAACGTAAATGGAGAGATGGATCAGCGGTGATTTGCAGTGTTCGGTTGGTATGATTTGCAGGCAGGTTTGTGAGAGGATTTGAAGGATCCATCAATTTTAGCATCGCGCTTATGAACCAGAGATTTGAAGGAGAGTGGTAATAAAAGACGCATTTAACCTCGTCATAAATTTTTCACGTGTTTTGCATGTACAGTGGAGGTTCAGCCGCTAGTGAGATTCCCTCAGAAAAAAATAGCTACTGCAGGTTTTTGGTGGCCTGGAAGGGATGTGGTGGAAGCAACGGTGGAAGGAGACAGTGGTTGCTGCAGGTTGTTGGTGGCCTGGAAGGGATGTCGTCGAAGCAAGGGTGGAAGGAGACGGTGGTTGAAGGTTCTGCAACAGCTTAGAACCGATCCGCAGTCACCACATCCGATCCCAACATGTGAGAAACCGATCCAGAGAAGTTGGAATCGATCCAACAAGAGGCGGAATCGATCCATGATGGTGCAGATCCGAATCCAAATAGTCGTATCTGATTATTAAACTCATACAAACACAAATTTATACTATTTTTTATATAAGGGCAAAATGGTAAACTCTCCTTTAAATATATTAATTTTTTTAATCTATCATATCAATCAAATCACTCACTAACTCTCACAAACTTTACTACTAAATTCACTCTTAATCACATTTAAATCCCTTCAAAAAAACAACACACCATTCACTTTCAAATTCACCCAAACCCATCCTCTCCCTCTCCCTCAAATCCATCTTTGCAAGTGAACACAGCCTTAGGGTGTGTTCTTATGTAAGTGATGATTTGAGGGAGAGGGAGATGATTGATTTTGGTTGATTAGAAAGTGATGTGCATGTTGTTCTTTTTTATGGATTTTGGGGTGATAGTTGATTGGATTTGAAAGTAATTTTTATGAACGTTTGTGAAAGAGTTGATTGATGCGACTAATACAAAATTAAATTTAATAGATGAAAATGTAAAATTACTTAATTGTCCTTGGTGCTAAAAAAGTAATATAAAATGATATTTAGATTAGTTGTAATTAATTTTTGATATATTTTTATCATAAATAAAAATATTAACAACATTTATTAATTGAAAAAAAAATAATATTAAAATATGTTTGATTCAAAAAAATTAATATTTTAATTTTCAAAAGAAAAAAAAACATTTGCAACCACACCACTAATAAAAAGTAAACTACAAATATCTAAAAAAGTACACACAACAACATACAATTAATTATTAATAATATTTAGTATTTGAATAAAATAAATATTATAATATAATTGATATGAAAAAATAATTATTTTAATAATTTTTCTTTATTAAATTAAAAAAATTAACATTTGTAATAATAATATTTATTATTTGAATAAAATAAATATTATTCAATGTTATTGATTTAAAAATTTAATTATTTTTTTTTCTTTATCAAAAATGAATTTGGGAGGGGATCCAGTAATAAGGAAAGGTTTCATTTCCTTTCAACAATAACAGATTTGGTTTCAATTTGTTTCTTCAATAACAGATCCGGTTCCAATTTGGTTTTTCAATAATAGATCCAGTTTCAATTTGGTTTTTCAATAACAGATCCAATTTCAAATATAACAAATATGGTTCCTCCACTCTGTTGTGTATGTTATCTTCTTCACTATGGTCGGCTCTCAACGTCCAACAAGGATATATGATAGTAAAATACTTAAAATCACTCTCAAATCTCATGTGAGAAGTGGGATACAAAATGGACAACGGTCTCACAAATGATTGCCTTCCCTCGCTTCCAATTCTACGGAAAATAACAAGAAAAATCCTCTAAATCATCGCTACCTATCTCCTGTAAACAATAATTATCTCCAAAAACACAGTCTAAAGCAAGTTTTTTTGACATGACATTGATTTATTATTAGGATTTTGTTTTGAACAGTGTTATATTAACACTAAAAAAAATATTTTATTAATAACTAATTTTAGTGACAAAAAATTGTTAATTATTATAGTGACCAATTTTTATACTAATTTACAAAATAAAAAAATATTGGTTACTAAAATAGTCACTTTTATAAATAAAAAAATATATAATTGGTCACTCAATTGGTCTTTAAAATTAGCTACATAATTTTGACTACCAAAATAAATTAGTCACTAAAAATTAGTTATCTAAGTTTTGGACTTAGTTTCTAAATTGGTCTCTAATTAATTAATGACCAATTTAGTGACCAATTATAATTTTTTATTTATAATAATAAATATTTTGGTAACCAATAATTTTTTATTTTTAAATTGATATCTAAATGAATTACTATAATAACTAACCACTATTAATCATTAAAATTAGTTATTAATAAAAAATTAACTCTACTATACAAAAACGATAAACACTCGTATTACAACCTAAAATAATAATATTTTAATTATATTTATTCATTTTAATTTAAAATTCTAATACATATATCATTAAAGCGTTATTAATGAGCGTATGGTTTTAAGAATATCAGCAAGTGTTATAATACATATATTATTCTAATACATATCTTCTTATGTCATTAAAAAATGTCAATAGTGTCATAATAATAACGCGTAACTAAAAATTTGACAATTTAATGTTTGCAATATTAGGCTAAAAAATATATGTGATATACTCATTGTGCAATCATTAATAATTTGGCTTTTGCAGTGTGAAATTGAAAAAAAAAATGAACGTGTACAATCAGTTATCATAAGTGTCATGTCAATCATGTCATCACGAGAGTAATATACTATAAATAATAAGATATGAGATCTAATGAAACAAAATTTATAGAAGAATAAAGTAAAAATATTACATAAGCTAAAAGAAGAAAGTCATATAACTACAAATAAGAAAAAAAAATAATCATAAATAGTATAAAAGGTTAATGAAAAATAAAAGAAAATAACAAGTTAAAAATTACAATTGTTTTCAATACTGTTATTTTATTTGTTCAACATGTTACTCACCTTATGTAAAATTTTTGTAAAGAATATATAATTTCCTCAAAACATTATGTTCCACGAGTTCTGATCTACAAATCAATTCACCATTTACTACTTTTTATTTGGAGAAATAGGCATGAGATAGATGTATAATATTAATTTTATTTTAGGATAATTTACTCTTTTCAGAATTTCTTTTATCTTAATCTCATCCTATTTTTATAAAAATAATTCATTTTGGTTTTTGCCATTAGTATTTTTCAAGAAGTGTTTGATTTGTTATAAAAATAACCATTATTATGAATAATAAATTATAATTAGTCTTTAAATTAATTTTTAAATTAATTATTAAGATTTTAACTACTAAAAAAAATTAATCAATAAATACTAAATACCAAATTTTTTACTATCAAAAAAATTGGTTTTTAAATTAATCTTTTAATTAATTAATGACCAATTTAATAACTAAATATAATTTTTTATTCATAATAATAACTATTTTAGTAACAATAATTTTTTATCTTATAAATTAATATATAAATTAATCACTCATAAATATTAAATTTCCTAAGTATCTCGTAGAAAAGTACGAGAAGTGGTAACCAAAATCACACTTGTCGTAAAGACTCTTATAGATGTAATTATAAGTTTAAAATCCGCCAAAAGTTAATAATATATACGAAACTATATCCTTAGAAAAATACAACAATTAAATATTTGAAAATAAAAGTTATTTGATATTAGTACCATTTAACAACCCTTATAGGTATAAAATATTCTAATAAAAGTAAACTTTTTTATTTCCGAAGAAAAAGACACTATTAAAAGTTACACATTTGTTATTAATTTTATTTCGAAATCTCTTTTATAAAATAATTACAAATTTTGTTATAAAAAATATTTATATAAAATTACTATCAATTATTTTATAAAATATTTAATATAAAATATTTTTCACAAAAAAATTATACTTGCGAATTTTATAAGTTATAAAAAATAATTATTTACAAAGAAATTATTTTTAAATTAAAATTGTTAGACAAAATGGAAAAAAATAGAATTTGTTGCAAAATTTTATAACAAATTTATAAAACAAATTTCATGAAATATAAAAATTTCTAATTGTGAGCTAGAGAAAGATAATCAAGAATAATTTTAAATGCGAGTAAAAAAAATAGTGTCAGAGAATATAATTGTCCTAAATATTTTTATGTGTGAAGTTTATATTAACATATACTACCTTTTTCTTTTGTGTTATGTAATTTATATCTAAAATATATTTCGTTGTGCTATTATTTTGATATATAAAGCATATCATGGGATAACAATGGTTGACAAATTATTTATTTATATATTCTCGAATTTTGATGATTGCTTACACGTTTTTTTAATTCCTGGATTTCTGGATAAGGCATTCCACTTATGAAAAATATATTTGACATTTCAAACTTAACTGAAACAATTTGGATCAATGTAAAGGATGGTACAATAAATGTATAATATAACATTCATTTGAGTTCATGAGCATCACAATGAATACACTTCAACATATAATGAAATAATCTCCATGTTTTATTTATTATTGTTGATGATAAAATGAGTCCGGTTTCTCTGCTGAATTTTTTTTTACGGTCTTATGTTAAGTATTAAAAATAAAAATACATTGTTTTGATACTTTAAAGATAATTTTAATATATTTTAAAATTTTAAAATTAATGACCATCGGTGTATTTTGAAGACACAACAGAGGAACTACAGAGAAAAATCAGTAAAGAATTTAAACTCAAATAAAACACACTTCAATATATGTAATACACTTCAAAGGCATTGGGAGCATGTATCTCCATGTTTTATTCCACACAAAAAAAAAAAAAAATTCACCAACACACGAATTTATTGTATATACAATCACTTCATCCTTCATCCTTCATCCTTCATCCTTCATCCATCTCCATTTATTGTATATTTATTATTTTGTTCATAACTTTTGGAGCTATTATGCCTTGAGAAGATTGGCATCAACGTCTTTGCTTGCTTTGTACACGAATTGGAGGAACCCAAATGGAGGATCAAATTCTTCACTTTTAATTTCATATTCAATGATCCATTTGATTATGTCACCACCTTCATCATTATGAATTCCTTGAAATATTAACTTCAAAACCTTAAACTTGTGCTCGAAATCTTCCCCGAAGATCTTGTAGGTTATTGTTTTGTTTGCTTCATCAGTCGATTCAATACTCTCGTGGTATTTTGTAGCATTTCCATCTGTTTTTCACAACTAAATCAATATACCAATAACATAAATAAACATTTGAGTTAAGGAACTAATGAAACTCTTTTATCATTTTTTAGAATTAGTGTTAATGTTTTTTTAAAAAAAATTAAAACAAAAATCATTAAAAAAAAACCCTAATAATCATAGTGTGTTCGGTGTATATGTCTTGCTATTGGTTCATAAGTACGAATACTATTGAACCAAAAAGAACGTGTGGCTGTAGAAACTAAAAAGGTAAACTACCTTTTAAATACAGAAAGTTAAAACTGAAACAAAGAGAATTGTTATTATAAAACATATTTAAACAGAAACAATCTACCATTTTGGTCTTCTAATTAATTAATATGTTAGAATTTTAGACTGTGAACTGAAAGTCCCATATCAACTGACTTAGATTTAAAATCAACTTTTTAACACCTTTTAATGTACAATAATTAAAACTGAAACAAAGAGAACTGTAAATCATCTTTAAACTGAAATAATAATCTCACAAATTGTCTTTGCAAATTATCTAATTTAGTTTGAAGTTTAGTTACCTATGGAACTTGTCCATTGTTTGATGGACTCATTGTGATGCCAGTCTTCACCATGATGCAGATTTGTTTCATGGACTGCATCAGTAAGGTTTTGAACATGGTGGAGCTGTGTTGTCAAGAGGTTGAACCACTTTGTAGCAGTTGCATGAACCCTAATTTCAATGCTGAGTTTACCAGCAAGTGACATGATGATGATGCAGAAAGAAGCAAGTAGTTTATGAACAAACTAATGAAAATGGTGGAAGATGAGGAAAGAATGTTGCCACCATAATCTAACTTATATAGAGATACCTCAGGAGTTTGGATTTTCTATTCGTTTTCCTATGTTATTTTTCTGTTGTGCTTTCAAAATATAATGATGATCATTAATTTTAAAATTTATTAAAATTATCTTTAAAATATTAAAACAGTATATTTTTAATGCTCAACAAAAAACGATACAAAAATAATCAACAGAAAAACCAGATTCTATACCTTATCTACTAATGCTTCTCACAACCAAAGGACGAAACAACGTTAGGACGGAGGGGAGCCACGGCTCCCCAACCATTTTTTTTTTCCTTTTTTTTATTTAAAAAATAATATTTATATATTATTATTTTATTTATATTAATTGATTTTTATTTTATTTTATTTTTTTATATATTTAAAAATATATATTTATATATTATTACTTTATTTATATATTATTATTTTATTTATATATTATTACTTTATTTATATTAATTTAGTTTGAATTATTTTTCTTAAATTTAAAAATCATGTTTTTTTCTATTATAATTTTTTATATTTTTTATTTAGTTTTTTTCTTCCGTGCTTCCGTCTTTTTTTTTTCATTTTATTTCGATCTCAATTTTCACCATCATTTCTTATTATTTTCAAAATCAAATTATACTATGACAAAATTAAAGAGTTAATAAACATTTTAGATTGAACAATTTCTTCTTTTGAGTAAGTTCATTTTTTCCTTTCTTTTTTTAAAGCAATTTGTTTTCCTCTTGTATGTGACTTTTCTATGCTCTAGGCATATCTCTATCTGTTAGAAATCATAAAATCATGCTTTATATTATTTGGATTATATATTATTGTTATATTGTTTGAATTATATTGTCATGAGTGTTTATTTTGAATAAAAAGTTATGTAAAAAATTAATTTTTTTAATTAAAAAAAATAATTTATATATAACAAATATAATTTGGCCCTTCTAAAATTTTTGGTCAAGTTCCGCCACTGCAATTAATTATTAGAGCAATAAATTTTCCTCTGAAAATCTCCTGATATGTATCTATTAATGATGTAAATAAATAGCCATTACACGCATCACAATTATATATATAATGATGGCAACATGCATTTCAGAAAAGTCAAGAAAAAATTTTAATTTAAAAGTCAAAGAAAACAAATACTAATTAACAAAAGATACTAAAAATTTTATATGTATAATTTCTTTGGCTTTGATTTGATTTGATTTTAAAAAACGGTGAACTCAACGTATGTGGGAAGTTTATAACCACTCAATATAATACTGTTATTCTCTAATTCCTTTCTTCACCCACAGCTGAAATATTCAAAATAAAACAAAAGGTTGAACTGAAGTATAATATAAAATACTGTGGGGACGAAATATAACTGTACGTATAAATTAAAACAACAATTAAAATGAATGGGAAGTATTAGAATGAATTTGGAAACAAAAATAAATTGATTGAGATAAACTGAGAATATTAAAATCTAAATATATGAAATAAAAGGAAAGAATTGTAAGAAGTTGTCTATAAAAACTGAAAATTTTGAGTGAATGAAAAGAACAAATTAAAGGAAGTAAATATAGAATACTATATGATATTAAAATACGCATTTAAATAATATAACTTTAAGTATAGGTGAACACAATGATTAAATTTGATGAAATATTAGGATACTGATGGATTACCTAATGCTTGTAGGGAACAGGCTGAAATTTTAGAAAAACAAATGAATATCGAAGTTCAAGAAAAATTGAAAAAAGGGAATTGAAAAAAAAAAAACTAATTTGATGGGAAGAATTATTGTAAAGGAATTTAGTGATAAAACGGAGGAAAATAATGTCATGAATATGAAGACCAAAAGAAATATGATTTTACAACATATATATAACTTCCAATGCAAATTTTATTTTTGAATATACATGTTATATATGGAAAATGTTAAAGAGAGGAAACAAAAGAGAAAATTTATTTAAAGGGTCAAGTCAATAAGTAAATATATAAATATTTTTGTATGTTTTCTGGAAAGTGATCCTAGGTATGCATTATTACAATCTTTAGTTTCAGCATATTATAATACATAATTATAACACTTTTAGCTATATGGTGGTTTCTTGAATTTACTATTGTAAGTAAAGTTTATCATTTCTACATTGATGTTTAGTTAATTTCGGAGTGTCAAAACGGTCAGTGTCAAAACGGTCAGTCAAGTCCGTTTTGGTCCGTCTCGTCTTTAATCCATTAAAAATAGGTTGGTGCAGTTGGTTCGTCACAGCAAAATAAGTTTAATATTGTAACTTGTTTAGTCTCAGAGCAGGTCGACCGGCCTATCACTTTTTTTTAAAATTTTATTTTATTTTTAATTTTTTTAAATTTCTTTTAAATTTTTTTTAAATTTTTGTTTGTAAAATTTATATATATATATATATATATATATATATATATATATATATATTTGTTTATATAATATAAAAATTTATTTATTTTAATTATTTTTAATTTTTAAATATAACAAAAATTAAAAAAAAAATGGGTTGGTGGACTAGGACGGGCTGGCCCGTCACTTTGACGGATTAGGCGGGCCGCGCCACAACGGGTTGGCGGGTTGAAAACTACAATCCAGTCCATCCTTTGCTTGGTGAGCTTATGGGCCTAGCCTGTTTTAACATGTCTAAGTTAATTAATTGATGGGAGACTGTACTAATGTATGTTTGGTGAAGTATAATTGTAAAAGTAAAGGAAAATGAGATAATCTTGTGGTTGTGGGTTTGAGCTCACTTGACCCACCAGATATTTTTATGGGAATTTGTTGAGAGTCTTTAGGTTGGGGTTAGAGCTTCTGAAATATTGGGTTTATAGTTCTGGATGAGAAAGTCACACGTCTTAATTTCTGAAATAAAGGAAAAATTCATATGCAAAAGATTTCTAATAAACGAGAAATATGATTAAGAAAGTTGAATATTTTAATAGGTAATAAGTTTTTATTATAAAAAAAAATTAGTCAGTGTGGTGATTAATTTAGATATCAATTTACAAAACTAAAAATTATTGGTTACTAAAATAGTCACTATTATTATGAATAAAAAAATATTATTAGTTTATAAATTGATCCCTACAAGTAGTGGTCAAGGTTTTAGAGATCAAAATAATTAATTTATAAATTTGTCTCTAATTAATACAATAATAAAATATTATACATTAAAATATTAGATAATAAATTATTATATAATAAAATATTATATCATGATATTTTAGATATATAATAAATCTGGTAATAAATTATTATATTTATTAATTATAAATATATTTAAGCTATTTCGTCACATAATATTTGAGGTATTTACTAGCATTAATGAAAAAGAAAACATCATTAATTAAAGAACTATTACAAGAAAATTGTGTATTACCGATGACAATATACGTCGATAATACTGATATCCGTTGATAAACAGTAATTTTTATCGGATTTTTGACAGGTAAAATTTTGTGATAACCAGCTTGCTTGTAAAATTTATCAACGGGTCACATGTTCGGCGATAACTACTGGCAGATATATATTTGTCGATAATTCAAACATTTACTGATTGATATATCTGTCGATAATTACTAACGGACACACATGACAACCTTTATCGATGGATACATCCGTCGGTAATGTCATCGATAAATATGAATCAGACTACCAAGTCTACTTTATATGTTTGCTTACCACACACAACAAACAATAAGAAACCTCCAAACCACAAATATCCACAAATAGACCTCAATAACTCCAACATTAAACGTAAACATATATCACAATATTTATTAAACATAATATGTATGTATGTAAACATAAACTGAAGTAGTATAAAATTCAACCCACTTAATCAAACTAAATTAATCCTCAATAACTCTCATATATGGTTCTAATAGTCTACATAATCATCAAAATCAAAGTCATCTTCCATAGTGTGTGGTGGCTCTGGTACTGGATTGGGCTAGACTAGTGCAGGCTGGATTGGGCTAGGCTGGACTGGTGCGAGCTGCTGTTGGGACGGTGTTAGGTTGGATTGAGGTTGTTGAAGGGCGTAGTAATCAGGAAGTAGTAATGTCAAGACTACATTGTGTAAGGATTGAAGCTAGCCTTTCAATTCCTCATAAGCTTGATCACATGCTCCTATTCGTTGTTTGAGGCATATAACATTCTCAACACTAGAAGTGGAAGAAGATGGTTGGTGTTTGAGGATATCGCTTCCCCCTGTGTTTGCAGCAAGTTGTCATGTCCCATATAGTCTTCCTTTATTGTTCCCACCAACAACCTCAACCCAACACTTGGTCTTAATTGTCTCTTCGGTTGCAAGATCATCATTGGGATTTGATGGACCAACACAAGAGTCTAACTCAGATCTGACATGTGGAAGTCTATTTTCAAATTATTCATGTTAAGTAAACAAGAAGGTATTAGTGAAATACAATCAAAATTAAACTTTTATGGGAAATAAATGAAAGTGTTTGCTTACATGTGTCCTCTGAGATCTTTCATCAACAAACTTGCCAGATCCCATGCGGAGATGAGTTTGTTGAAATGCCTCATCAATATACACATGTTGTCCAAGTATTGAACCCAATTCATGCCACCATTGCATAAAAAATCAAAATAGGCATAAAGGGCTTAATAATCAATCTATAATTGTACTTAAATTTCATTTTGAAATCTTTAATCTTTAATAAGGAATGAACACATTTAGCTCAAAACTACACCAAATCCCTAATCAAACAACTCAATTGAACCAAAAACAGAACATATCACTCAATAAGGGCTCGAGATATAAAGGGGGAAATGGCATACCTAGCAATGACTCAGGTCTCTCGCAGATGCCTCACAACAATGCAACTTCAATGCACGTGACCAGTGGACTGGGAAACACAATCCAATGAGAGTGAGAATAGACAACAATAAGGAAGGATGACAACGACCCTTGTTGAGATTGAAGAAGACACCTTTCTCAGGCCACGAACGTCACAATAGTGTCACAGTGGGCAACAACAAGTTCACAATAGCGCAAGGTCACCGTAATTGTAATTCACAATGCAAACCCAATTATTTGGTTTTCAGTTTGGCACAGAACTAAAATTAGGGGCAGAGAAAGTGAAATGTAATTCTGATTTCATCGAGGACTTTATCGAAGGATTCACTCCATTGGTAAATACAAAATTTTCATCAGTAAATAAATCAATAATTTCACATATCTGTCAGTAAATTACTTAAGAATATCCGTCAATAATTTTATTGGTAAATATAAGTCAACAATTTCACATAATATCTTACCGACAAATAATTTTGTCAGTAAATTATTGAAAGATATTCAATGCTAATTCTGTTAATAAGTACGGTTTACCGATGGACATATATCTGTCAGTTAATATCTATTGGTAATTTAAACTTTTCTTGTAGTGAACGACAATAGTTTGGTCATAAAACTCAAAAGAATGGATTATGAATTTTGTAGAGTGTGCATAATAGAAAAGGTAAGAATACAATGGTAATATATATAAAGATTATTTTTATTAAATTCACATTTTTTATTAAATATTTTTATATAATATATTAAAATTCACATTATTATAATTTTGATATAAAAATTAAATTTGGTCACATCTTCAATATGACCAAATTGGTTCATGTTAACAAAAATTAGGACCTAATAACACGTGGACATTTAAAAAAAATTTAAAAAAATAAAAAAAAAATTCAAAAAAACTACGAAGTGACACGTGACACATTACTGGGTTGACACGTGTACATTTAAAAAAAATTAAATTTTTTTTAAAATTAAAAAGAAAATTAAAAAAAAATTAAAAAATTAAAAAAAACTACGAAGTGACACGTGACAGTTACTGTTCATGGCCGTTAATGATTTAAACGGTGTTAGCAAAAAAGGGTCAAATTGAACAAAATTGACGAAAATTAAAATCTATTTAAACACAAAACTAAAATTAGGACTTATTTGAAAAAATTTGACGAAAATTAAGACCAAAAAGATATTTTAACCAATTGTTAAACAATTCAAAAACAACGTAAAGGAAGAAAGGAATATATATTACGCTGCCTATAACCGGTGCTTATTCATTTGTTTCTGCTTTTAAACATTTTTCAAGTTATTTTGGGATGTGGTTGTTAGCTGATTAATTAATTAACTAATCGTTCTTAATTCACTATTTAAATTGTAGGGCCTGTCCATCTACTTACTGCAATCTATTTAAAGATACACCAAACATGTCATTCAAGATTTAAATAGTGTTTAATAAGTAATTTCAATTTATAAGATTATTTTAAATAAATAAAATAATGAGAAATAAATTTTGATTTACTGTTTCATGATATTTTGTTTCACTTAATTTAGATTTTTATTATTTTCATTATTCAATGCTTTTTTTTATTCATTCTTATAATCATCATTTCAAAACTTTTACTATCAATTCTTCTTCTTTTGAAACAACGACATGGCAACACTGCTTAACGTGTCATAATTAATGGAAAAAAAAATGTCATGTTTACTTGTCATTGCACAATAATTTCATTTTTCTCATTTCCTACTAAGATTTTTCTCCACCACCTTAATATGTTATATAAATCATATAGATCTCCGACATATGAATTTTTTTAGTTAGTTCTACGTATTAAATAGAGTAATTTTTATTTTTTATGAAAATTATAAAAATAAAATAATAAAGTTGTAGAATTTTTTTTATCAATAATAATTATTTGTCAAAGTTTATCAAACAAAATTTTGTCAAAGTATCATTTCTTTTTTACTATATATATTCTTTATCTTTCCAGATCCAAAAATCATCTCCTATGAATACGTTTTTGGTTTATTACTAGCATGAATTCAACTAATGAAAATATCATTAGTGGAAAAACGACAACTTTTTAGTCATGGAACTCACAAAATAGGATTATGGAATTTGTAGAGTATGCATAATATAAAAGGTAAGGTTTGAAGGTTTTTTAAGGTTTTTTAAGGACAATAGAGGTTGCAAATATTCTTACAAATTTGGATGACAATCTCTCTGGTTAGTGATGGATTGGTTATACTTTATAAGTAAATGACTCTAATGTGCTCCCAAATATTGAAGATAATGGGTTTTGAGTGAAACTTAGTCCTTCAATTATATGATTGTGTTTTATTTTGGGTAATTCAACTGGTTTGCTACTTTCCTTATTATTTGTTGATTATTTAATTGTTCACTATATATTGTGCTCGAAGCTTTTGGAGTGTTCAATTTTCAATAACAACCATTATTGGATAATTTTCATTTTAACCACAAATTGTTGTTTAATGATGGAGGTTGTTATTAAACTTTCCATAATTGATTTTAAAAATAACTCATCCTAATTTTATTATTTTTGTTTTAAAATAAAAGAAATGGAACTACGTAGTCTATAAAGTGACTAACCACTCCGAGAAGTGAGTGACCTAACCAAACTTTTTAATGCAATAATTTTTTCATTTTAAAATTATTTTCTCCAAATTCTCAACTTATTAAATATATATACAAAAAGATTAGTCGTTATTTTGATATAAAAAAAACATATCGTGGATAGCAAGGGTTGATAAACTATTTCATATGTATAGTAAATTCTATAACTTTTTGGTAATATACATTACAACATGAGAAAGATATATATTTGGCAAATAAAACTTAATTTAAACAATTCAGAAACAACGTAAAGGACGGCACGAATATATATTACGAACATGCATGATGTTTAATTCCACACAAAGAAACGATCACACGAATTTATTGTATATATATAATGACTTCATCTTAGTCGAACTCCATTATTTGATATTTTATAATTGTTGTTTTGTTCATAACTTTTGGAGCTATTATGCCTTGAGAAGATTGGCATCAACATCTCTGCTTCCTTTGTGCACGAATTCAAGGAAGGCAAATGGAGGATCAACTTCCTCACTTGTAGTTTCATATTCAATGATCCATTTGATGATGTCACCACCTTCATCTTTAGGAGTTGCTTCGAATATTACCTTAAAAACCTTAAACTTGTCATCGAAATCTTCACCGAACACCTTGTAGGTTATTCTTCTGTTTGCTTCATCAATGGATTCAACGCTCTCGTGATATGTTGTAACCTTACCATCTGATGTTTTTGCAACCAATCAATACAAACAACGTAAATAGACACGAGAGTTAGAGAACAAATTAAACCCTTTGATAATTCCTTTAGCTTTAATGTTCATTTCTTTAATTAATATCATTAAGATATTAACCTTAATCATAGTGTGTTCATTATGTATCTTGTTATTTGATAGATCTTTCGAGGAATAATTCATTAAGGATGTCTTAACTCAATTCATATAAAGGATCAATACCATTTTCAATCCAACACCTTCATATAATAATGAATTTATATGTCTTCCTTATTATAAGGTACTTAATTTATGCGACTTAACACTAATAGAAATTCTCATATTATATGAGATTTTTCTTGCAAAAGTTTTTTCTGCAATTTGCAAGAAAAGACTTTTTTCTGCAATTTTTTTTATGAATTTTAATTGGTAGGTAATTCCTTCGTAGGTAATCATTTTTTACAAAATTATAAAATTTGTAAGTATTTTCTACAAAATTTGATGCGAAAAATGTTTTACATAAAATATTTTGCAAGAAAATTGATAACAATTTCTTGCAATTCTTTTTTCACAACAAAATTTGAAAATATTTTATACGAAAAAAATTTAAAACAAAATTGGCCAGAAATGAGTTTTTTTAGTAGTGTAAACTCACACTTGAATTTTCAATATTATTATATTGATATATGTTTATTGTATACCTTGTTATTAGTATTATTAAGAATTCAAATCCGTTAAAAGTTTTACATCGATTAAAAATGAAAAAGATAAATAATATATTAATAGAAGATTCATAGATCTAAAATAATGTTCTTATCTCTTTTATATATATATATATATATATATATATATATATATATATATATATATATGTATGAATTTATTTTTGACTTATGAGTGTCAAATGCCCCTTACGTCTCCTTCGAACCTTTCGAACCAAAAGAACTTGTGGCTAGAAACTCAAAACTAAACTACTTTCTAAAAATCAGAATTAAAACGGAAAGAAAGAGAATCATGAGGGAAAAACTCAAACAGTGTATTAGTTAATATAGTTAGAATTTAGTTATACCTATGGTACAAGTCCAGTGTTTGATGGATTCATTGTGATGCCAGTCTTCACCATGGTGCAGTTTTGATCCATGGACTCTATCAGTAAGGTTTTGAACATGATGGAGTTGTGTTGCGAAAAGGTTGAACCACTTTTCAGCAGTTGCATGAACCCTAATTTCAGTGCTGATTTTACCAGAAAGTGACATGATGTGATCAACCAAGAAAGAAAGGAATATTTGGAACAAACAAGAAAGGATGAGAGGGATGGAGGAAGAAAGTTGACACCATGAACCAATTTTATAGGGACTTAACTTACCCACTCCTAACAACTACTAATTAATTAAACTTTGAGTTCAATATTAAACTATATAAACATGGAGAATAGAATAGGCTGATATGTAAGCATCTTATTAAAATAAGTATCATGCCTTATTTGGTGGCAATGTTGTTATATATAACAGGATAAATAAGTATATACTGTTTTTTATTTTTATATAAAATTAAAGGATAATTTTTTATGCTAATCATAATAAAATCACTGTCTCAATTTTCAAATTAATGCATTAGTTATTTATTTTTTGCACAGAAAACATTAAAGATAATAGTTGTTACAGTAAGTTATCATGCAGTATACATATGTAAAATAAAGGGCTAAATATGTTTTTTTCCTCATATTAAAATTTGGAATTAGTCTCTTTTCAAAAATTTTGATCAATTTAGTTTTTTATCTTTAGAAATATGTAGATTTAGTTCTTTTAAACAAATTTTGTTATGTTTATCTAATGTTTCAAGTGTATTTCATGAAAGTATTGAAATTGTTTATCCTATTTGACACATTTTTTCTTTAATGTTAACTCAAATATTATCATAAAACGTGTTTGAAAGGTTAAATAAATTAAATAAAATTTGATTAAAAAAACTAAATTCACGCATTTCTAAATATGAATGACTAAAATGGTCAAAATTTTTAAAGAAAGACTAATTCCAAATTTCACTAAAACTTGAGGGACAAAAATATATTTAACCCTAAAATAAATGTATAATATTTTAGCAATTAATTCATATCTTTACACATAAAATAATGAACAAATATCATATGTTGACACATTTTTCTAATGCAAACTATAGACTTTACATTTTTATTCTGGTTGCTTATTTTTTATTTATGTAATGAACCATATTAATTAATGGGACATTTTTCTAATCCAAAATACAGCCACTATAATTGTTTTTATTTATTTTCTTATTTGCAGAAGAATTTAACTTTAGAGAAATTATTGAAATTTTAGATAATGTTTTAAAGGTTAACTCAAGGACTTATTCTTATTCTTATTACTAGCGTAAACATAGGCGCTATCGCACTTGTCTGTATGATTTTTTAAACTAAAATGTCATTAAGTTAGTATATAAAATAAAATTATAATATTAGTAGATGATAATATTATAATGTTATTAAGTTGATATATATATATATATATATATATATATATATTAAAATTATATTTATTAACAATAAAGTGAAGTATATCAGAACAAATGAAAAAATAACCATTGATAAATAAAGAAGAAGAGAAGAAGCAGAGATAACCGATTTTATAAAAAACTTATAAAAGTAATGGTCAATTTTTAAAAATTTAATAAATTATTATATTTAAAGGGTAAACTTGATATTTTGAAATGTGAACACAAAAAGGAGAATCCCCTTTATATATTGTTATAGATTATTATTATTATTATTATTATTATTTATTTATTTATTTTTTTCATATGTGTGCAAAACAACCAATATTTATTAGAATGTAAAATTTTTAAAACAATATTTAATTCTTTAACTTCCATTCGCAATATTATCTACAAAAGTAATTTTTAAAGTATGTGTAAAATATGAAAATTAAGTATTAGTTATGATTTGTATCCAACATAAAAAAAAGTATCATGCGTCTCGTGGCTATAAAAACTAGTATGATAGACTTTATTCTATTAACCATGTGTTAATTTATAACTAATCATTTCTTTATAATAAGAACACTTTCCGACCCAACAATAGGGTTCTGAAGCTTTCCCCATCTTGTGTTTATATGTTTAAATTATAGTAGTTAGTGGACGATCCATTTCTCTTTCTTTCCTTCCTCTCTCTCTTTTTTCTTTCTCAACAAATTTTCTCTCTCCTAAGATTCTTCATTCATATCTATCATCAGGTGGTAGGAGTGTCAAAATGGGTCGGCTCGTCCATTTTGGCTCGATCGTATGTGGTCCATCAAAAAAGGGTTGGGTCGGACTAACTCGTCAAACAGAAACGGGTCAACAATTATAACCTATCCCGTATAGGACGGGCTAACGGCTCGGACTGGGCTGGGCCGTCCAGTTTTTTTTTTTTAATTTTTTAATTTGTTTTCAAATTTTTTAATTTTTTAAATTTGTTTATATATACATATAAATTATTATTAAAGTCATATTTAATCAAATAAAATATTTTTTAAACTTTTAATTGATTAGTTAATGTTTTTAATTAGATAAGTTAAAATAATTATTAAATTTATATATTCAATTATTCAATTATAACTAATAATTCAAATTTAATTTGTAGGTGTTAATGATTTAAATTACAATACTATTATATTTATACATTTAAAATATATAATAATAAAAATTAATCTTTCAAATTACTTTCATTTTATTTTATTTTTTTAAAACGAACCAACGGGCTAGGACGAGTTGGCTCGTACTTTGACCCGTCAAGTTGACAGACTGGACAGGACGGGCCAGAACGGGCTGACGGGTTGAAATCTTCAACACAATCCGTTTCTTTTAACATGGGCTGACGGACTGATCCGTTAGGCCCAGTCCGTTTTGACACCCCTATCATCAGGGGTATCAAAACAAATCAAGTTTGATGGGTTGGTCCGCCAACCCGACAAAACAATCATGGACTAGATGATATATTTTAACCCATTAGTCCACTACAATGACCAACTTGACCCACTAACATGCAGGACCATAATTGGGTCAACCCGCATCAACCAGTTAGCCCGTTATGTTTAGTTTTTTTATAACCCTTTTTTCATCCACTTCAATGAGCAGAGAGAGACAACAACATTCTTTCCTTCCTACTTTGACCCAGAGACAACAACTTCTTCATACCTTTCAACATTCGCGAACCACCAGTCCTAGACAAGATCGTTGCTGCTCGCGCCACTCCTCCGCCCCACCGAGGTTGTGCTAGCTACGATGATCGGAGTGGGATTCTTTATCAGCGTTAGCCACCTCACTTTCTCCCACACGCAATGATGCTAAATGGAGCCACCATTCAAACACTACAATAACTTTTCTTCAATTTTGTTTTTTGTTCTCCATAATGATCGTGAACCAACTTTCGCTTCCACAACATATGAATAATGGTTGATTTCTGATTGTGAAGATTTTGTAGGTTGCAATTTTTACATATTGGGGTTTTGCAGATTTGTGTTTTTTCATATTGAGATTTTTGTGGCGTGAACTAGGTTGACTAAGATGATTAATTTTGTGTATCTGTTGATGGAGAAAATGAAAGTCGAGGGTGATGAAAAAGAAGGAAGCAGTGAGAGATGATTGTGGTGAAGAAATGGTGGGTCAATCGCCCGCCCGGTAGGACGGGTTCAATTTTTTAACCTTCTTTTTTATGTCGGGTTGGTTTGGCCTTGCCCGAATTTGAATGGCTAGAAACGAGATGTGCCTAAAGGGGTTGAGTTGGCCTGTTTTAACATCCCCATCTATCAGAATCTAATCACACCTCCACATAGTAGTTGAGAAACCAAAGACCATTTTTATCTAATCAAATTTTCAAATAGAGTTAGTTTTATACTTTAAAGATTTCTTATTCCCTTCTTTTTACTTTAATAAGTTAGTGTAGTCATTTAAGAAAAGTGATTATTTTAACTTGGTTACGCCATACTAAATATTTTATGTTTGGATATTTTCCTTTAGGTCCCTAGATTTTGAGTATCCTCTAATTTGAGTTGAAAAACTTTCTTTGAAATCGAAAGATTACAAGTAAGGGGAGTTATTTATGTGTTTTTATAGCACTACTAGAAAAAAGTCATTTAGTCACCAAAATTTGCCACTAAAATAATATGATCACAAATTGTGACTGAAATAGCCACCGATTTAAGTCGGTCTCAATTAGCCACTGAAATAGTAATTGAATTGTTTGTTATTTGAATTAGTTTGTATAAGGTCTGAAATAGCAGCCGAAAACATTAGTGGCAAAAATTCAGTCACTAAATCGGTGGCTATGAATAATAGAATAAGTTATTTGATTTAGCCACTAAATTAGCTACCGAAGTGATTTTGCAACGATCGAATTTATTTCACTAGCTAGATAGCGACTTAGGGAATTTCAGTAGCTAACACATGAGTCCAATTTCCCCCTCACCCAAAAAGATTAATGATTGAATAGTGTTCAGTGGCTAATCTATTTTCAATTCTTCCCTTCATTCTTTCTCCTTTTGCCTCAAATTAAATGATTTTCAGTTTATCCCCAAATCTAATATCTTGTCACACTTGCTTCAAATCTTTTCAACTTTCCCCAAATTAAATCCTACCTTTGTTGCTCTTTTTCCATCACCTTCGTGAACAACTCTTTTTCCATCACCGAAATGTTGCCCTAACTCCTTGACATTGTGCCTCGCCCTCACTCATCCATGATGTAACCTTCATATTCGAATGAAATGTTGATAGTTATATGAAGATGAATTGAGAAAGTTACCATGAGAATGAGGAGAAGGTTCAACCTTACTTTTTGGATAGGAGGAATGATGGAATCGAATAGGCAAAGGTGAAGATAGATGAGAGTGTTGGCGATGATGAGGGCGATGATCACCAACAACTTGTGCTTCGATCAATAATACTCGTTGAAGATGTGGAGAGCAAGGAGAATGAGCATTCCACAAGGGAGGAGCAACAAGAGTGAGAACCACGCAGACAATGCAACAACAAGGGAAGAAAAGTCGTGACAACGAGGAGAGACGACGAATGAGGACCACGAGAGGGAGGGATGAGTGCGAGAGAGGAGAGTTTGACAAGGAGAGCGGCAGTGCGAGGAAAAGGGGAGAAGAAGTGTTGAGGTGGAGCAAATGGAGGAAAGTGAAGTGAAGCGCTTCACTTCCTATGCTTGTTCTAGATTTAATTGGCATCTACTTTATTATGAAATTGCTATTGCACCAACTTTCTATGCCGATTCTAGGTATAACCGGCATAGAAACTCTTCTACTTTATTATGAAATTTCCATCGCTCCCAATTTTTATGTTGGTTATATGTATAACTAACATAGAAGGTGTTCTACTTTGTTACGAAATTGTCACCACGTCAAATTTCTATGCTAGTTCTAGTGATAATCGGCATAAAAAGTCTTATCATATTTACAATTCTGCATCGCATCACTTATTATGATGGGTGGATCAGCATAAAAATTTGTCATAGAAAACTATTTTTGCACTAGTGTAAAGTTGATTTACAATATATGAGTGGGTGCAAATCTCATTTACAAACCGGTTTTGTGAGGTTGAGTAAGTCCACTTCTTAACATGGTATCAAAGTCATGAATTAGCCTATCCTAACAAAATTTGTTGTTTGCTAGATTTATTGTTTAACCAGCTATATGGTTCTATTGTTTCACCCTTTATTAGACCATTAAAGAACCGGTCATTAATGTCCAATTTCATATTCGATATATATACATACATATATATCTTAGCGCGAAGGGGTGTGTTAAAAGTTACAAATCAACTAGAAATAAGATCAATTTATAATATATAAATATGTAAAAATCTCACATTACAAATTAATTTTGTAAGATTGAATTAAAGTTAAAATTGTATTTAACTGTTTTCGGTTCGATGTAAGAGAGACTGGACGTCAATGCACTCAATTAATACACTGTGAGTGGAGTAGAGGCTTCATAGTCAAATAACGTGTTACAAGGCACATTGATGTATTATCTCAACCTTAGTCATCATAAATGAAGACTAAGGAATCAAAGTTTGTTTTCTTTCTCTCAAGAAAAACTCATCCTTAAATTTTTGGAGATCAACCATATTGATAAAGATATAAATTACTTTCTTTAACTCTCATAATAATGTATTTAAGATCATAAATTGATAGTCCAGAGAGCAATAAAAATCAAGACGGTCATTACAACAAAAATCATTTTAGACAATGACATAAAATTGTAATCTAAATTATAAAAATTGCAGTTTAAAGATTATGCCACAGTTTTTTAGGTATGGTATAGGTGAGTGTAGCTATAGGTAATAGACAACGGTTTTTAGTACGACAATACTTTTAAAATTGTTGCTTAAAATCCTCACAATAGACAACAGTTTTTTCATGTTGATTTTAGACCTCACATTTTTAGACCACATTTTTACTAGTTTTGTCAACATAGTTTAAAGCTACAGATATATAATCATGAACTTTCATGATATTTATACAACATTTATAAAAATATTGTTTATTATATATTTAGACCACATTTATTTAGTTGTTATCTAATTTAATGTGATTTAAACTACAAAATGTTGTAGTGCATGATGATTCTTTTATTTATGTAGTTTGTGCAGTGAATTTTATTTTAATAGATAGTTATATATATATATATATATATATATATATATATATATATGTGTGTGTGTGTGTGATTCATTTAAAGGCCCATTATTTATTTTTATTATTATTATTATTATTTTTTTCAATGACTTGATGTAAAATAAACAATGATATCATATGCTATTTTTAACTCATTAGTGTATGAGAATTCTAAGATGATTTTTAATAGAAAAATATATATGGTCAAAAGGTGTATTATTGATTTTTTTTATGTGATATGAGTAGATATGGATGTCTAACATGAGGTTATAAAAAAAATATTATTGATTACATATTATACATTTGACAATATATATGAATGGAGTATTATAGAATGGCAAAAGAGATGATGAATTAGTTACGGAAAATCCTAATAAACTTGAAAGAATATAAAGAATTACACATTTTTTTAATTTTTAAAATTCTAAGTATTATAGAAACTACTTTTAACCAATATTACTTTTTCAATTAAGTCTATCAAATATTTCAAAAACATTTTTTTATTTAATGAGGGTATTTAACCTAATATCTTTAAATTATCTATATTACTACTGATCAATCTGAATAAATTTAAAATTTAAAAGTATAAATTAAACCTTTTTAAAAGATCATGGAGGAAAGGAAAGATAAAATTATGCTAATGGACAGAAACAAAATTTTTGCTCAATGAATATTTATACTTTGTGTAAATATACAATTTCGAGCCGTACGTGCTTTATATACAGTGTCTGAAATGTTTTACTCAAGTTTGATTTGCCAAAAATGGAATGGATGAACCAGAAGTTCAGCAATTTAATATCTCTGTTTCAACAGAAACACAAATATTTAATACAACAATAATACTTTCTCGAACCTTGCGATCCATGATATATTTATTAAAGAAGAACTTGTTTCTCTAAATAAAACAGAAATTTCTATATGGATCTAAAGATAGATATAATAAGGTATTTTAACATTTATACTCTGTTTACACGAAGGATTTAAACTATTCTGATAAATTAAAATACAAAGTATTTAAATTATTTACGATTCAATTTTTCTCATTTCTTAAATAGTTTGTTTGGATGAAATAATAGCAATATATTAGATTTTTTTTGGATAAAACAATTTAATTCTATTTACGACAAACAACTTTGTCCATGAGTCTGAGTTGAGTTAGTCAGACCTTCAACTCAAGATGACTCATCTTGACTTTCAGTCTTAATCGACACCGGCTAATAAGACTTGAGTGAGGCGCCTCGAACCTTCAATTAGGATTGATTGATTTCAATCTTCAGTCTTTCTCATCTTGACTTTTAGTCCGAGTCCACTCAACTCGAACATTGACAAAGGCACACTCGAATCGACCATCAGTGTGGCTTAACTCAGCTCAACCTTCGACGCAAGTTAGCTCGACCTTCGGCCTAGGCCATCTCAACCTTCAGCATGGACCAACTTGGAACGACCTTCAGACCAGGTCATCTTAGCTCGACCATTGGCTGGAGGCAAAATAGCTCGCCCTGCGGCCCGTGACAACTTGATTTGATCTTCGGCCCTGGCCCCCCAAAATTCTGAATTTTTTTGGAATTATATATATATATATATATATATATATATATATATATTATATTTATTAACACAATTAAACTAAATATTTATTAACATAATTTTTATTTTATTTTCATTGGTTTTTTAGTTTTTCACAAATTGTAATAATCACTCACTCTCATATGTCTTCTTTTTCTTTTTAAAGAAAAAAAACATTAGACATAAACACATTATATTTCTCATTTATCCTCTTCTTTTCCCGTCTCTTGTCTTACTTGATAATGAAAACATTATTATTTTTTATCTCATGAGCTTTTTGTATATTCATTTTTTTATGAATATAGAAAAATAATAATAATGTATTATGTGTTTTTTCTCGCTAAACACAAACAAATAGGGTGAGCTAACATATAAACATATACATATATAAACAAAAGTCGGTGTACACACACTCATTAGAGAAAACTTTGTCCCTTGATTCCACAACACATGACCACCACCATGTTTATTTGTGTTCTACATCTTTGGATGGTAACCTTAAGATATCCTTTGTTACCACCATCTACAAGCCACAACTTGTAGAAACACATGAGGGAAAATCATGCTACAGACCACACTCTGCAACGCTAGGTGGAGTTTCCAATACAAACCATAATTCGTACTCTTAACATAAGATTAGCACATCATTGGCCACAATCTGTGATTGCTCGATCAAGTGGAGACCCTCCGTACGAGCCACAACTCGCACACTCACATTGGTAACACTTACCATTCCGAGCCACAAATCAAGGAATGTTTGTGTTCATTCTCCATCCCGAGCCACAACTCAATGGATGTCATCCTGAGCCACAACTTAAGGAATGCCACATGTTTACCCTCTATCCCGAGCCACAACTCAAGCGATACCATTCCGAGCCACAACTCAAGGAATGCTCCAGCAAGTCCATCTTTAAGGTATTCATCCAATGCCTCGTAGACCACACATCACAAGAAGAACAAAGGCATTGCCCCAGCGTAATCGTTTGGCGTTGCTTAAGTGTCGCCAAGGGAAAACCAGTTGCAGACCGTCTGGTGAAACCCTCTGGCCATCAGGCGCCACACGCCTATGTAGTCTCTAGTCTCTCAAGTATCGTGTAGCGGAACCAACCTCACCACAAGACCCTACAAATTCTAGTGACCCTCTGTGATTGTAGTTATCGTTCGGTGGTTCAACCTTCATCACCAGGCGCTACACTAGTAACTCGCACAGTAGTGGTTTAGGCACTCAAAAAGGGGTTCAGGCATCTAGATCCTACTGTTTTACACCTCAAAATACCCCATTTTCTTAAGCGTAACTCATCATAACACCAATACCCAATAACCTCTCGAGTTCCTCCCTATATATATATATATATATATATATATATATATATATATATATATATATATATATATATATATATATATATATATATATATATCTCTATATATTTATATTATATAGTATCATCATCTCGGTTCCACTTATGCATAACACCTATTTATAGCAGTCATAACCCAAGAACAGTCTGCACACTTACACTAGAATCCAAGACCAACAGAAATCAACCTCTCACTTACTCTTAAACATGCCTTTACCAACATATCATATTTCCACAATTTTCTAGCTTTGAGGAACCAATTAAACTCACATATTAATCCAACTAATACATGCCTTACCTTTTATTTCATTATCCATGCCTAAAAAAATCAAGTCATTCACTAACAAGGTTCCATTTCCGCAGCCCTCACATTGCCAAATCACACACTACAGTTTGCCCTACGATGGCACATAGCGATAAATTGGGTACTGCTAGGTGGAACATCCCCTCCTGGGAATTTTCCTAGAAATTCACAGCCTTTATTCTAACCCTAAACTCCAATTCTACTCTCTTTCACCAATTTTAATCAAATTTGCGCTTGAATCAGGTTTCCATTATCTTTACTTACTCCAATTAGGCTCAATTTCATAACAAGGCATACCAATCCATAAGGTGAAATCACCATTTATTAAAAATCTAGGTTCGACCACCCACTTTTCCTAAATTAATCTCAACCCTAATACTCATTAAATCCCAAATTCATCCAATTACCTCAAACTGAGACGCATTTCAACAATTATAGGCATCCAATGCTTAATCAATAGATAAGCTCCCTGTTTTCTTCGATCAAAATCACCCAACAAATCCTAAACACCAAAATCGAGCCAATCTTGCTCACGTCGCCTAGCGAGTGTTCATCGTCGCTAGGCAGATCATACAAAAACCAAGAAAATTGGGTGGAAGGTTCCTATCGCCAGGCGGTTCCTATTAGGAACCCATAAATGCACAAACATGGGTATGAGTCGCTTGGCGGCTTTGAAGGCCTGTCAGGCAGTTTTTGGAAAATTTCCATAAACTTGTAGAATTCAATATAACAGGGCAAAACCAATAACAACAGTTTATGCAATATACGATTATATTAAAATACAACACAAAACTAATCTAGCTCCCCTAAATTAGAAATTCTTGCTCCAAGTGAATAAGTTAGAGTCCTTCTTGCTCTACACTTGCTCTACCCTTGGTCTCCTCTCTAAATTTGCTCCCAATCCTCAATACTTTCTCTAATTGGTGTCCAGAATGCCCTCTCAACAACCCTCACACTATGGTAGTCTCAAAAACCTACTTTCCTCCCACAAAATTGATCTTAACTACACTTTAATTAGGCTTAATCACTAGAAGACGGGATTGCATTAAAAATGGTTCTAATTGCCATTCAAAACCACTATTAGATGGTCCCTTCCATCTGCCCCTCAAGACGGCTCCTTCACAATCATGACAAAAATAATTTTGGCAAAAAGGACTTTATTTTGCACACCTTCACAATCATGACAAATAATTTTTGCAAAAAGGACTTTATTTTGCACAAGCCAAGGTTCAAATATACCACCACACAATTATCGAGTCAATATACAACCAATTAACCAATTCATGTTCTATGATTATATTATCACTCCTCATGATCAAGCATATTATCAAAATAATAAACAATTAAAGTAACACACAATTGGCATACAATGAACTTGAACCCAAATCCCATTATAATAACTAGGTACTCTCAACCATTTGAGTTAGTACTATTCTACATCATAAGAACCACCATTAAATGACATAAAGGTTCCCACTACCCGTATTTATAAAATAATTATTTATTTAATTATTTAAATTTCTCGGGTCTTACAGAAATACCTTCTAATATTCTCTAAATTTGAACTTCATTCTAATTACTTTATCTTAAAAACCCATTTTAGTGTAAATAATTTTAAATTATTCAAATAAATGAATTACCCTTCTAAATTACCTCCACTAAACACAACATTAGGCTTGCAAAATTGCACTCAAAATTTGTAATACTAAGTATAATCATAAAATTTATTATAATATAAAAATGGAAAAAAATTGTACATGAACTTCAATTAATTTGAAGTGTAAACAGATGCATAATGTAAAACATCAACACCTTTTATTATAATTTATTGTTAATCATGTGATCATCACACAAATTTACATCTTTAATCACAATTTAATTAAATCATTGTAGAATTAATTACACCTAATTCATTCAAAGCCTCTTAGTCAAAAAAATTCAACTTTCATAAAATTAATATAGTTCAATACAATCAAACCAATCTAAATCTATTTAGTTCATTTCAAACTTATTGGTTTACGGTAGAACTTTAGCCCCAATGGATAACACTAGAATCTTACTTCCAATAATAGTTTAGAGTTGGTTTAAAAACAATTCCAGAAATATTTAATAAAGATGTTAATTTTAATAAAAATATATACGTGAATTGAAAAACTTCATAACATTTATATAAAAATTAAATTTGGTCTCAATTTGAATAAAGGTAACATTGCTTCTTTTAAAAAAAATGGAACTAAATTGAATAAAAAAATGTATATATAGGGACTGAATTGAATATAAGACAATGATATTTGACATTGACATTGACATGTTGCACTACCATTGTCACATTGCACCTCACACGTGGACAAAATGAAAAAACAAAATAAAAAATTAAAAGTAAAAAAGTAATAAAAAAACAAAAAAAATTATGAACTAGCAAATGAAATGTCTTTGACGTTGTTGGTATAGTACTAACGAAAATGAACATTATGCATCAATTTTTAAAATATTGGGACTAAATTGACACTAAAAACAATTTAGGGAACCTACTAGAACTATTTTTACAAAAATTGCGACCAAAACTCTAATTAAACCAATTTTGTATGATAAGCTCCTTGATTATTCTTCTTATGAGACTTTTGGTCCCTTATGTTATGCTTCCACCCTTTCTTCCCAAAGACATAAATTTAGTCCTAAGGCTATTGCTATTGTTTTCTTCATATACCTCCAGGTTATAAAGATTAAGTAGTTTGATCTCAATGCCAAACAAATTTCATTTCTAGAGATGTTCGCTTTTATGAAAATATTTTTCTTTCAAAACAAAGACACAATTTCTGATAATCATGATAATTTTGTTCAATCTATTACACCCAAATTAATTCATTCTAAAGTTATTGTTGATATTATAATAATCAAACTACCATTCAATCTTCGCCCCCTCAACCTACTCATCTTCCTCCTCGTAGGGCTAGTAGAAATATTAATCTTCCTAACTATCTTTTTTATTAAGATTGCTCTAAGGTCACCATTGATCTTAACATTCTTTATCCCATTCAAGATCATATGGATTATTCTAAAACTTCTCATGTTAACACCTATTATATTTGTCAAATTTCTTTTGAACCCTAATCATATTCTCAAGCCATCAAATTCCCTCGTTGGAAGGAGGCTATAATTGTTGAGCTTCATGCTATTGATGTCAATAACACTTGCTTTGTGACTCATCTTCCTCTTAGTAAAGTGCCTATGAACTTGTGGTTGTTGAAATAAAAGTAATTTTTCATGGCAATATTGCTAAATATAAAGTTAGACTTGTTGCTTATGGTTTTGCTCAACGATATGGTATTGAATTTCACATAACTTTAGGACTTATTTTATCTTTTGTTGCCTTTCAACATTGCTAATTTAAAAAGAATTGAAACTGAATTGAATAAAAATAAATAAATGAAGGGACTAAATTGAATATAGGACAATGAAACTTTGTGCTAACATTAACATGTTGTACTACCATTGTCACGTTACACTAACATGCCACAACACGCACCTGACACATGGACAAAATAAAATATTTAATTTTTTTTTAAATAATAAAAAACAAAAAAAAAATTACAAAGGAACACATGACATGTCTTCAATGTCGTTGGTACAGTACTAACGAAAAGTACCTAATTGTATCAATTTTTTTCAAAATTTGGGACTTAATTGACACTGAAAAAATTGAGGGACCTATTTGAACTATGTTTACGAAAATTAGGACCAAACGACTAACTACCCCAATTATGGGATTGTTGGTCCCTAATGCTATGCTTCCACCCTTCTTTCCCAAAGACACAAATTTAGTCTTAGGGCTACAAGTGTTGTTTTCTTAGGATACCTTCAGATTATATAGATTATAAGTTGTTTGATCTCACTACCAAACAAATTTCATTTCTAGAGACGTTTGTTTTTATGAAAATATTTTTCCTTTCAAAACAAAGACACAAGTTTTTATAATCATGATAATTTTCTTTAATCTGTTACACCCAAATTAATTCATTGTAAAGTTATTGTTGATATTGGTTCTAATGATCAAACTACCATTCAATCTTCTCCCCCTCAACCCACTCATCTTCCTCCTCGTAGGGCTAGTAGAAATATTAATCTTCTTGACTATCTTTTTATTAAGATTTCTATAATGTCACCATTGATCTTAATACTCTTTATCCCATTCAACATCATATGGATTATTCCAAAATTTCCCATGTTTACACCCATTTTAGTTGTCAAATTTATTTTGAACCCTAATCATAGTCTCAAGCCATTAAATCTCTTATTGGAAGGAGGCTATAACTATTGAGCTTTATGCTATTGATATAAATAACTCTTGGTTTATGACTCATCTTCCTCCTAGTAAAATGCATGTAACATGTAAGTGGTTGTTCAAATAAAAATAAATTTTGATGACAACATCGCTAAACATAAAGCTATACTTGTGGCTCATGCGTTCACTCAACAATATGGTATTGAATTTCACGAAAATTTTTCTGCAGTTGCCAAAATTACTACTTTACGACTTCTTTTATCTTTTGTGACTTTCAACATTAACATCTTGCTCAATAATGTTTTTCATCATGGTAATCTCACTGAAGAAATTTTGTATTGACAATAGACAATTTTCTATTGGTTTTTGTATTTTCTTAGGGAACTTTTTAATCTCTTAGAAAGTCAAAAAACATAAGATTGTTAGCAAGTCTTCAGTTGAAGATGAGTCTAGATATCGTGTTGTTGTCCTTACTCAATTTACTTGGATTCACAACTTACTATCTAACTTTCATATTTCTTTTTCTTTTGCAATAACTTTACTTTAGCATAAGGTTGGTATTCATATTGCTACCGATCCTTCACGTCATGAAAGAACTAAGCATCTTGAAATTGATCTTTATTAAGTTAGAGAACAAGTTGATAAAGGCACTATCAAAATATTTCATGTTAGAAAGCATCACCAACTTACTAATATCTTTAATAAGTCTTTATATTGCCATAGTTTTATCAATATTATTTCTATCTTGATAAGGCATTATTGGAGTTATAGGATGTTTTAGTTTTGTTAATGTGTTAGATGTATTAGTTTGTTTATGTTCATTTTCTTCTTTATATTTTCTTCTTTTCCAACTTTCTTTGTACTTTTCTATCCTTTAATAATATTTTTTCTATTCTTGATATCGTCTATTCTATTTTCTTCTACTACCCTTATGATATTGTTTAATAGAGCATAGTTTGATATATATATATATATATATATATATATATATATATATATATATATATATATATATATATATATATACTTTTTTTTTTTTTGTTTTTTTTATATTTTTTTTATATATATATATATATATATATATATATATATATATATATATATATATATATATATATATATATATATATTTATTTATTTATTTGTGTAAACCTCTATCTCTTTTCTTTTTTTTATATTACATGTTATTAACATACAGCTAACCTATAGAAGAGTTTTACGAAAATAAATTTTGAATAACATCTTTGATAGCACAATTGTCATCCTTTAATTTCAATACATAATCTATTTTTGTTATACTTAGGGATGTCAAAAAAATCCGTATCCGCAGATAAAACCCGCAACGAGTAGGAAACAAATATTAAAAATGGATATCTGCTACCCGCGGGTACGGGTATTTTTGATATCCGCATGTTAACGGAGCGAGTACGGGTATCATAGTATCCGTACCCATGGATACCCGTACCCGCTAAACTTTAATTCAGAAAAATACCCTTATATATATATATATATATATATATATATATATATTAGTAAAAAACATTATGAGTCTTCATTCAAAAATGGTGATCGAATTCTTACCCCACAACGGAGTAGATTACTTCTAGATACTGTGGAGGCATTGATGTGTCTCCAATACTGGTTATGGACCAACATGGAAGGAAATGAAATTAATACTTGTAATTAGATATTTTAATTAAGTGATTGTTAGAAATTTTTAATGAACTTCTTATGTTTTCAGGCTTTTCTAGATTAAAATTGGACAACATGAAACTTTAGACAATGTTGCAAGAGATGGACATTGATGAAGTTAGTAATTTATTTAATATTTCATTCAAAAATAAACTACAATATAAATTATTAGTGATTTTTTATTTGTTTGTTATTCAATAATCAATGAGAGAAAGGAGATTTGTTGATCCAAACACTAATTATGGTTAAATATTTATTTTTTAAAATATTTTTGTAAATACTCGCGGGTACCCGTGGATACCCGCGGATATGAAAAAAATAGGTGGGTACCCGTATAACGGATACCCGACGGATATGGGTACGGGTACGAGGCGAATATTTATCAAACGGGTAGGGTACGAGGGAGTTACAACCCGTACCCTACCCGCCCCGTTGACATCCCTAGTTATACTGTATTTGATTTATTTTTCACAAATGTAAAGTTTGTGTGGAGTAAACTTGAAGGCATTGACTGTTTAGGAACACATTATCCAACGGTAAAGCTTATTTATTCTACTTCTCCTTACACTAACTTTAACCAAAGATGACATCTCATACTTGATTTTAGGAATATATTTTTGCATTTAGATAAAGCTCTCAACTTGACCCATGCTCCCAACCCCCAAAGCCCCCCCTCAAGTGGGTTAGGGTCATGGCTAAGGTGGATTTGACTTCACTACAAAACTCTAATTAACTCTTAAAAATAATACGTTCAGCCTGGATCATATATCGAGTCTAGTCGCAAGTCAAGATGGGTCGACCAAGGCTGAAGGTTGAGATGGGCCCTTTCAGATAGAATTTTGAGACAAGTTCTCATGGATTGAAGGTTGGGAAGGGTTAACTTGGGTCAAAGGTAGAGATGAGTCAAAGGTTGGGACGGGTTGGACAAGGTCGTAGGTTGAGACTAATCGGCTTGACAAAAGGATGAGACGGGCAAGCTCGGGTTGAAGATTGGGAGTGGCTGGCCCAATCCAATGGTTGAGATGGGTCAGTTCGTGCCAAAGGTTGAGACGGGTTTGCTCGGGTCGAACGTTGATCAAAATTCTGCCGAGTCAACCCTAAGTCAAATTTGACACTACCTTTAGCGGAATGTCGAGACGAGATTTCTCGAGCCAAAAGTTAAGACAAGCCGAATTAAAAAATCGAGATAGACTGACCTAAATCGAAGATTTGATAAGATATTTTATAAATTAATATTTTTTCATATTTATAATGAAAACCCATAAATTGGCTTAGTCACATGGCTTTTTCTAGACATTTTGATATTGTAGGCTTTTTTAATAAGACTTTTTTACCCTTTTTACTCCAACCCACATAGATGATAATTAAGTAGATGGGTTGGACCAAATTTACATATCTTCCGGGAGATATGACCAAGAGGCTTATATCATTTTGCCACGTGAAAGGTGCCAAATGGAACCAAATTATCATACCATTGGAAACAAAAGTACTATCAAATCTTATAAATTTCATAAAATCTATAATGTTAATTTTTTTTTTCATTTTTTAATTTTAATTAATAATATTAGTTCTGAACTTTCATAAGTAATTTTGATTCCTATGTTTTAACTATTTCTAATTTTAATATTAAGTCAATTAAATATTTTGTTATTTTAATTATGAACTAATGAAATCAGAGAATAAAACGATAATTATTAGCCGGGCCACGAACTTGTGATCAAATTTTGGTACAGATTCAACGTATTCCAAAAATTACAAATTAAATGTAATCATGAATAATTATAGAGTAAAGTATTTAAAGAAAAAGAAAAATAAAATCCAAAACTTAAAAACTTTATAGAGTAGAATGGGTAGTGTGGAGCCCTAATTCAGTCTTAATCATCGCTAGGTAGTTCAGGGAGTGAGGGAAAAGGGGGAAAATGGTGTGCATAAGGAAGGCGACGGTGAAGGACCTTCTGGCGATGCAGGCTTGCAACCTGTTCTGCCTCCCGGAGAACTACCAGATGAAGTACTACCTCTACCACATCCTCTCCTGGCCTCAGCTTCTCTACGTCGCCGAAGACTACAACGGTCGCATCGTCGGCTACGTCCTCGCCAAGATGGAGGAAGAGACCACCGACTGCCACGGCCACATCACCTCCCTCGCCGTCCTCCGCACCCACCGCAAACTTGGTCTCGCCACCAAACTCATGACCGCCGCTCAGAACGCCATGGAACAGGTCCACTGCTAATGTATTTTAATTTTGTTCGATTTTTAGTTTTAAAAATATGGTTAATATACTTAGGGATTACTAAGATTATAATTAAGGAAATTGTTTTGACTGATGTTGGATTCTTGAACGCAGGTGTTTGGTGCCGAGTATGTGTCCCTGCACGTGCGCAAGAGCAACCGTGCGGCCTTCAATTTGTACACCGAGACCTTGGGGTACAAGATTCATGATGTGGAGGCTAAGTATTATGCGGATGGAGAAGATGCTTATGACATGAGGAAGCAGCTTAAAGGGAAGCAGCACCATCACCACCATAATCACCACCACCACCACCTCCATCATGAGCATGGTGGTGGGTGTTGTTCTGGGGAGGTCAAGGGGAATGCCAAAGCTACCTGATTGAATGGTTAACGAGTCTTTTAAAGAAATGATACTTTTAGTTTGAAATAGTAGGCTGTGGTCCAATCGTGTTGTGCAAACTTGCTGTAGATTTATTGGGCTGTGTTATTTCACTTTTATTAGAATTTTTTCTTTACTGGCTTGGTGAATATAGATACTCTTTCGGCTTCATGATGCTTGGATTAATAACAACTTTCGGTGTCTTTGTTGTTTTGTCATGGGAATTTATTTTATTTTCTATTGAAGATTTTCTGTGTGGAGAGTAGTTAGTTGCAGGTACTGTGGATTGGCGACATCTATCTTGTAGTGGGGCTTCATTTGTGTTGCGCCATGGTTCTAGCATAGCTGCAGCTGGTGTGGTCACTACTGTCGACAGTTTTGCTGGGAAAGAGGAATCTTTTATGCCATTGTTATCTTTTTAAAATTCGGTTCAAGATCTGTGTTTAGCTTTCATG
>Ga0214542_1001825_pt1 | contig 44010 bp, 14 predicted proteins | sample CNSS1metaG_FD_160096 | JGI IMG/M metagenome (GOLD analysis project Ga0214542, IMG submission 160096) | Root nodule microbial communities from cowpea collected in UCLA plant growth center, Los Angeles, California, USA - CNSS1 | ecosystem: Host-associated > Plants > Roots > Nodule | place: USA... | reverse complement strand
AGAATGGTATGTAATTTTTCCTTTCCTTGAATAAATTATATTCATTGCCTATTATCTATTTTTGTTCCTTTATTTTCATCTTTTATTTTAGTTGTGAGTACTTGTGCTAGTACTCTGATACCCAACATAGCTGTTAAGGGGTTAATTAACATCGCACATATCATGTTTGCATCATTCGTAGGGGACTTAGAGATTTTTCTTTAAACTAATGCGACTTTAAGGTTTAACGTGTCAAGCTATTGTGTTCTCTTCTAGTGTTTTGGATAGGAAACTCTTGTTTCTCTCGTGTTGTGCATTCCTTTTGGAGGTTTGAGTTGGATGTGTCCAATTCGATGTTATGATGTTCCATTACCCATTCTGAATTCGGGGAGTGTATCCTGGAGGATGTTCTAATGTGATCCCAATAAGCCTAAGCCAAAAAAATCTACAAAATATAAATTGATGCATGGAAGGTTGTAGATTAGATTTAAATTAGACCATTGTTTAGGCTTTGCTTTCAATAAAAAGCTAGAACACTTTTGGATCAATTGGGTCGATCCCAATTTGCTATCTTGGCTGAGAATCATATCACTTGGCATCACCAAGACTCAGCTCCTACATCACATGGTCTCCAATCAAGCTTCTCCTCCAAGCTACATTTGCATTTCATCTTTGTTGCATTTTCTTCTCATTTGGTTGGCCATGTGCCTATAAATAGAACTATTCAACTATTGTAATGGTAACTCTTGAATTGCTAATAGATGCTACTGTTTGAGATCACTCCACACTTCTATTAATTTGAAAGCATACATGACTCCACTTCTACTCTTCATCTTCACCAAATCGTCCATTTTCGAGAGCTAGTTACATCTGCTTCTCAAAATTCCGCTGCACTCCAACTCCTCCTAATCATTCTTCATGGATTTCCTTCCTCTCCTCCACCAAGGACGTCCATCAATTGGTATCTAGAGCCATCCAAGCCTTTGCTGCATCCATCCTCTTGGTTTGGGTAAGGTTCTTGGTCCATACTTGTGTTTTGTTGCCAATTTATGTGTTGTTCTTCTTCTCCATTGTTTTTCTTCCAGTTTTTGCTATTTTTTCATGATTTTGCTGCTCTCCACCGTTTGACATTGAGGCTACATGAATCTCCATTGATTCATCTTGTAGTACTCCTTGCTTCATTAGTGTAAATATGTTTTAGGTTCCATTTTCGTTTTCCAACACTTGTTCTTTTATTTCTTGCTATTTTTCTTCATTTCAATCGGTGCATCTTATAATTTTTAGTTCCTTATGTTGTGTTTTGTCTTAAGTCATGTTTAAGAACTTTAATTCATCTTAATTTTTGTTCATATGGCTGAATTATGCACTTGCTTGATGAGAACCAAGTCCTAAATCACACAAAATGAGCTATGAACTTCAAGTGATGCTTGTGGATGTGTAAGGCAATGGTCTCACTATTTTTCGTCCATTTCACCGATTGGATTGTGCTTTTGAGTGTTTAAGATGTTCTTCTGTGATTTATACTTGATATTAGATCATAATCAAGTTCATTCATCTTGAATTTTCATAGAACATCTTACAATTTCCGTGAGCAATTCTGCTCCAGTTTGTTTTTTCAATTTTCACTACACACACACCTATTGTTTGAGATTTTTCATTACTCACTGCCTGGTCCAAATTTTAATCTGAATTTTTCCTCATTAGCTAACATCCTGACAAACAATACAAAAAAAGAATCATTCAAAAATGTTGAGTACAAAAAAATGAAAAAACACGCAATTTGAGGCTTATGTTTCCGTTTTCTAGCACTGCAGTTTTCGAAATTCACTATTTCATTGTTGTTTTGTGCGTGTTTGTGTGTTTTTAGTGCTCGTTTTCACCTGAATTTTGGCTTGAGTATGTACCCTATATTGCTTCATTATTGATTTGCTTTGAAGTCAATTCATCATTTCATTTGCTACTGCTTTGCAATGAGTACTTCAGCCATATTTTGAGTACTTTTGTTTTGCTGTTTTTTTTTTGTTGTTTTCATCTATTCTAGTGCATTTCTAGGTTCCTTTTGTGGTGCTTGCTTTTATTTTCCTTTAATTTCTTGCTTGTCACTTCTTGAATCTCCTTCTAGTCATGTTTCATTTCAATTCTCTTTTGGTTTAGCATTTCTAATTAGTTTTTCTTACTTTCTCCTTTGTTTGGGTTCATATACTTGAGTCTTGGTTATTGGTTGTGATTGATGATGCTATGAAGTTTAGAATGGTTTCTATGATTTGGTAGAATCTTAGGTGGTGGATATTGAAGTAGAATTTTAGCTTGTGGGCTTATCCTTTTCCTCACCTATTGAGAGTTTTGGACCTATTCAATTGAGAGTGTGTGTGTATGTGTGTGCTAACTCCATTGCTTGGTATAGTTTTCTTGTTGTTTTATTTTATGGTGCAGGTTTGGTGGATGTTTTGGCCTTAAAACCAAGACTATAGTTGATGTTTTGCACTTCATTTTGGTGGCTTAAGGTGCTTACAAGTGCCTTACTTGGTGGTGGTCTTTGTTCAAATCAAAAGGAGGCTACAAGCCAAGCTCTTGGCTCTTGATTTTGTGCAAATCGGTAGCACTTTGGCAGCACATTTGGAGTTGCATTATTTCTTATTTTTGGCTTTAATTCTTTATACTTTGTACTTCTTTTTGGCACATCTTATTTGGTACCATTTTGAAGCCTCCTTGATTGTGAAATTGCATCTTTTGAGCATCAAAATTAGTGATATTAAGTGGCTTGTGGTTGCTTCATTTTGAGTACCAAATTAGTGAACCAAAATTGCTTTCAAGTTCTCAATTGTATCCATGGCCTACTTAGGTGTCTTGGGGAACCAAAGGTGTTCAATCCCATCTCCTAAGTATAACCTTTTTCATATTATAGTGCAACGTTTTAGTAAGTGAGTGTGTTCAAAGTTCTAAGTGCTTTCTCACCTTGCTTTTAGGTTGCATAGTTAGATGGTTAGTGGTTTAAATTTGTGGGACCAAAGTCTCTAAAATTTTTGCCATTTAGGGGTTCGTTTTTAGTGCTAATCTTTTCTTTTCTTTGAGTCTTGTTTGTGTTTGTTTGTGCTTAGTTTCTCAAGTGATTCTATTTACTTAGCCTTAGACAATTGTGTGTTCTTTGAAACCTTTTTCAAGTACATCTTGGCAAGGATTGGCCTTGGTACATAAGAAGTCTTTTAGACTCACCTCGCCTAACCTCGAGGTCTACTTGTGCTTGGTTTCTTCTTTCACCATTTGTTAAAGTTTCTAAGTTCTTTCAATCACCATGAGTACATATTCTACATATAGTTCTAGGTTGCATAGGCATAGTAGTAATGCGCTGCATCATATCATTCATAGTGACATTCCATTCTTTAGGGAGGATACAAGACCAATATCATTCATTGATTGGATGTGGGATACAGAGAAGTTGGTGTAACCTTTGTTTTGTAAATATAGTCAATTTGACATTCTTAGCCATGTTATTTCTAGATTTGTAGGACGTACATGTGAGTGGTGGCATCAAAGGCAATTTCAAGTGAAAAAGGGAAGAGCATCATGCATTAATACCTTTTATGAATTGAAAGCATGCATGTGGAAACATTTTGTTCCCTCTTCATATAGGATCACTCGAGAGCAACAGTCTCGACTAGAAAACTTCATTGATATAGAGATGCATTCATTCAAAATCTAAAGAAGTTTTCTCGTCAAGAAAGAGATTTTAAAGATAAACTTGACTTTCTCTTGAGTAAGAAAAGAGAAATTGAAAAGCAAAGAGACCATGTGCAAAAAGGGAAAGAGAAGAAGGAAAGAAGTGATAGAGAGGAAGAGGAAAGGAAAGAATCTGACAGGGCGTTGAGAGAAAAGAGAGAAAAAATAGAGCTTGAAAAGAAAGAGAAAGAGGAAGAAGAAATCCTACTCAAGAAAGGAGTGCTACTAAAGGCACCTCCCACCCCCACAATTCTCATTAAATCAAGAATTTTAAAGGGAGTGCTTAAATCTTTTAACTCTTCTCATTTCATCAATCATTCTCATTTTTTCAAACCAATCTTTACTTTGGCTTAGTTTTTCAAGCCAATTTCCCTTCCCATTGTTTTAAACTCCTCAAAAGATTTTGCAAAATCATACTTTGAGTTAATGTTGCCTACTAGGTTTGAGATGACTCAAAGTACACCAAATTATTTTGTTGAAGTATGTCTTGTTCATTTTCAACTAACTTTCAACAATAAAATAAGACCTTCTTTTGTCCTCTATTTTAGATATACTCTTGGTTATCAATTAGATCTTCCTTATGAGTATGGTGTTCATTCCACTTTTAATATACCACATTTAATACCTTTTGTAGGATCCATGGATGATGAACACCAAGATTTGAGGGCAAATCCTGGTGAGGGGATGATGTGATCCCAATAAGCCTAAGCCAAAGAAATCTACAAAATATGAGTTGATGCATGGAAGGTCGTAGATTAGATTTAAATTGGGCCATTGTTTAGGTTTTGCTTTCAATAAAAAGCTAGAACACTTTTGGATCAATTGGGTCGAGCCCAATTTGCTATCTTGGCCGAGAATCAATAGCTTCTCTACATTTGGATGCAAGCAAAGCATGAGCAAAGCAAGGAGCATGTGATGGTAGCATGGAGAGTGTGACATGCCACTTGGCATCATCAAGACTCATCGCCTACATCACATGGTCTCCAATCAAGCTTCTCCTCCAAGCTACATTTGCATTTCATCTTTGATGCATTTTCTTCTCATTTGGTCGGCCATGTGCCTATAAATAGAACCATTCAACTATTGTAATGGTAACTCTTGAATTGCTAATAGATGCTAGTGTTTGAGATCACTCCACACTTCTATTAATTTGAGAGCATACATGGCTAACCTTCTCCTTCATCTCCTCTAGCTACCTTTCATACCATAGCTCCACTTCTACTCTTCATCTTCACCAAATCCTCCATTTTCGAGAGCTAGTTACATCTGCTTCTCCAAATTCCGCTGCACTCCAACTCCTTTTAATCATTCTCCATTGATTTCCTTCCTCTACTCCACCAAGGACGTCCATCATGTTCTTTGAAAGAGTCGTTCTTTCTCAAGATTGTCGAACTTTTGATTTAAGGCCCGAAGCTTTTTGTGGTGTTTAATCAATCGGTCATGGACCAAATTTGGTTGAGTCGACCCTGACCCAAATTTGACCGCATTGGGATGAGTCGGTGCTGAACAAAATTTGGCCGTATTTTGCCAAGTTGGTTGCAACCAAAATTTGGTTATATTCAGCCTAGTCGACTCCAGCCAAAATTCGGTCAAATTCAGTCAAATTGATCCTAACAAAAATTTGGCATAGTCGGTCCTAACTCAAATTTGGCAATATTCGACTAAGTCAGCCCTGGACGAAATTTGGCCATTTCGGCCAAGCCTACCGAGGTCGAAATTTGGCCATTTCGGCCAAGCCTGCTGAGGTCGAAATTTGACAGTATTTAGCTGTGTCTTCCCCAACCGAAATTCAACCGAATTTAGTCGAGTCAACCCCAATCGAAATTTGGTCGAGTCGACCCTAGCCCAAATTTTACTATATTTAGTCGAGTCGGCACTAGACGAAACGACCGAGTTAGTCACGATTAAAATTTGGTCGTATTCGACCGAGTTAGTCGCAACCTCGATCGAAATTCAGTTGAGTTGGCCTTTGCCAAAATTTGGCTGAGTTGGCCCAGGCCAAAATTTGGCCGAGTTGGCCCTAACCTAAATTTTTTCGTATTTAGCTAAGTTAGCCTTATACTGTCGTATTCAGCCAAGTCGACCGTGACTGAAATTTGACCGTATTCAATCGAGTAAACCTTGACCGGCGAATTCTGTCTAGTCAACCCCGATCAAAATTTGGTCGAGTAGGCTCTAACCCAAATTTGGCCATATTCGGCTGAGTCGGTTCTAGCCGAAATTTGGTCGTCTGTGACCAAATTTTACCGAGTCAAGCTTGATTGAAAGTTAGACATATTCCGCCGAGTTGGCTCCGACCGAAATTTGATCGAATTTTTCCTAGTCAACCTTAGCTAAATTTTGGCTGAATTCGACCAAGTTGGCCGCAACAAAAATTTGGTCGACTTGGCCACGACTGAAAGTCAGTCGAGTTGGTTTCATGCTAAAATTCGGCCGAGTTGGCCTTGACCAAAATTCTACCAAATTCAATCGTGTTGACCCTAAGAACACAAGTTTAGAAAATTTAATTTATAAAAATTGGATTCTGGATTTTGAACTTGATCTAAATATTTGGATCTGAATTTAAATCTTGATCCAAATATTTAGATTTGAATTTAAAAAAAAAATTATGTTAATTTTGCTAAAAGAAATGAATTTAGATCAAAAATCTAATCCAATTATTTGAATCTAAAATAAAATAATGTGAATTGAATCATTACAAATCTATTTCATGATTACCCCTAGTGTTGAGTTTGGAACAACATTGCTGAAGCTCGGTGTTTAATGAGGGACATCTTGCCTTTCCAAAATTTTGAGGCATATATATAATTTTTTTTAGTTATAATATATTTTTTTTTAGTTTTAGTATATTTGTAAATTTCACACTCCAAATTTATGTACTCCTTTTATTAAATGCGTCAGCGAGATAGAATTAATTGGAAGAGTTTTACATTCTTTATTGTCCTTTGTTTCTTCGTGAGTTATATTAATTTCATGATCAATCCTTAGCACCTGTCAATTTTGCGGGGAATGCGAAGCATAGGACAGTCGTGGAGCCCAACCCCGGAATTCATGGAAAAACAACGAGATTCCCTACCAAAATAATATAGCACAATACAACACCAAATCTAGGGACCCATCTTTATTTTGTTATAACTTTGGTCTAGTAGGTTAACTACTTCGCATCAATTCTGTTACCAACTTCACTGTTCCTGTAATGGTCAAAATTGAAATTGAGAGTGACCAAATTACATCTCTAACAAGGTTTCGATAAACCAAAGGAATCTCATTATGCAAAAGAGGTTGAAGGTATCTCAATGGAATGAGGGGTTGGAGTGGAACCTTCTGACCTTGATTCAGTGGATGATCTATTTTCGGCATTTACCCTACGAATTTCCTCCACCATTCTCACCACATCCCCGATCTTTGGCCTCTGATCTGGTGTTCTCACAACACATGCCATCCCTATTTGCAGCATCTCAACCATTTCCTCCTCAATATTTGGATACCTCAGCAACTCCACATCAAACACTTCTGCAGTCCACTCTTCTCTAACCACAGAATTCACCCATCTAACCAAGTGGACAACTTCCTCACCTCCTTTGGCATGTAAGGGAAACCTCCCAGTTAGAAGCTCAAGTAGCAGCACACCAAAACTATACACATCAGATGCGGGTACCGATTTTCGGGTGTCCGTGGCTTCTGGGGCACGGTATCCTGTTGTTCTCGTTGCTGGATTTATCAGTGTTGCAAGACCAATGTCAGATACACAACCATATCCTCGTGGGTTGAGGAAGATGTTAGAGGACTTTATGTTTCCATGGAGGAGTTTTCCTCCTTCTTGAGCATGGATGTGAGCAATGCCTCTTGCTACACCAATTGCTATTTTCAAACGGCTATCCCAGTTTAAAGAAATTCTACTTCCTTCTCTTTTGCCTGCGTTCATAAAGTTAACAAATCATACTTAACATTAGACAATCCCTCAAAGTAGTTGTAGGAAGCCACATAGTTTATCTTCGTTGCATATTTGTAAGTCTCGTGACTTTGTTGCTTTCAGAACATGTTTGGTAAACATATCTATAATAATTTACAAGAAAAGAAAGTAGGAAGATAAAATGAATTAAGTTTCTTCTACAAGTTAAAGTCAATTTATGCAATTTAGTACAAACTCATTATATTTAACCTTTTCAAAAAATTAAGGCGCATAAGTTGAGGCTACCTTATGGAGAAGTTTATGTATTTTACCTTCTTACTTTCTTCTCATATGTAAATGTTTATTATGTAAAAAATTATAAAACAAATTTTTGACATTTACTTAATATAACCATTTAAGGAGGGAAGGAAACTGCATTTACATGGATATTTGGAAACAAACTCTTTACTCATTTTCATCTAAGTAATATCTGTATAGAACCCATCCAAAACCCGGTGTCATATTACTATTAGAGAAAACCAATTTTAATTGTTTTGGTCTGTCATAATGAATTAGATTAGCTAAAAGTAGTTAAAGGATAATTACATACATAGGAGATGATCTTAACAAGATAACATACCATGCAACATTGAAGACACATTACCCTGTTCGTAGTAATCATATACCATAAGTTTCTCCTCCTTTGAATAGTAATATGCCCTTAAAGCAGCCACATTATCGTGCCTAATCCTTCCGACCATCTCCATCTGTTGTTCAAACTCGCGTTTTCCGACAATGACATCCTTCAACCTTTTCACTGCCACGGTTGTTGTGTCTTCTAGAGCAGCCTTGTACACCGTCCCAAACGTGCCCTTTCCAAGCACTTCAGCAGATGCTCTCAACAAGTCCTCCAAGTCAAATGCAAGAGCGCAACCCTCAAAGAAAACAATTCTGTTCTTGTCTCGACTTTCAGAACCTTCCTTTTTCCTGGATGTTTCTCCTTTCTGACACATCACTTGTTGTCCACTTGTACCACCTTTCTCATAGCAACACACGATCACAAAAGCTGTTATCACTGCAATTCCCAGGACACAAGCACCAATAATGACACCCAACAAGGCTGGTTCCCTAAGTCCTTTGGATTTTTTCCTTGTTGGATTAGAATTTGGGGGTTGAATAAGAAAAGAAGGGGAAAGAGCATGTGAAGAAGCAAGATTGTTACCAGAAAACGCTACTCTTGGAAATCTCTCCAAGGATTCAGGCACAATCCCACTAAGGTTATTGTTGGCAAAATTATTGAGATCAGGAATGTCACCCGAAAGGGTGTTGTTGGCTAGAACTAAAGAAGAGAGATGAGTCAAATTTGAAAGTGAAAATGGGATGCTCCCATTAAAAGAATTGTTGGATAAATTGACAATACTAAGATTCTTCCACACTGAAAAGTCTGATGGCAATGGACCAGAAAATCTGTTGAATTGGAGATACAGATAGATCAAATTATTTAGCTGAGAGAAATCAGAAGGGAAAGAACCAGTTAAGCTATTTGAGGCAAGACTCAGAGTTTGGAGCGCTGAGAGACGACTAAGAGTGTTGGGTGGGATTCGACCCCTCAATCCAGTTCTGGTGAGTTGGATGGCAATAACATGTGATTGCTCAGAGTTGCAGGTCACTCCTATCCAACTTTTGCACACAGAAGAGCTCTTGTCCCAGTTGATCAGATGATGAGAGTGGCTAATGTTGTGAAGGAAATCAAGCAATGCTTGTTTATCTTCCGTTGGCTCACCTCTTACTCCGAACATCATCGCTCCAATCATGAGCAAGAGACCCATCATCTTTGCCATTTTCTACCGCCAATGGATGCAAAACAAGGACTTCCCCTGCACAACAAACTGGAGAACAAGCAAATGATTTGATGATGGAGCGCTAGCGTGTGTGATGTCTTTGCAAAGCTAAAACAACAAAGAGAATTTGGGGTTATGTTTTAGACATGTTAAGTGTTAGGGTGTACGGTTTGTATTCTATAAGACATAAGACGTTGGAGTTATTTTCTTTGATTTTGATCTAAAAGACTAAACGACACTTTTAAAGTGTCTTTTTACGTCAAAATAAGCAGCTCCTGTTTGACAGAAAATCGGCCTCATTATCTTTCTTCTGTTCACCTACTTTGATTGATTCCCCACCTATGTGACACCATAAAGATAAACCAATACTTTGACGACCCAGTTTACTAGTTAATAATCTAGTGATAAAGACCATGCCAGCAGACAAAATAATGAAAAACAATATTTTGTGGAATTTAAAAAGACCAGAAACTTTTTTCCATATATGTATACACAAGGATAGTGTAGAGAAATCATCCAATTCTCAGAGTTATAGAGCTAAAAGTCAGAGAGCACTTGACACTTTGATAGTAAGAGAAAAGGGTTACTCACCATACTCCTTCCAAAATTCCCCAATCAGTTAACAGTGCAGATACAACCGGCAATGTCCCACACAACCATATTATGAAGATATAAGGGTCTGAAAAGTGGTGAATTTAGGAAGGGAGAAAGCAAGAAAACTGGAAGGTCCAGAAGACCAGGACCATTCACCTGAAAGAATCGTTGCAATAATGGCCCTCTTACTATTAGAATATAACAGTTACACATCATTGAGAAACCAAAGACATGTTCTCTTTTTTTTAAGAATAGGAAGGGACCATGTAGAAAAATTCATTGGAGTAACTAGACAAATATGGAAATTATAATGCAAGTTTGTGAATAAGACATTGATTATGCTGAAAAGTATCGAAACATTAGACATAAAGAAATACATGTTGATTGTAACAGATCCAAAGGTGGTGTTGCTTCTTTGCTTCCCCTTGGTCTATATATTTTCTAATGTGTCTTCTAAGAAGACTTTCAATGGCTTGTTTATGGAGATGTAAACGCGGAAGGAGCGGAAAAACAATAATATAGAAAAGTGTAGATGTAAAAATGGACAAGGAGTGATGACCTCATGAACTTTCTCTCAACTTCAATCACACATGCATAGGTGACCCATGAGCTACGCTATAGCATAGCATATTTCGTGAAACACTATCACGACAAATGGCTTCAGTCTACAAAACTATTATTCATCTATGAAATTGTTTGACATATCAATGGGATGAATGCTCATGATTTATTTCATTTGTGCTAATCCAAATATTAAACAGTGCATAGAAAGTGATACACACAAATTAGCTGCTGTAGTAGCTGTTTTGTCTTTGTTTATATGCGTCAACACCCCGCGGCAAAAATAAATAAGTAAACATAAAGGTTAAAACGTTGACTAATTCGGGGTATTAGGACAGCATCAACGTCATAAAATGATGATGTTGCTCTCCACCGAAAGAAGAGATTTCAACATTGCTGTTGTTAGGAGCACCCTCCCACCAGTCACTAATCATTGGTCAGAATTTCAGCACTTCACATTTGACTTGTTTGATGGTATTTATTTATTTATTTTTCTTGGGAGGAAAAATACACAGAAATAAATAACAACAATGTCAGTTTATTTAGGCTCCTTCTCTGTAAAAATCACACAGTTTCCAAAAGGGGCTAAATCAGAAAGACACATTATTGAACCATCCTTTTCAGGGATACCTTCTCATAAAGACAGTTGTTTCAACCGAACAGAGAGAAGTAATCTAAGGAATACGGAAAGTAAAAAATTAAGATTACTATTAATATATAGTAAATATTTTAAAGAACTAACGTGAAAAAGTATGTTACATAGTTTTCTGCTAAATTTAATATCCAAATTAGCATATCTGAAAGGCTTATAAAAAGTTATTTGTCATGTGGATTGTGATTTTGTGTGTGGTTGAAAAATAGACTTACATTCTTACATCTAGCTATCTGATAACTATGACAAGATTAAAGGTTATCCAGAACGATTTCTTAATGGTATAGTAAGTCATACATTGGCCACCAGCTTTTTCCACCAAAACTCTTGGGCTTAATTTTGTATTTATCGAACTATTGAGGCGTCAGAAAATAATAAAATAAAATATTAACTACCATTAGGAAAAACTACACATGTTGCCCTCTACAGTTGCTTCCTTTCCTGTAAAGTCAAATAAATTGATTGAATTGAAGCATGAAACCGTTACAAAAATAATGTTTCTTGGCTGGGATCTTTTTGGCTGATTGGCGGTGACTTTCTTTAAAGTCGTGATTAGGTCTTGAAATTAGCAATCAACTTATAATTTCTTTAAGAAGCAATCTATTTATTAGTTTCGTGAACTTATGTTTTGTTTAAATGAAAAATGAAAGAAGAAAAAGGAATAAGGATGAAAGAAATAAAAGAGTACCAAACAAAGACGCACAAAGACGAAAAGAAGAAATGTGAGATATGAATGAGTAAAAATAATACAAAAAAGAATTTTTGTCCTCTAGTTATTAGGATAAATGAAAATAAGTAATAATCAAGAAAATATAAAATTTTATTGTAATATTTAAAAAAATTAATTTATAATAGCAAAATATTATTTAATAATAAAATTCTTCTCTTGCATTATAATTTCAAATACCCAATTAAAAAATCATCGAGATTTATCTTTTACTGTCTCTCAACGAAACATCTTTAATTAACAACCCTCTGATGAACTTTAATAACTACTAACCCAAATAGTAGAAAATTTCACTCGATCAACTGTGATCTTTATATTTTGTTGAATAATGCATAGTATAGTATGGTGTTACATGTTGTTTATGTCATTAGTGTCATTAGTGCAGAATGTAGGCGTTGAGAAACAAATGAGGTGGCACATTTGTAATTATATTCAATTTTGTAACGATGATTTTATTAAAAATATGTCGTTATAGAAGGAACAAAGCACAAATAACAACGGCTTTAACAACACCGTCATAAAAAACAAAAAAAACAACGACAAGTCTATACTTGACCGTCGTTGAAAACCTAGTGAACGTATATTAATGACGGTTCTTAACTGTCGTCGAATTCCTTTTGAGGGTTAAAAGTTTTCACTTTCCCTCTTGTGCTCACTGTTTGCGTACGTCGTCTACTGCTTCCATAGTGCCCTGCCACCACCCAAGGTCTCTTCCCCATTGTTGCCCTCATCGTGTCGTTCAGTGCTCGTCATTGCTTCTATCCCGTCGAAGTCATGAGGTACTTTTCTCATCGAAGTTGTGAAGCACCACAACCACCATTCACCACTGCAACGTTGTTTCTATCATGCCCTGCCACCGCTCACCGCTGCAACACTGCTTCTGTCGCACCGTGCCACCACTTCTTCGTTGTGGTTGCCCACTGCACGAGCCACCCCAAACCAATGTCTGTGCTTCATCTTCTTCTCCCTGAAATCAGCGTGGTTCTCCTCTATAATAGGTAAGATTTTTTTTTTTAATTACTTTATGATAAAAGGTATGTTACTAGTATTTTAAATTTGATGCATTTTTTTTATGCAATTACATGGTGATATTTGAGAAATCTTATTTTTGCAGATATTTGTCGGTATTAGATGATTATTTAGTTTTTTAAATTTGGGTACTTCTTAATATATTCTGCTATATGCATATTGTCAAACGAGTTGGGATTCAGTCTGGGGTGTCCAAGCCCCGACACTATATTTGTATGTACTATTTAACACTATTATTGGACAACATGAACACCCTAAACATGTTCGTTGTAAGACCTAGAAAAAATAATTATATTTTTTAAGATAATATTTAAATTAAGAAATAAATAACCTTATAAAGGTGGAAAGTGGCAAAGTTGGTTAAAGCCTTGTCATGAGATGGTGGTCTAGGGTTCAATTCTTAGTGTGTGCATTTGGAGCAATTTTATTTTAAATTTGGTTTTATAATTGTTTGGAAGTGTTTGTGCATGTCTTTGGCATGACTTATGTATAGTAATAACTTTTAGAATTTCTTCGCCATGCTAGAATTTATTTGTTTTTATTTTTCTTGAATGCATTGAATGTGTGAAGATATTGTAATATTGTTATGTGTGTGGAATGACAAGAAAGATGTGATGGTTGATATGGTTTTGAGTGTTGCTTGAGTATTGGGGCATGCTATAATTTATTTGTTTTCATGTTTCTTGAATGCATTGAATGTGTGAAGATATTGTAATGTTGTTATGTGTGTGGAATGACAAGAAAGATGTGATGGTTGATCTGGTTTGGAGTGTTGCTTGAGTATTGGGGGTTGCATGTTTGAATCTTAGCTAAAGCAAAAAAAGGAAAGGAGAAATTATGGATTTTTTTTAATAAATTTGTGATACATATAAAAAGGTGAAAGGTTGAGGCAAATACATTGTATCTGGACACAGACACTATGGTTAAGACTGAATAATGAGAATTAAGAGGAGAGTTAGTGCAAAATGGTTAAAACCAACATAAAGTTATTTTTTTATCTTAATTTGGGCAACTAAATAGTTAGTAAAGTTAAGTCGGAATATTTTTAAGAAGAAAGCACAGGGAAGGTAAGGGGAACATACATTTTGGGAGAAAAGGAAAAGAGGGGTTGCAGAATTTTTGTGAGGGGCAATGTTGAATTAGGAGCAACGGAGGGTAGAGCAAGCAAATGTGATCTTATTTCAAGAATTCCAGGTAAAGGGAGCTACACCTTATATCTATGTTATTTGTTCATGTGATAAATGTTTTCTGGATATTTGATAAGATGGAAAAGCATTAATTTTTAGGGTAAGGGGTGTTAAGCCTTGCCCTCTTTTATTTTTGGTTTGATATATGGGGTGTGTAGTTTTCTTTATGGGTTGAATGGGAAATGTTCTAAGATGAATTTTTTGCATTGTTTTGTGAAGGAGTAAGACATAAAGTGATGTCTCATGGCCTTGAGAATGGTTAATCTCGATGAATTGGGTGAAAATTGTAATAGGAGGAATTTTGCCCTTCTATTTGTGTGCGTTCATGGTGCAATGGAGTTTTTCATTTGTTGTCTTGCCAATTTTGTGATAAAGGCAATAATTACGTTAGATTATTTTTTTTCTTATTTGAATTGATTTTTTCGGTGGAGAAGGAAGCCTTTGGATGGTAAGTTGATCAAATTCCATGGTAACTTGGTTGTGTTGAACTTTATGGTTACATAAGATGAGAAATATGGTTGGAGTATTGTTACCTTTTATTTGAGTTGTAGCGGAGAATGGTTTTGTTGGCCAAATTGGATTAAAAGGTATGAATTTTATGATAATGTTATGGTGTAGAATAAAAGTGTAATGGGAATTCGTGGTGCTAGATCATCGAGTGGTTGGATTAACATTTTGGGTTGAATTGATGAGTTGTAATGGTGGACTATTTGCATGAAGTAGAGGGTTGGGAAGCAAGGTATGGAATGATATGGAGTTTGGTGTATGATTGTTTGAGTTTTAATGTTACTTTGTGTTGTGTACCTTTAAAATGACCAAAATCATGTATTTGACGTTACTGATTTTTCTAAATTGTGCCATTTTCATAAAATGGCATTTTCTAGTTTGTTAACCGTTTGATTTAGCCGAAATTTTGGTAGTTGGTTCATAACATTTTGTTTGCTTGGTGTGATCTTTGTTTTGAGGTCTGTACTTGGAGTTATATGTTATGCATGATTGTTGGTTTTTTCATGGTTGCTCTGTGTTGATATTTTGTTGTGATAAATTGTGATACACTCTATTTGTAGTATATTGGATTTTGGGTCTAATGATTGATGTATGTTAAATACAATGATAAGGATTGTATGATGTCAATGTGTTGTGAAACAGGTGATGATGGGCCTTTATGTGCCTGCGGTTTATTGATCATGAATGTGTATAATCGTGTGATTGTTGATTTATGTGTGTCATGATGAGAATTAAGTGTGCATATGTATGGAATGGTATGATGTGGCATGATGTGATGAGATGTTGCATGAATGAGTATACATATGTGGTGGGACAATATAAATTTCTAAAAGTCGTAAAGCCATGATGGTTTCGTTACCTAGAGGATTTTGTTGAGTCAAGGTAAAGGGGTTTCGTTACCTAGAGGATTTTGTCGAGTCAAGGTAAAGGGGTTTCGTTCCTTAGTAAGGCATTAGCATGAGCTAAGCAAGAATGCTCTACCCAAGGCTTTGTCAAGTAGGTGGATTTGATGCTAGTAAGTATATGGAAAGTAGGGGAAACGACTTTTCCAAAAGGCGTTGGTGCACAGAAAGGTATAATGGTTAGCTATGAGAAAATATCATACTATTAATATTACTTGGTGGTAATATTTTAATGAGTTCAAGTTGTGGTGTTGAGAACATTTGTTGGTGGATTTTTTATTAATGAGTTATGTTACATTATAATATGTTACGTGAGTTACATGTTAATATGCCTGTTATTTGATGTGATACATAGTTAGCTCACCCTTGCATGTATGTACAGGAGATGTTGATACATATGTAGTTGGAGAGACTTAGCTGTGAGGAGCTCGTGGGGCAACTTTGGGGAGTTTTGATTTAACCTTTGAAATGTTTTTTTTTTCTTTGTTCTGAAATAAGGAAAATGTATTAGTGTAGTTGTTGAGTTCGCATTTAAAGGATTTGAAATTAAGTCTCATTTTAACAATTTAAGTATATGTTCGGAGGAACTATATATCTATATGAATGAATAAAGAGGTTTTGAATGAGTTTTTTTATAAAGCGGTATTTTAGATCAAATAATTGTGAAAATTTTCTATTTAAGAGGATGGTATCAAAGGTTGTGCTTCATGTTTAAATGAAAAAAAAAAGTTACATGTGGCATCTTGAAAGTGGTGTTACATTCGTACTGCTGGATACAGTGTGTGGATTCGAAGTTACTTTAGAGGTTCATCGCAACACCAATCTCATTCATCATTTAATGTGAATACGGAGGAAGCCTTGCAAAAAATGAAAGCTGACTTGGTAGAGCAACTACGAAAGGCGATAGGACAAGAATGGGAGTAGATCAGGCAAGAGCATCATGGGATAAGATTAGAGTGAAAAGCAATGAAGGAAGCATTTGACAAGCAGCTAAAGAGCTTACTACTTTCGCAAAGGCTCCCCTACTACAGTACAATAAGACCTTTCTCCTAGTGTCATCAAAGTCAACACTAAAGGGACTGAAATAGGGGATGACATTGACTTTGGTTCCCAATGTGAGTTGTACACATTGGTTGATTATTTATCTCCCCCACAGTTGGTGGCCCAATGGGTGACAGAAATTGTGCAAGGCAGTTATGAAAGTGGTTGGGATGAGGTAATATGCTAACTTTCATGTACTAACTTTAACTTCAACTAATTTACATATGTACTACTGTTAACTTCTCCTATACTTTTCAAGAAATTCAATGGCCCAAGTCCAATGGATCCAGGAGCACTAGCTTATGTTCAACAAGTGTGGGCAAAGTACTTTCTATCTAGAGTTAGTGAGAGTTAGAGTTAGTGAGAGTTAAAGTTAGTTTATATTAATTTTAGGGATCATTTAATATTTGGAACTCTCTCTGGATGTATTTTTTGAACTATTTCGATATCTTATTTATTCTGGATGTATTTTGGTTATAGGTTTGGGTTAATCTGATAAAACCAACCTACTTTATTAAAAAAAATTACATATAATGACGGTTTTGCCATAACCGTTGTTATATACTACTCTTCCACAATGGTCAAGGTATGAAACGTCGTGGTTTCTGCCTAATGGTGTCTTCAAATGTCACTTTATAATGACGGTTCTAACTCTGTCATTTTATTCCACTTTAAGCTTTGGCATGCATTTCAATAACGATCCTCCAAACTGTCATGGTTATGTTACCAATTTGACGAGGTTTTAGGACCCGTCGCTATTTTTGTGCACTTTTAACGACAGTGTGATCAACAACTGTTTGAGAACCATCTTCATAGGCCTGATTTAGCCGTCGTTAAAAGCCTTTGCTACAATAGTGTGTTGTAAAACTATTAAAGCCTTTTTTATTACTCTACAGTGCACCCTACTATTTTTAATCATCCTATACATATATTTTACCCATATTTAATATTAAATTTTACCTTATTTAGTATGGATTCCATGTTTAATTATTCATACATAGATTAGTTTTGGGAAATTGAATATAATTACACTACAAAAAAAATTCACTTTAGACTACAACATGAAATTGTGGCCTAAACTATAAAAACCGTGGCCTAAAGATTACACAACAATTTTCTATGTGAGGTCTAGGTGAGTGTTGTTGTAGGTAATAGACCATGATTTTCAGTACGACAACAATTTTAAAACCTTTGCTTAAAACTCTCACATTAGGCCACTTTTTTCATATTGGTTTAGACCATACTTATATAAATGTTTATTTGAGTTTAAGCCACATTTATTAAAATGTGACTTTATGCTATTTTCTTTTTAATTTTGCATATATTGCTTATACAAAATTCAAGATGGAAAAATTGAATGTCTTCAAATCACAATTGTACATAATTAGATAATTAGAGACCACACTATATCAACACTTCAAATAATATATCTAAGCAAAATATTTATAATTGAATCCAAAATAAATGTTATTTATAATATATTTCAATGTTAGAGTTCAAACTATATGATTGAAATCACTAGTTAGGATCAACCTTTCAAAGCTAAAACTACAAAGTTTGTTTACTAAAATTGTTTCTTTACTACATAATAAATTTCATCATTCTACAAGATTGTCTTCATGGTCTTCATTTTCTTTATTATCTTCATGGTCTTCAAGTTGCAAAGAATATCAAAACTTCAAGCTACAAGGTTAGTTGTACTATGCACTATTTCTCTCACAAAAACAGAGTCACTGATTTTACGTTAAATCTTAAAATTTCCAACCGCATCACAAACTATGTGTTGCTTTACTATGAACATACCATGATGTACATTTTATTTTCCCCTTTACTATTTTTAATTTGCTAAGATTATCATCACATTCTTATATTTAAGACTAGCTAACCTTGCAGTGTAATACTGAATAAAAGTAAATCGAGTAAACTTAGAAGCTTTCATTAATCTATAAAAATGAGGAAACCCTCAAATTCTTGTAGGTTTAAAAGATCTTTCTAAGCTTAGAAAGGGGTGTTAAATTAGCCGAGTATTAAAAAATATGTCCAATTAAAACTTATTAAAACCCTTTTCAAACGAATTCTATTGACTTGTAAATCAGAGATGTATTGTTGCAAAATCACACTTTTCAATCAATTCAAAACAAAAATAGCAGATTAATCTATTCATGCAATATCATTCAACAAATTTGTCGCAAGCAAAATTGCGACGGGACGTCAAACTAAAAATAATAATAAATATATATATATATATATACACATAAAATAAGCTTTGGAGTCGTCACCATAATTATTCTGAGAAATGATGGAAAACCATACAGATAAGAACAAAGTCCACGAAAACAAATTTTGGGTCCGAGAGTCAGTTACGCTTAGGGAAGGTGTTAACACTCTATAACGATAGTTCTAAGATGGTACCTTTAATTAAATATACAAATGGATGTGGTTTCTTTTTATGTTTATTTTCCCTAAAAATAATAAAAAGAAAATTTAAAAGAAACAATTTTTTTTTTTGTTTTTTTGGGTCCAACAAGGATTAATCTATTCTCCTACGTATTTTCATCCATAATGGAGAATCAGGTTCACATAATTCTTATGGAAAAACTTTTATGAAAACTATTTGAAAATGATTTGATTTTTTTTTTTTGAGTGAAAATGTTGATATCTTTAAATTTTCGGAAACATGTTGAACAAAACAAAAGGCATTAAGTACTAGACTGATGCGAACAATCATTTAAAAAATTATATTTTTGTTTTTTATTAAAAAGAAAAAAATATTAAGTACTAAGCTGATGCAGACTATCATTGTAGTATTCATACTCTTTTCTTAAAAAGAATATTTTAATTATTTATTTAGAAAACGACATGGCATTACATATATTAATTATAATAATATGGACCATGTCAAAAGGTACTAATATAATAGGAAAGAAAATGTGGAGAAAGCTAACGTTCAACACCCAAAACGCATAACTATTTATCATTCCTTTTACAAAATATGAATGCTATGAAAATACATCAAATAATCATTCTAAAAATGTGGGACCCACCTATTTATCATCATTTTGTTTGAATTAGAAGTACAACTAAACATAAACCACCTTTTGAATCTACCATCTAATTAAAACTTTGAATCCAATCAAGCTTTGGATTTAAATAAGTTTTAAATAAAAAATGATAAAATGGTTATAGTCTTCGAAAAGCCACGTAGGCACTAACAACTGTTGTAAAAACATCATAGACCAAAATCAATCATTCTTAACGCAAATAAAGATTAATATAATTTTTCAACGTAGATAAAGATTAATATAATCCCAACAACACTCTCCCCTATTAAATATAATCATATTAAGTCCAAACATCCAGTCAATCATTTGCACGAGTTGAAACCCCAAAACAAGAAACAAAGCAAACCAATTAAAACCGCAAATACAAATCTAGTGCATTCAAACCTATAACAGAAACAATCTAAACCCAAAAATCATAAAGTGTCTCATAGGTTATACAATTTTCATCAAACAACAAAACTAAAACCCCTCCAATAACCTTTTCTACATTCAAATTTCTATTTCTTAAATCAAGACGAGCATCAAACATGAAAAATAAAGCAGAAAATTCATTCACAAACTCAACACGACAAATTAGCAAAAAAACAAAACAAAACTTACATTCAGATAAATTTTATTACATTAATCTAGCATTGTAAGTTAGAAAATAAAAAAAATAAAACAAAATGATTTGTTAGATCGTGACCTTCTACATGGTAATGGTCACTGAATCTTTTAGATATAGACTATCTCCTCGGAATTGGTCTAATCTTTTCTCAAAAAGTCAAAAAAAAAAGAAAAATTTCGAATCGAAACCCTCTACATGGTAATGGTCACCAAATCTTTTGAATAGACCCTCTCCACGGAATTGGTCAAATTTGGGTTTTTTCAAAAAAAAAAACAAAAAAAATTGGTGTGTCGAATCGAGACCCTCTACCTGGTAATGGCCACCTAGTTCTTTTCTTTCAGATACAGACCATTTCCTTTGGAATGGTCAAGTTTGTCTTCCATTTTGTCTTCTTTTGAAACCCGAACGAAATTAGTGTTTTTATGTTTACTTATCTTTTATTACGATAATATGAAAAAGTTAAATTTTCATATTATTTAATAAAATCTAAGTAAATAGGGGCAGTTGTCAACACCCAATTTCATTCGGGTGAATAAATTTATTTTAAAAAATAAATAAATGTGAAACAAAAAAAAGAGATGGAAAAAATAAAAGAAGGAAAAAAGAAGGAAAAAAGAAGGAAGAGTCCAATTTGTTATTATTATCACACTCCTTTTTATGAGCCCAACAACTCAATATATCTTTTACCTTTGCTTTGTTCTGATAGAGAAATTAGTGGTATGATTTTAATAATGAAAAACAATATCTCTTCATATAATTAGAATCAATATTACTAATTGGGATTGATTTTGTGCTCAGATTTATTAATGGTTAGAATCAATATTACCGATCTTGTTTGATATTGTGCTCTGATTTGCTACGATTTGATTCCCATAATGTGTTACTATCATGACCAACTTCTTCCTTATATTGTTCATTACAATTAAGGCTAGGATTGCATTGATATTGCAATTTGTGAATATAAATAAATAGTCTCTCACATGAAAAAGGATCGAAAAAAAAAAGAACCGAAAAAAAAAATCTACACTTCTCTAATTCTTTCCCATCACCAATACCACATACACACCTCCTTTTTTATCTCTCTTTCAAAACAAAACGAAAAAAAAAACATATTGAAGGAGGTAGAAAATCGAAAGAAAATATTCGCTACACTTCCTCTTTCTCTTCCATTACCACCCACATAAATACACCTCCGTTTTACCTTTGTTAGGATAACGAGAGGGTGAGATTGATATAGAAAAGAACATATATCGAAAAATTTGAAGGTACGTCATTGCTAATTTCTAATTCTTTTGATTTATTTTTTTTCATTTTTCATTATATATTTAAACAAATATTTTTCTTCATTTCTTTTAGTGTCTATCTGGCCGCTCGCACCGCGTGACACCAATTTTCAAATTTATTTTTCTAGAAAATATATCAAAAATAATATAAAGAACTACGTAACCCTGATTCTCAATTGTGAATGGAGATACGTAGGAGCGAGGATTAATCCTCGTCGGGCCAAAAAAACCAAAAAATATTTTTATTTCTTTTGTAAATTCATTTATTATTTTTTTCGGGGAAAATAAATATTTTGAAAAACTACATCCTTTTGCACGTTTAATTAAAGGTATCATCCTAGTACGGGGCACTGTGGGGTGCTAATACCTTCCCCACGCGTAACCAACTTCTGGACACAAAACATGTTTTTTTTTGCATACCTTGTCTTATCTTTTTGGTTTTTCCGTCGTTTTCCAAAATAAACTATAGTAGCAACTCCAATATTTTTTTTTTAAATTTAATTTTTGGTTCGTCGTCCCGTTGCGATTTCGGTTGCGACACACATGTAGCTCTTAAGTGTGACTTTGGTTCATTTCCATCTTCATCTCAGCAACAACCTCTTTCACTTAATTTTCTTCCAACAGCTCCACACTTTACCCTTGTCTGTATTCACAACTAAATAAGCAAATTAGAATTCACAAACCCAAGTTATGCTACAACTAAAACCACATAAATGAACTAAACATGTGAAAATGAGATTTAAGAGTTCCATGCATCTTTTGACAACTTTTCAGCCCTTTCAAGTTCATTACAAATGTGATTTAATGTTCTAAAACTTTTCCTACAAGTGCCATGTCATCTGGAATTGAAAAGCAAAAGGTTGACTCTAAGTCAACTCTGGTAAACTCTTCCAACAAAAAGTCAACTCTGCCATTTTTCATTCAATTTTGGTTGATTCAAATCCTCCCATGGCTGTCTATGAACACTTGGATGCCATCCTTGATCTTCTTCACTGCATTACACTCAAAAACCTAAGAAAAGGATGTTAGTCACACTAAATTCTTTTTAAAAGCTCTTAACACTAGACTACAACTAGACCGACTCTACTTCTAAGCCTATATATCTAAACTAAGACCAAAGTAATATGCTATTAACCTATTTATGAACCTATCTTGTATGCTAAACTAGACAAAACTAACAATACTCTTAAGGATTACACTAAAAATACATTAAAAACACTTAATTAAGCTACTTTTATAAAACTAGCCTAAAAACCTAACTAAACTAATTCTAAGCTAATAACTCCTAATTAGCACCTTAAATCTATCCAAAACAATTCAATTAGCTAAGAAAAACTTTAGAGATAAGGGACTTATCAGCCCTTCATAGAAATATTAAAAAAGGAGCTACTCACCAATTTGGTGATTGAGACATGATGCACATAGCTTGTTAAACCACTCCCAATATTATGAAATACTTTCACCATGGGACTGTTAAATTCCACTAATTTCCTTCTTGATGGATGATGTCCTGGATGCTGAAAAAAACTTCCCGAAAAACTTCCTCTTCATTTCCTCCCACCCAACAATGGGTTTTGTTTTAGAAAACAATCAAGCCTTAGTTGCATCACATAAGGAGAAGAGAAATGCCTTCATTGATTGGCTTCATGGTTGAGCCATACAATTATGAAATCCATCAAATGGTTATGTGGATATTCCCTTATCATGCCATGACACTTAGGTAAAGCTTGAATCATCCCAGATTTTAGCTCAAAGTTAACTTTCTCATCTTAGGGAATTTGGATGCACAAGTGTTGGTAGCGAATATCTTGATCAGTTAACTCCTTCAAAGTCCTCTCTTGTTGTTCAGCCATTTCTTCACAACTATTGTTCCTTATTTTTTTCAGCAACCTGATTTTTCTTTGTCTGCCTTGTGTTCAACCTAATCTATTTCTTCAACCTCAAGGTTCTCTTAGATTTTGGATCAAAACTGGTGACTGAACTTGAGACTGACCTTGTCATGCACTTTTTTTCTTAAAACAACAAAGGTTGGCTTACACGAATCACTCACGCGCATTATGATTTATTTCTTTCTATAAATTCCATTGTAACCATGTCACTATTTAACCAAACTCTTAAAGCATAACAATCTTTAAAAGAACACTACCATAGTAATTGATACAGTAACCGAACTAAGCTTATCCTTATAAACATGTAGAACACATATGAACTATCCACAATGCATAGACTAATAAAATGAATTTACCTAAACTAACCAGCACAATCAAACTCAAGAATCATTAATTTTTTACTTCCCATGGCAACTAAGTAGCACATATGCAAAACTTGATTTCCTCACTAACTAATATAATGTAGTGTTTAACCAAGGGTCAATCCTAGGAAAGTCAACTTAACTTCAAATGATTCATGAGTTTCTTTGCATAAAATGGAGGAAATCTTACTCTATCACTTTAAACAAACTAAAACTAAACTAAACAAAGCACAAAGTATGCTAACAGAACCTAAACTCTAGAAAAACCAAAAATGCACAATGGTGTTCATGTGTGAAAATACGTGGCAGATTCAAATGTGGACATAAAATGGACAAATGAACAATTTAAATATGCAAAACAGTTCAAATGAACATCAATTAGGTTTAGAAATTGAAATCATGCAAAATGATTGAGTAGAATGTAAAATCCCAATTTGCCAACCCTAATCTAACAAAATTAACGATCAAACACGCAATTGAAAAATTAAATGCTAATGGTGTGTTTTGGTGAGGCAATTTAAGATAGTAATTCATTTATTAGGAGAATTTGAATTTTTTTGAAGTAAAATGACTTGTTTGGATGAGGAAATTAGAAGGAAATTGAAATTGAGGAATTTTAAGAAGGTATTCCAAATAACTTAAATAATAGAATTTGAAATTCACTTAAACAAGAAGGAAATTGAAATTTCACTAGTTGTGGAATTCCTTATTGGTCAAGATAAAAAAGGTCGAGGCCGACTCCACCAACAATTGACCAGCACTGAGTAGCCGGATCCGGTCAAATTTTGATCATTATCGACATGGCTGAAATTTGGTTCAGACTAACTCGGTCAAATTTCGGTTGGGACCAACATGATCGAGTTTGACCAAATATTTGGATAGGACCAACTCAACCAAATTCGGACAGAGCCAACTCGATCTAAATTTCACCAAAATCGAGTACACATAAATTTTGACCAAGCCAACTTGACCAAATTCGTTTGGGACAACTAGGCCAAAATTCGACCATGAAGATAAGATCTAGTGCATTTTGAAAAAGCTTTTTTACAACAAATTAAAAATCAAAGTGTGCAAAGAGAAACATACAAAACATTTATTCAACACAATGTAACCTATACAATATTTAAGTTTTAATGGTCAAATTTAGTCTTCAAATTTTCGTGAGATGTTGGATTCATTAAATACATCATAACTCCAACAAAGTTGATGTAACACCCCATTTATTTAATAAAGAGATACACCACAATGTCGGGTACAAACTAAAGTAAGAGAATAAAAATGACTTAAACAAATTTCTGCAGAAAACAATACATAGGCCTTAGCCCTAAATGAAGAGCCCAAGGGCAGAAGTCAACCCAAAGACTAAGCAGCAGAACCATCACCTCCATGTTGACCACGACTGTTCCTCGCATCTGCTCACATCAACAAGTTGATGATCATCGCAAAAGAGAGAACCACACAACAAGACACAAACCAAAAACAGAAGGGTAAGCTAGAGCCAAAAGTGGTTTTATCATGCAATCAGATATGCTTTCACAGTCAATTATACATACATCACTCAAGCATGTTATGACCTTCCAAAACAATACACTACGACTCGACTCATCCGAATACATATAACCTGGTCGGATTCAGCGGATGCTTGCACTTGTGGTGGATACCTCTGCTCATTCCCGAGCTGCTCACCCCCGAGCTATGTGTTACAAGTGTTACAATGAATCAATTTTCCCTCACCACAAGGTTAGCCCTTAATGAATTTTAGGCCTCCTACTACTCTCACCACAGGAGTCAATCCGCTCTAGGTGAGACTAACTGACTTCTTAGAGTGTCAGGATGCAACCTTACCTTAAATCCTTACCTAGTTATACAGATGGGGCACCACCATGGGCACCCACTAACAAGGGCCATGGGATTACGTCCCGATCACTGAAGCACGACCCTAAAAATCTCACCTAGAGATCCCAAGGAATTACGCACTGACACGGACCAACATTCTTAATCAATCAAACGGATTCAGCATACATACACACACACACACACACACACACATATATATATATATACATATACATCACATATTATTTCTCATAATTCACCTCTTTCGTATTCCCAGCCAAACCATACCAACTCATTATGCTCGAACCATGAATATGGAACTCCGTCTCATATCATTATCATGCCACATTGATACCAACCCTTTCATGTCTCATGTCAAACTCATACCAAACTCATCATTTCAATTCCATGAATCATCACTCATGCAAATTCATTCATCTCATACTTTATAAATGGATACCAAGACATACATATATCACAAAATAGTATTCATCCCAAATAAATGTGTGCCAACATTTAAGCACCTGCAATTCCATACAATCAAGCACAACCCACAACCATAATTCTTACACCAAAATTCCTAAGAAAATTTATTATCACAAAACCAAAATCATTGCAGTAATGCGTGACACATTTCTCAAGCTACAGATATCTAATCGACGATCCAACCGGTCAAACCATAAAATAGCATGTTATGAACCAAATGTCAAAATGTGAGCTCAATCCAACGGTTAATGAGTCGGGAATTCAATTTTACTAAAACTGCGCATATCAAAAAAATACCCAGTAGCCTAGCGAGCCAAGGAACTCGCTTAGCGACTATGCGACACATCAGAATACGAAAAAGACGTCAAACATCACAATTTCATGAATATTTGAACCCCTAACTCAGAAATATACCAAAACTAACAGTTTCCAATCATTTAAGCATAAAACATAAACGAAAACAAACCACATATTTCAAAAACGCAAAAAGAACCTAGCTTCCCTTACTTGGAAAAGGGCTAACAGTTGGGTTCTTGGGTGTAAACAGAGAAAGACAGCAGCTTCTAGAGCGGTTTAGCGAGCTGGAAACAAAAGAACAAAAGGACATGAAGCCACTTAGTACGACCCTAGTTGGAACTCGAAGCAACTGTGCTAAACAAGAGGTATGGGATGGGATGCAACTTACGTGGAACGAAACTGGCTCGAACAAGTGCGACGGAGCTCCAAGGCTGAACCCTATCAGAGAGGGTGACGGTTACTCAAAGGGGGTTTGGAAATCTGTTTCAACAAAGTGATAGGAATGAGGTTTAGGGCAGACTTAGGGTTTGTTTCCCTTTGGGCCAACCCTTAGGCCCAACTCACATGGGGCAGCCCTTTTAATTTAGGGCAGAAAATATTGGGTCTTACATTCTCCCCAACAACAAAAATTTTCAACCTCGAAAATTCACCAACGAGATGGGAAGGAAACTACGTTTTCCCCATTTCGTCTGACAACCACCACTTAGACATGACGAATAAAACGACTCAACACCTATAGTCACTAGAAACTTTGCCTTTGTGCTAAGCAATATGTGTTCAACTGTGTAGAGTGGTTTAGTCACTACTCTCGAAGTAACTTTCGACCTGCAACCTTAAAACTGGGATACTCCCCCTTACCTCCCCAACCAACTTGTATTTGATATACCGACTCGTCTACCATATGCTCTCCACTACCTCTTGTAGGTTTTATTAAAGTCTCATATCACTTTAAGTCTCAAACCAAAGCATGTTCGTTATCACTTCCCGTCATCTTGTTCACCCCTTTATACATCACTCCACTAACTTGATCACTATTAAGTTATGACCTACTACCTCACCACCAACACCCTTGACCACTTTTATGCATAACGACACTCATAACATCTTGCCTCATGTACTAACTTCAACCAATGGTAACAAAATCCACAACCAAGTCATTCCATTTCCAAATTAAGCTTCCCTCTTTTACAACCACCAAATTCATTTCGGCATCTCACCTTCATTTCTGATCTATTAACTTGTAATCATCCTTCCACAAAAGCCTTAGAACCATGTCTTTCCTTGACTTGGAAATTTTTAGTTTGATTTATACCTATCAACTCTAAGATACTTCTCAACTAATATTTTTCTGAATTGCTTCTTCCCCAACCTTGTTGAGAGACTCACTAATTCTAGTCGGATGACTAAACTAATGAAACCTCCCCACACATTCTCTTTTCAACCCAAACACTTATGTTTCTCGATCAACCCTTACTCTTAACTCGTCAAATCAAGGATCTTAAATTTTATTCCCTGGCTAAACCTTTACTCTCATTTTCTCAATTCCAAGTTGGCACTCTAACTTGAAATCATAACTCAAACCATCTCCTACTACTCTTGCACAACTTTCTCTAAGTAACCTCATAATTCCAACTCTAAATGATTTTGTGAACATCTTTAATTAATACTCATAAGAACGACACTTTTGTTGTTCAACAAGAACTGGTTGTCGTAGTAATACTTTAGGTCGTGAGTAAGATAGTTCTTTTCATGTACCTCTTACCCTTCATAAGCATCACTTGTCGTCATCCCGTTGCGCTATTCTGATCAACACACAAAGTCACTTATTTGTTTACTCAAAATGATGTTCCTTTCATGTCTATCGTGACAAGGAATCAATCATCGCTGAGAAACCTTCCTCCAAAACTTCTATGGAACTTGCAAAATCCTGTTGACTCCCTTGTTTATAGCCTTAACCTCCTATTTTCTCAACATCGCATCCACCCTTTTTAAACCATAGGCCAAAAAGTCTATCCTCCCTTATCCAATGTTTACCCTTGAACAATCTATCCTCCCACAACCTCTCCTTTAAGATTCACCAAACTCGCAGTCATCCTTGTCGTTATATTTAGTATAAGCCACTACTTCTCCAACTTCTCCCTCACTCTGTATTTACTTCAAATTCTCAGTAGGAACCATCCAATTAGAAATTATTGGCACAAGTCCTCCTTCAAACACCAATGCAAAAGTGAACGCCACCACACCAAGGTTAAAATTCTAATACTTGCTTCAGAACACATCTACAAACTCTTCTGCTACTGGGATCCTTTGCGTATATTATTCACTTTCCTTTGTTAGATGACTCTGATTCACGTGACACTCTCTGCCCCCCCCCCCCATTATTTAGTTTGATCCGTACTTCATACACAATCACTGAGTTATCCTTTTTTAATCAAAGAACATCACCTTGTTGGTCGTCTCAGCTCATCGGAATGGGATTGAGAAAATAACTAATTCACCCTTGAGACTATGTCCCAACCTTACAAAGGAAACAATTCGAATTGGGTTTGAATTTAAACACTTTGATCATCACGAAGGCACCACACACCCGACCAAATCTTCACTTGGCCGCTACTATAACAAAAACCACCTTCTCAAACTCGGCTCCTTCTTGTAGACAACCATGACTCCTATACCATACTAGAGACATCAAAGAGTGTACGACCCTAAGCGAAGCCAAAGCCCATAATCCAATCACCACCTTTGTAACATGTATCATTTAAATTAGATTACTCGTGTTGGCCACTTTAGTGCTAATCATCGCAAACAATCTCATAGCTACTCAAAACTTTTATTTTCCTTTCCCATTTCCTCGTGCTGTGACATTACTAATTGTCCTTCCCTACAAGAACAAACTTAACCATGTGCTTCTCCTTCTGATGCTTGAAATCGTCCATCTCATATCCAATGTCAAACCTTCCTCTTTTATGGCCCACTTTACTTAGAACATCCCCTCTCCTCCTAACTTGGGTAACTACTACTGCTGAGAAGACCCGACTACTCCTTACTGAATTGATCAGGTATATAACTTCTAATATATTCTCTTCTCCTATAACATCATCACACTTGGATGATCTTCAAAGCTTTGCCTCTCATAAGCTTCCAACTACATGTCTGCTTTCCCTATACAGTTCATGGCCTCCACCCTCAACCTCAAACCTTCCACACTGTTACACTTCGAACCTTAGACATTTTCAAGGTGTAAAACCAAGTTGATTTCTCACACCCTGCCGCATGAGCACGCCTGATATCTTCTCATATACTAATCTCTGAACTCAATTGTTCTCCTAAAACTTGTGGTGTACGATCTTAGAACTTAATCTTGTACCTCTCTCTCAGTCCAAAGCGTTGTTTCTTTACTTTCAACATCATTTCTTAGCCTTCTAAACCAAGACTCAACTTTCATCATCTATCAATATATAATCCTCTACATCTTCGCACCTTTGAGACAAAAGATTTTCTCATAGGCCGCACCAACCCTGGTAAGGGTGAGTAGGTCAAGTTGAGCTTAAATATGCATTCCCTCATCGCTACAGACACAAGACACAAAACACAGAGGCGTAACAGGACAGACTAGAACATACAAGGCAACACTCCATCATCTATAGATAACCAAACCTTTCGTCTGTTACCCTTCCTTCCCCAAACCATTAGAATTAAGAAAGGAAAAACAACCTTTGATCTAGTCATGAGTGTGCACCCTCGTCACTTTATCAAGATGTTTTCTGTTCTTAAAACTTTTGGTTTCACTGACAACCTCGACTAGACTTGGCAACTTACGCACGCGAGGCATGACAAACCCAAAACCTCAGGTCATCCTAAGGACGACCTGCTCTGATACCATTAATGTAACACCCATTTATTTAATAAAGCTAAATAAGGATATGTCACACAATATAATATAAGAAGCGAGGATAAAAGAGTATAACATCACTCCTACAAATATCCCAATTGCGTAGAGGACGAAAAAGAGAGATACACCACGATGTCGGGTACAAAGTAAAGTAAGAGAATGAAAATGACTTAAACAAATTTTTGGAGAAAACAATACATGGGCCTTAGCCTTAAATGAAGAGCCCAAGGGCAGAAGTCAACCCAAAGACTAAGCAGCAGAACCATCACCTCCCTATTGACCACGGGTGTTCCTCGCATCTGCTCACATTAACAAGTTGATGATCATCGCAAAAGAGAGTACCACACAACAAGACACACAACAAAAACAGAAGGGTAAGCTAGAGTCAAAAGTGGTTTTATCATGCAATCAGATATGCTTTCACAGTCAATTATACATACATCACTCAAGCATGTTATGACCTTCCAAAACAATACACTAAGACTCGACTCATCCGGATACATATAACCTGGTCGGATTCAGCGGATGCTTGCACTTGTGGTGGATACCTCTGCTCACCCCCGAGCTATGTGTTACAAGTGTTACAATGAATCAATTTTCACTCACCACAAGGTTAGCCCTTAATGAATTTCAGGCCTCCTACTACTCTCACCACAGGAGTCAGTCCGCTCTAGGTGAGACTAACTGACTCCTTAGAGTGTCAGGATGCAACCTTACCTTGAATCCTTACCTAGTTATACAGATGGGGCACCACCATGGGCACCCACTAATAGGGGCCATGGGATTACGTCCCGACCACTAAAGCACGACCCTGAAAATCTCACCTAGAGATCCCAAGGAATTACGCACTGACACGGACCAACATTCTTAATCAATCAAACGGATTCAGCATACATACACATATATATATACATATACATCACATATAGTTTCTAATAATTCACCTCTTTCGTATTCCCAGACAAACCATACCAACTCATTATTCTCGAACCATGAATATGGAACTCCGTCTCATATCATTATCATGCCACATTAAGTACTTGCAATTCCATACAATCAAGCACAACCCACAACCATAATTCTTACACCAAAATTCCTAAGAAAATTTATTATCACAAAACCAAAATCATTGCAGTAATGCGTGACACATTTCTCAAGCTATAGATATCTAATCAACGATCCAACCGGTCAAACCATAAAATAGCATGTTATGAACCAAATGTCAAAGTTTGAGCTCAATCCAACGGTTAATGAGTCAGGAAATTTAATTTTACTAAAACTGCGCATATCCGAAAAATACCCAGTCGCCCAACGAGCCAAGGAACTCGCCCAACGACTGTTCTACGCATCAGAATACGAAAAAGACGTCAAACATCACAGTTTCATGAATATTTGAACCTCTAACTCAGAAATATACCAAAACTAACATTTTCCAATCATTTAAGCATAAAACATAAACGAAAACAAACCACATATTTCAAAAACGCGAAAAGAACCTAGCTTCCCTTACCTGGAAAAGGGCTAATAGTTGGGTTCTTGGGTGTAAACAGAGAAAGGCAGCAGCTCCTAGAGCGGTTTAGCGAGCTGGAAACAAAAGAACAGAAGGACATGAAGCCACTTAGTACGACCCTAGTTGGAACTCGAAGCAACTGTGCTAAACAAGAGGTATGGGATGGGATGCAACTTACGTGGAATGAAACTGGCTCGAATAAGTGCGACGGAGCTCCAAGGCTGAACCCTATCGGAGAGGGTGACGGCTACTCAAAGGGGGTTTGAAAATCTGTTCCAACAAAGTGAGAAGAATGAGGTTTAGGGCAGACTCAGGGTTTGTTTCCCTTTGGGCCAACCCTTAGGCCCAACTCACATGGAGCAGCCCTTTTAATTTAGGGCAGAAAATATTGGGTCTTACAGTTGACATCAAGATAATTGAGATATTGATATTATAGTCAGCGTAGTTGTTATTGTGCAACCTTTTATATTTATCTCTTGACAAATATTATTATTATTACGAATATTATTGTTATTATTATTCCTATTTGAATTATTGACCATATTTAATATTTTACTAATCGCATATAACAAGAGCATTATCAAGTAATACATTCACGCAAACAACATTGAAACAATATTAATTCATTTAACTATAAAAAGATATTAAATAAAAACTAACCGCCAAACACATCAAAATAACATGAATGTTTGTCTCATAGAACGTGACGTGAATCTTTGTTCCATTGAATACGCCAATTTTTTTTTATGTAAATGGTAGACTTAGAAAAATGACTAGTAGTTTGCTTAACTTCCAATTTATGATTTATACTTAATTATTTTTAGAAAACCATTTCTCATGGTATATAAATTTTTAAACTCGTAACTACAATTACCACACTTATAATTATATTTATATGAAAAAATGATATTCATTAATAATATAGATGACAAACCTATTTGATTATAATAGTATGTTTAAGGTAAGTTATACTTTTAGGGGAAGGGAATCGATGTGTTAATAAGTTATCTAATTTAGGTTTGGAAAATATTGAAAGTTTTAAATGGTATTTTTTTATGCTTTCTGTTTGGAATTTTTTCATAACAGCAACTTCCTATGTTTAGAGTGATTTAACTTCCTTTTGGAAAGTTTGCTTTTGTATTTCTTGAGGTTTAGTTTTGTCCTCTCATTTTTTTTTTCCTGTTTTCTTCTTTTAATAATTTTTTTTTTTTTTTTTTTTTTAATTGTTTTTTTTTTTATGATTTTTTTTTTTTTTTGTGATGACAAATGGTAGATGTCCTTGAAAGTATCATCATATTTGAAATATCAAAGTGTATAATAATTTTGAACACGTTAAAGAAACATATTTTATCATGTTAACATAACATTTATGTGCTTAATTTATGAATATTATCTCTTATAACGTTTGGAGTCAATCATTCACCTCCAGAGATTTTGATAGATATAATCTCTTGTAACATCTTAACATACATTATTTTTTTAAATTGCATGTACCTCTTCTCGATTTTTATATACCTCCACATCCCATAACTAATAAGATCTCCAGAAAACTTATCTCACTCTAACAGCGATTCAAAGAGAAATTGCTCTGAATGGTCAGAAGCTCGCATTAGAAATTTATGGTGATAGTTATGGCTTCACATCATAAATATTCGGTCAATCAATAATGGTCAATCAATAATGGTGTGTTTGGATGAAGTAATTTAAGAGAGTAATTCATTTATTTGAAGAATTTAAAATTCTTTGAAGGAAAATGACATGTTTAGATGAAGAAATTAAAAAAAAAAATCAAATTGAGAAAATTTAAGGTGTTTAACATAACTAAAATAGTATAATTTGAAATTCACTCAAAAAAGAATAAAATTGAAGTTCTCTAAGTTATGGAATTACTCGTTGGTAAGGACATAAAAAGTTCACAAGTCTAAAAAGTCGAGTCAACTCAAATAGAAGATCGAGACAAGTCAGTTCAGGATAAAAGTTGAATTATGTCGATCCAGGATGAAGGTCAAGCAGGGCCAGTCCGGACCATAGGTCTACTTAGCCGATCTAAGTCGAAGGTTGAGTTAAGTTGACTTGAGTCGAGGAACAGTCGAGTTGACGTTGACCAAAGGTCAAGCCAAGTTGGCCCAGACCCAAGGTCCAGACAAGATGGCTTTGAACCATGTCGGTCCGAGCCAAAAGTTGAACCTAGTCGGCCCTAACCAAAGGTCCAAACGAGATGGCTTTGAGCTGAGTCAACCCTAGGTAAAGGTCAAGCTAGGTCAGTCCGAGCCGAAGGTCAAGTCAAGTTGGTCTAGACTTAAACCTATCAACCTTAGTTGAACGTTGAATCAAGTTAACTTGGGCCAAATAAGTTCAAATTGACTAAGGTTGAATCCATTCAAATTTTACCGAAATTGAATTGTTTCGAATCGATTCAAGTCGAATAAGTTGAAGTTGAACCGACTCGAACTAAAAATCAAGACGAGTCGTACCAAATTGAAGATCAAACTAAATTAAATTAGATTCAAATATATAATTAAATTCGTCATAAAATATAAATTAAATTGCTTTATCCAAAAAAAAATTAAAATCTAAAATAATTTAATTACTTCATTTAAATTAATTATTAGAGAAATGTAATAGATTTCTTAACTATAGAAACTAGATTGCACACAAATCACACAACACCAACACGAACCCCTCTTATTATTACTTCTTAACACCGAAACGATCAGGTAAACTATGTTACCTTCTCGTAAGACTTTCTGAATCCAATTTACACAATTCAAAAAAAAACAAAATCTAACCTTCCAAAACAGGAACTCTACCTTATATATAGTCTTTCTAAAACAAAGACTCACAACTACCAACAAGCCACTAACCACGTGACCCTCCAACTTTCCTGACAAAATGAAAATAATTTAATTTCAAGTAATTTAATTACTATGTATTTTAATTTTTTTAATTGTTAGAATCCCTAATCCAAACATAAGGTAATAGTTATCCAATACTAAAAGGGGGATTTAATTTCTTCTCAATAGAAACTTTGAACTTGCTATAAATACCATGGACTCCTGAAAATTAAAACATGAAATCCATGAAGACCGCTATACAGTTTTCAAATTCGTTGATTTCCAATAAATGGCTGCTTTAGTGCCATAATAAAAGAGAAACCCAAACATTCTATATAAGCGATGATGCTGTCAATACAATGTTAAAATTTTGACAAACTTTTAATTGGGGCTACATTTCACGGTTTTAGAGGTAGCATTTGCATTTTGCAATACAAACAACAGAAGAAATATTTCAGGGTCCACAAATATTCATACAAAGGCTGTTAGGCCTAGACATTGAAAATAAAAATCGCTCTCCCTCGTACTATATGTTAACTAGCCCATGGCATATTTCTGGGTCCAGCTTCTTGCAGTTGACTCATACTTATTCCTGTCTGTCTTGTACATGTGGGCAATTTCAGGGACCAAAGGATCGTCAGGATTTGGGTCCGTTAACAGGGAACAAATTGAAAGCAACACCTACAGATGTCAAAGATAAACAAAGTAAGCAACGATACCAGAATAAACATTTTGAACATGCTAACCACCTGCATAAGGTTAGCTCAAGACCTGTTTGTTACATGAACTTGCTGTAAAATTTAATTTAAACTACAACAGTGACAACCAAGGTTCATATGGATCAGAAGACATTTAACTTAAAGACACAATTATTATAGGAAGAGACTAATACTAATGTTGGGAAGTTGAGCAAGGATGGTCATGAACCAGTTTGGTCAAGATGATCATGCTGTTATGTTGAACTGAATGATAAGCAGTTAGACCAGGACCTGCCTTGTCGAACCAGTCTGAATCAAGATCATCTAGCTAGTCTAAAATATGCTTCAATTGTGAAACTAAGTATGAGTGCAGGTCCATCTCAGGTGTAACTAATCATATATCTGATAATCATTCTCTTATCTTTTTTTACTAAAGTTACCAATTTGCATTTTATAATTGTTGCCAATGATTTATAAACACAAGCTTGGAGCATTGGTACTACCCACAAGCCCTTTCATCGCTTAGTACTGACTATGTTCTTTTTAACTACCTTTCCTAACTACCTTTTTAATTTCTTGTATTTTGTCCAATTGATCTAATCCCATGATATTATTCACCTTCAATAAAAATACAGGATTGGATATTGGGTTAGATGATTTATATAGGATGTAAGTCACGTGGCCTTTGCTATCTTTATCCATCACTGTCATTAACGGTCTTTCCAATGGTGATGTATTTTCAATTAAGATCTCTCCAATGGTGATCCATGTTCAATTACAGCATCTGGGATTAATGAAATCGGAAAAAAATGGCATAAAGTTTAAATGATTTTTCTGCTTTGGATTGTTAGTTAGTCAATTAGGAAAACATGTTTGTCACAATAAACAAGCTTTGCCTCCTTTATCTTTTGTTCACTCTGACATTTGAAATCCTTTCTTTTATTGTTATCCCTTTTAGTTTAAAATAGTGTTACTCCACTCTATCATTTTTCCTCATTCTCATCTATACAACCTTCCTTTACATGTTTTTGGTTTCACATACTTTGTAAATAACCTCATATCTGGTCAAGATATCATCACTCTCAAAAATTGTATTGATGTTTCTCTCCTGATCTTTATAGGTATTATGTGTTGCTGAAATCTCTTTCTTTAAGTTTGTTCCATATCATACAATTGTTCATTCTAATAATGACGACATATGTAGTTACTTTGTTCCCATTGTCAATCTTCTTTCCTCAGAACCTGGTGATTCTGCCAAAACTTAGGAAGTTTCTACTACACCAGTTTAGGTATATGATAGGTTTGGTGATAGAAGAAACCTGGTTAACGAGGTTCACACACATAGAAACATAATCCACACTCACAATAACACTGCATATACCTCGTTTATTTGATTCAAACCAGCCACATAATTTGAACACTCTCCAGAAATAATGTTTCCCTTCCCACAGGACTCCAAGGATCCTGTCTACACTTTCAACAAACCAAACACATAACCCCCAAACAAACCAAAGCCAACCTATATATAGTCTTCCTAAAAAGGAAGATTATACCCTCCTAACCTCCTAACCAACTAACTATTAATTTTCTTCCTTCTTACATAAACATTCCATTCCCTAACAGTATATCAACATCGTTCACAACCTGCTGATATTCTAATATGGGATCCATCTTCAACAAATTATAATAAAGTGAAGGTCGTGCTTGATCCCTCCCCAAGGCCACCTTCCCTACTAGATATAGTTCCATCTGAAAATGATTGAGCTATTGCTACTCAAGGGTAGACATTTTACTTGTAACCTTTCTCCCCATTAAACAAACCTCAATTATTATAGGTTTTCCCCTTACATTCTTAGATAGTTCTTAGATAGTGAACTTTAAGTTTAATCTCATAAAAACAAATTATAAGATGAGATTTGCACTCACTTATATACTATAATTTGACCATATTTCTAGTCACTCTGGGATCTCAAACCAAGGCAGACATGTCAAGCGTGACACTAATATTTGTAGGTGATCCAATAGTACCATGATAGCAACTGACACAATAAGTCCAGCAAATCTTGCTAAAATAGAGTTTGATACCATCCTATAAAAGTGAATTTTAATAGAGGAATAACAAAACACCTTATAAATGAACAAACCTTGGAAATGGTTAGAGCAGGGCTCCACTGCTCCTTCAATATATCGAGGCAAATGCTTCCATTGCTATTTATGTTTGGGTGGAATACTTTCGTCCTAAATGCAACCTGAAAGATCCACCACCATGCATAAAAGTATGCACTAGGGAGCAAATTATACGATGTTGATGACAGCATTCAGATGTACATAAGTAATTTCATCTTAGATAATTTTTTTCTGAACCATGAAATATTAAACTCAACATTTTCAAAATGATACATGCATAAATTTTATACACTTAAGGGAAATGAAAAAAAAAACGGGGGGAACTGCAATATTATTATTTAAAAATACTTTGAAATAATTCAAGAAAGTTAAGATATAAAACATTATATAAAATAGACTCCAAAATGAAATACAAACCTTGGGTGGCTTGAAGGGATAATCTGGAGGGAAATGAATAGTCACTAGGAAAACACCTCCAGCATAAGGACTATCTGGAGGACCCATAATTGTTGCTTGCCAATGAAACATGTCTTCAGCAACAGGACCTACACTTTGTAATTTTTCTGATTAAAATAGTGTTTAAACTCCTAAATGATAATGCAAAGAAATGAAAACGTGAAAATAACAGTACCTAGCAGTTTTATCCAACTATGCCATCCAAAGACTATAAATCTTTTGCTTGTACAGGAATAAATTACTATCAAGTAACCTATCAGATATTATATAAGAGTTTAATTAAGTTTGTGACAACCTATAAATTTATTTCTTTTTTTTAAGAATATCAAACTAAAAAATATTTATTAGAATTAAGATGTTACCACCTTTTTCTTACCCTCCAAAAGATACTTTTAGAATTGGAAATATCAACATGTCATTATTTCCAGCAAAAAATATATAAAAGTCAACTACAGTAGCTACAGCTGCCTTTATTGCATAATTTTGTCATAAAACGCACAGCAGCCAATAGATGCATCATCCGGGAATTAATATTAACAGGAAATATGGAATAGTGAATGAAATTTAAAATAATCATGAGGTTGGGGAGTGTATCCTATTCCAAGAACCTTAAAACATACGAAACACGAAACTACTTTTGGTCCATATAGAAAATCATTTCAGCATTCATCACAAACCCCAATTATTTCTCCTTCAGCATCATCAATCCACAACAAGTTCGCAGCTCATTACTGCAACACGGAACCAACCAAACACTGCTTTAATCTAAAAGCAACAGCAAGACCAATCTCGAACAATATCCGTGGTAACTGATTGAAGCAAATCTCAACTATAAACCAAAGATAATATTTTCAACTGTAATTTTACAGTATACAAAAAACTTTTTACAAAACAACGGAATCAGTTTCTTCCTGGCCAAACTTAAATCTAAACCGTTAAGGCCAAACAAACACCAAATAATTGAACAAAAAAATTCTTAAAGAAAAAGGCAAAACATAAAAGAAAATGGGGGAAATATGTACCGGCACTGCAAGAAGTTGGAGGATCCTTCTGCAAATCCTTAAGCTCCTTCAAAATTCGCTTCGACGCCATCGCGAAAACCTAAAACAAATTGAAAGAACAAATCGGATCGGATCAAAACGCAAAAACACGCGTGCTAAGAGCATAGCGTCATATAAATATTCGTATACCTAGAGAAAAAGCAAGAGAAATCCTCCTTCGGATTTGCGACGAAGAACGCGAACGAGAGAGAGGGAGAGACTGGGAGAGAGAGAGAGAGAGAGAAAAGGTGCGAGCAAGAATTGGAGAAGGAAACGAGTTTTTATATTAATAAATGAATGCCGTGGTTTCGGATTCGATTCACTTTTATATGATTGAATTTGATCTGGTTTGGGTTATTCTTCTATAGTTGGAGATATTAATTATTGCTACAATTTCATTTAATTATAATTACTTATAGGTTTCCATAATGGCTCGTCATAATCTTCTGATTACCCTAGAAGCCACCGAGCAATGAGAATTAACTTTCAGTATCTTTTTTCTTTCTTACCTTTTAAGTAAAAATTAGAATTATTTCATGTTTGATATTTTAGTTCAATATAATTTTTAATTTTAAAAATATTTTAATTTTAGAAATATATGAATTTTTTTTTAAATTTTATTAAATTTATTCAAACGTATTTTATTATAATATTTGATTTATTTATATTGTTTTAATATATTTTAATTTCGGTGATAATTAATAAACACTTTTCAAACGTCAAATAAATTTAAAAAAAAATTGATTAAAAAAACTAAATTTACGTATTTCTAAAAATGAAAATTAAATTGATTTAAATTTCAAAAATAGACTAATTTCAGTTTTTCCTAAAAAGGATATAAACATATTTAACCGTTAATATAAAGATTAAAATACCTTTCTAGTCCCAATTTTCGTCAAGTTTTTTCAAATAAGTCCTAATTTTTGTGTTGTGTTCAAATAGGTGCCAATTTTCGTCAATTTTGTTCAATTTGGTCATTTTTTGTTAAGATCGTTTAGATCATTAACGGTCATGAACAGTGGTGGTCATGTGTCAGTTCGTGTTTTTTCTTTTTTGAATTTTTTTGAATTTTTTTATTTTTTTTTAAATGTCCACGTGTCAACCCAGTAGCGTTTCACATGTCAAAGTCAATGTTCTATATTCAATTTGGTCCCTATATTTGTTATTTTTTTCAATTTAGTCCCAATTTTTGTTAAGATGAACCAATTTGGTCCCTCTCTAAATTGAAACCAAATTTAATTTTTATATTAAAATTCACATTTTTTATTAAATATTTTTATATAATAATATATTCAAATTCACATCATTATAATTTTGATATAAAACTTAAATTTGGTCACATCTTCAATAGGGACAAAATTGGTCAATTTTAAACAAAATTGGGACTAAATTGAACAAAAATAACAAATATAGTGACCAAATTGAATTGAATATAAAGCATTGACTTTGACACGTGGCACGCTATTGGGTTGACACGTGGACATTTAGAAAAAAAATTAAAAAAAAAAGATAAAACAAATAAAAAAATTCAAAAAAAAATAAAAAAAAAATCACGAAGTGACACATGGCAGTCATCCTTCATGGTCGTTAATGATTTAAATGATGTTAGCAAAAAAGGACCCAATTGAACAAAATTGACGAAAATTGGGACTTATTTGACCATAAAACCAAAATTATGACTTATTTAACAAAATTTGACGAAAATTGGGACCAAAAATGTATTTTAACCTTTTTTGGTTAATATATACATATGACTTCAATTATTAGTTTCTCTCATATACGTAGGATATGCTAAAAATTATTTTATCTTTTTTACGTTATTTTTTGGTTAAAATATTTTTTTGGTCCCAGTTTTCATAAAGTTTTGTCAAATCAATCATAATTTTGTTTTTATGCTCAAATAAGTCCTAATTTTCGTCAATTTTATTCAATTTAGTCCTTTTTTTACTAACATCATTTAAATTATTAACGACTATAAATAGTAACTACCACATGTCACTTTGTGATTTTTTTTTAAAATATTTTTTAAATGTCCACATGTCAACCCAGCAACGTGTCACGCGTCAAAATCAATGTTTTATATTCAATTTGATTGCTACATTTGTTATTTTTGTTCAATTTAGTTCCAATTTTGTTTAATTTAGCCTCTCAAAATTGAGACCAAATTTAACTTTTATATAAAATTTATAATGATGTGAATTTTAACATATTTAATAAAAAATTTACTAAAAAATGTTAATTTTAATATAAAATTGAATTTTGTTTTAATTTTGTGAGGGACAAAATTGGTTCATACTAAAGAAAATTGAAACTAAATTCAACAAAAATAACAAATATAAAGACCAAATTGAATATAAAATATTGACTTTGACATGTGGCATGTTATTGGGTTGACATGTGGAAATTAAAAAAAAAATTTAAAAATTTAAAAAAAATGAAAAATCAAAATAAAAAAAAAAAACTACGAAATGACACGTGGTAGTCCATATTCATGGTCGTTAATAATTTAAAGGTGTTAGCAAAAAAGGACCAAATTGAATAAAATTGACGAAAATTTGGACATATTTGAGCACAAAAACAAAATTATGATTGATTTGACAAAACTTTACGAAAGTTAGGACAAAAAAGGTATTTTAACCTTATTTTTTCAATGGTTAACATTTGTGTTACGTCTAAAAATATTTTTGATATTCTATTTCTTTATGGTAAAAATAAAATAAGAAAAATTTATATTTGTTAAGGTAATAAATAATATACATTTTTTAAGTTTATAAACTTTAATGTTAGAATAAAATAGAAAATTCAAAGAAAATATTATATGCGCTAGTTGAATAGTTTTTAAGTTATTAATCACAAAAAATAAATTTTAATTAGTTATTTGTCTTTTATAATAATAGTGATGAAAGTATATTTTTTAAAACATAACTATTTTATTATTATTTATATCTTTTATTATAATTCTGAAATATCACATGCTATGATACATATATACGAGATGTGTATCAGATACGACACGTATCTGATACGTCAATATGCTAATTTTTAAAATAATAGGACATAACATGTGATATATGCATATTGAAAGATATAAAAAAAATTAAAAATATGAGTGTTCCTGCAGAACAAATAAGATAAGTTAGGCACAAGCGTTACCTTACCAAGTAGTCCGCTATCTCTTCGGTTGGCCTCTCTCTGATCGACACATGTCAGCTTGAACCCAGGAGGGGTTACTTGCAGAAGAATCTCCGAAGCTCAAGTAAGTCAAAGTTCTCAGAGAGTCAAATCAGTGATTAATGAATGCGTACCTTTAAATGATGGGGTCCACGTGTATTTATAGAGCATTAATGACGTTTGACCATCTCATGGGCTGGGCCTTGACTTGGGCTCTAGGTAGGGCTTGTGAGTGGACCAGGGCCCTAACCTAGGCCCTTAAGGTTTAATGGACGTGGGCGCTTCCGTTATACTGAGTTCATTAAAGTGGTCGGCCTAGGCTCTAAACTTACCGGATATGCTGGAGTAGTCGGTCTAGGCCGGCTATTTGTCTTGATGGCTTATGCTGGTGTAGATTGTCTCTTCAGATGTTTAGTTTAGGTCAAAACTGGTATAAGTTAGGCTAAGTCGGTCTAGGCTGGATACTTGGCTGCCTTGATATGTACATTGTTTACTTATTTGGTCGAGTTTTGCTAGGTGTGGTACACTAGTCCCCCAGCCTTGTCCGATATGAGTTGTTGGTCAAGGGTGATATGTGTTAATATGCTAGCGGAACCGACTAGGTGTGATACACCAGTCCCCCAGCCTTTAAGTGTGGTGAATAGTGTTAAGGCTAAGAAGTTGTAACCGTCAGAAGGTAGGTGAAGGGGTGTCAGTTGTTCAAATCGAAAAAGTTTTGGTGCCGTCGTTTTGAAGTGTCATATCCTTCGTAATGATGGTGTCGATTGGTCTGGGGTATTATTTTGGCGGGAAGATTTTCGTCGTTTGGGATCGTGGACTATAAATGTGGGTTTGAAAACAGATGGAGGGTTACTTGTTTTATTTGCGAGAATTTTGAATCCAGAGATCTTGTGCACGTAATACTGTCTGACTAGTCCCCACTTTTGACCGACATCTTCTCGTAAAAAACAAAACCAGGTATGTCTAGTAGTGATAACATGTCTACGTTTAGTAGTAGCGAGAGTACCGAGTCGGAGAGGAGTAAAGATAGGCGGCTTGGTGACGAGGGTGCGAGTTCTATGGTTGGTACCAGTAGGATGTCAATGGAGGTTGTGAGGGAGGTTCGGGAGGATCCCCCCGAAGAGTTGGAGGAGAGCAATTGGCCGGCGAAAGGCGGCTACGGATGGGTGGCTGGTGATGTTCGCGATCAATCGTCTCTGTTCAGGTGGTCCCGCTTACTGAACTCTTGGTTGAATTGCACACCTGTTATCTCCAAGGGTGTCAATAGGGGCATTGTTTCTTTGGAGAGGGTCAGCGCTATCGACCGGGTATGCCACGGGCAGGAAGGGGCTACCGAAAAGTTTTTCTACATGTACATGTGCCACTTCTCTCAACTTCATGTACGCTTGCCGCTAGACGATTTTACTATGGGCGTGTTGCGGGCGTTGAATGTGGCACCCACACAGCTGCATCCGAACAGTTGGGCTTATTTGCAGGCCTTCCGCATTCTGTGCCAGTCTTTGTACTTGGAGCCCACTCCTTACGCTTTCTTGTATTTTTACGATATTAGACCTCGGTAGCCGGCTACTTGGCTATCCTTGATAAGTCGCCCTAGCATCAGCAGACTGGATGCCTTCTCCCAGTCTTTCAAGCATTTCAAGGATGGGTACTTCAAAGTCGTCATCAAGGAAGGGGGTAAATCTCACTTTTTGAATACGGATGGGAGTACCAAGTTTCCCTTTAGCTGGACCAGCAATCCTTCTCGATATAAAGACATGGGAATGGAGGAGTTGTCGGCTAGTGATAAGGAGGTGGTAGGGATGTTGTTGAAGTTTGTCGATAAGTTGCCCAC
>Ga0214542_1001823_pt1 | contig 44037 bp, 59 predicted proteins | sample CNSS1metaG_FD_160096 | JGI IMG/M metagenome (GOLD analysis project Ga0214542, IMG submission 160096) | Root nodule microbial communities from cowpea collected in UCLA plant growth center, Los Angeles, California, USA - CNSS1 | ecosystem: Host-associated > Plants > Roots > Nodule | place: USA... | reverse complement strand
ACGATGCCGGTCTAGGTTCGGCGTCGGACGGCGGTCATTTCAAGATTGGCTGGATGCGCTGGCTCTACAACCTCGCGAGCATGGCGACGGGCCTCGGGATCACGCGGAACATTGTCGATTGCTACGCCGCGATCATCGCTCTGTATGAGGAAGGCGACCGCGTCTTTCTGGTGGGTTTCAGCCGCGGGGCCTACACTGTGCGATCGGTTGCCGGCGTCATGACCTATTGCGGCATCCCGCGGCATATGCCCGATGGCTCGCGCCTGCGCCGCGATCCAAAGAGCATCCACAAGCTGGCCGAGCATGCCGTCAAGGATGTCTATCAATTCTGCCCATCCTACTCGCGCAAGACCGTTGGATACCGGCGGTTTCTGTTGGAGACTCGAGACGCGATCGCCGCACAGTTCAGACAGCAGTACGGTAGCACAAACACCATCAACGGCACCGAGCGGGCGAACGTCTTTCCATACTTCATAGGCGTGTTCGATACGGTCGCTGCCCTCGGCCACAAATATCTCGGCACGGCGCTCGTGACCTCCGGCATTGCGCTGCTGATCGGCCTGCACTGGCTCGGTGGCTTTCTTCAGCCGATCCTTCCATGGGCGGGATGGGGAGCTTGGATTCTAAGTTACGTCGGCGTCGCCACCGCTTTGATCGTCTTTCTCATGAACTATCTCAAGATCGCGCCATCCTTACCCGGCTACGGGTTCTTAAAGCGCCTCCGGACCGCGCATTTCGCTCCGCCGAAGCATAAATTTTACGACACAACGCTGAATCCGAATGTCGGCTACGCCAGACATGCGATCTCGATCGACGAGAACCGCGCCGATTTCAAGCGCGTCGGCTGGTCGCCCACGGCCGAGAAGCAGGACGTACGCGACGCACACGGCAACCTCTACTTCGAGCAGGTCTGGTTTCCGGGCGTGCATGCTGATGTCGGCGGCGGCTATATGGAAAATGAGGCACGCTTGTCGGATGTGGCGCTGAACTGGCTGCTCGCCGGCGCCTCACTCATCCCGGATGGCCTGAAACATGACGGCAGTGTCCTGCGGCTGTCACCCGATCCTGCCGGCCCCCAACACAATGAACAGGCGGGTGGCTTCCTCAAGTCCGGAGTTCGCGACCTTCCCATCGATCCGAAGACTGAGGAGTCGAGATCACCCATGCACAAATCGGTCTATCGGCGCTTCGGGGCAGGCTCGGTTCTCCTCTACGACCGCATCGCGGCGTATCGACCGGACAACATGAGGGTTCACGTCGACTTCAAGCACTATTTCGATGGCAGCGCGGCGCAGCCGCCCCAATGCGTCGCTGACGACGTAGAACGGAAGTGGGAAAATGCCGGCAATGTCGGGCGGCTCTAACGCAGATGGAACAAGGAAAGCGGTTCTGTCCGGCGGCCTTCGAGTCGGTTTCGCCTCTGCCCAGGCGAGCAGAGTAGATCACAATGCCGAGAGTGGACTCGCCGATCGGCCGCCAAAATCACCGTTTGAAAAACCGTTTTAGTTCGGTCCTCTCAAACGGTTTCTCTCGCTAAGGTCTTGATTTGTTTGGTGGGCGCACCAGGGCTCGAACCTGGGACCCGCTGATTAAGAGACAGCCCCGGGGTGAGAACAATCAATGACTTACTGGTCGCACCACTGGGCTTATCCGACTGAAAGTGGGCATTCGTCGCACGATCTTAGTGATTGCACTGCTTGATATCCGAACACGCGCTACTCGGACTTTACGGGGTCAACTGCGACCAGGTTTTACGCGGCATGGCGTGCCGACCTGGCCCGGGCTGAGGCTTTCAGATTCTAACTGGCCGGGAAGATTTACACTGGCGACGCGCCTCATTACGATCCGAGGCAAACCGGTGGCCAGCTTCGAGGCATTGATAGCCGCCGTCGACGCCGCCGTCCAGCGAGGGCTGTGCGCCTGCCGGGGGCTGTCGCCACCGCCGAAGGACAGCTTGTAGGCGTCAGCGCGTCGCTGCGCGGTTTGACGTCGCCTATGGAACTAGGCTTTGAGCAGCCGTTCGGCATGGTGATTGCGGCGGCGTTCGTTGGAGAGTTTTACCACAGGGACCACATGTTTTCTGAACGTGCGAAGCATCTTCCCGGAACCGAGCCTGCCGTAGCATTATTCGTCGAGTTCTTTCCGAACGAAATCGCGGCGATCCTATCGGGCCGCGCTTGCGAGCCCAACCACGCAATCTGGCTACTTCGAATTCTTCCGCGCCGAAGACGTTGTCGCGAAGTCTCTTGAAATCCTCGGGCGCTTCGGCAACGCCGGCGACATTCCCGTCCTTCGTACCTGGTCGATACACCCTACTCTTGATCGTCTCGCCGTACAGGCAATCAGAATGATCGAAGAAGCACCGCCTACTCAGAAAACGAGCCAGGTCGGATAATTCATCCCGAGGCAGCACCATCATGTGAGGATTGCCCGAAGCTCCATTTTATAGAGCTTCCGTTTCAGGACCTCCGTAAGGCGGGCGTTCTCACGCTGCCCCTGATCACCTCGGGCTAACTACTCGCCACTCCTTCCTTCATTCCTTGTAGTAATCCTTCATGACCTCGTTGGACCAAGCTGGTTGCGCTATCGCTCCTCGCGGGCCAAATTCTTCCATGTAGGGTTTCACATCGATGACCGGGCTGCTATCGATTGCGTCCAGCCCGCGCACATGGAGTGTGTGGCCCGAAACCCCGAGCAACGCGCAACGTGAGACACCCAGCCGGTTCGGCCGCGACTTGCCGCGCTGGGCAAAGATTCCCACCAAGGGCAAATCCGCTCGCTCCCTCGGGTGCCGCGCGCCCTTCTCTACCGAATCCGGTGGCACCTTGTGCATCAGGAAAACTACTTCAACGTGAGAAAACTCCGAGAGCCCCAGTAGCGCGTTTGCACCGAATTGGCGTTGATCGAAGTCGATGTATGATTCCACCGCCCCCCAATGGTCATCTTCAGGTGTCTTACGCGACGACCTGACGGTCGCCACGGGTCGGATGCATATATCCTGCTTCGGTCACGGTGCCCCCTCAACTTCTTGCCAAATCCCGCCTCGCACCAGGGTCTCTCCCGGTTGAACGCGCTGCACGGTCGCGTAGACGGCAGCCGCATCGCACGACAAGCCACTCGCAAGCGTATCCCGCGTGAAGAGCAACATCCGCGAGATCTCCTCCTTGTTGTATGTTCGCTTGCAGTAGATCGTGACGATCGGCCCGTTGTCCATGGCGCCGTAATGCCAGCCGTCGCGATGGAAATTGTGGGGCGCCACCTCGTGCCAAATCGCCCAGCAATGCCCCGGCGGTAGGTGAAGAATGCCGAGGATCCCCGAGCAGAGGTTCTCGAGCAGCGCCGATGGCGGCGAATCGAGAGGTGAATAGATATGAAGGACAGGCACCTGAACCTCACCCACCAACCGTGACACACGCGCTTCGCAACAAAGGCCCCCGTCCCCGCTCAGTGATTAACGGCCGGCTTGCGCGCAACCGCAAGCAACGTCCTCACCGGAATCAGGAATTCGGCTTGATCTACCGCGAAATCAATCCCCAAGGCGTTCAACGTCGCCGCGGGGGCCGACGCAAGCTGCGCACGGATAGCCTGTTCCGCCTTAGGGCCAGAGGCTGCAATTTCGCACCAGCGCTGTATGCTGACACCTTTCGGACTCTCTCGAAGATGCGTCTCGAAGGTCAGGATCTCCAGATCGGCGCCCGCCAGGGTATCTCGCCAGGCCAGCGGCGTGTGGCTTCGGACGTGCGTTGGATCGTGCAAAACTTCCAGCCGATGGTTGAATTCGTCAAGGTCGGAATCGTCGTAGCCATGCAGGTCGATAACTGCGACATGCCCCCCGGCCGAACCAGCCTCGCCATCTCCCGCACCGACGCTTGCAGGTTCGGAAAATGATGCGGTGCAAGCCGGGAAACCGCGACGTCGAATTCGCCGGATCGCAGCGAGACAGAATCGCTCATGGCCAGCACAGTTTCGACCTGGATTGCCTTCTCGTTCGCAAGTCTCTGGAAGGCCCCCATCATGGTCGGGGCACCATCGACTCCCACGATGCGTTTCGCGCGACCTGCAAACGACAGAGCAAGATGGCCAGCGCCGCAGGCTATGTCGACAACCGACGCGCCGGCCGGCAGGTCGAGCAATTCATGCAATCGCCTGATGGAATGACTGCTCGAATGGACCTCGCTTGTCGCAAAGTTTGTCGACAGTTTGTCGAAGCGCTGGGTTGCCAAAGACGTCATCGTCGATCTCTCCTATTGCGCGGCCAGGGCAGACGGCGGAAAAGCGGATTGCTTCGTTAGGTCGACGATGACATCCAACGTGTCATCGTCAGGCGCGTGGGCACCAGGCCGCGCGAGCATGTGTCCGACCCCTTCGATGATGCGGGTGGTAACGACGGTTCTCGGCCGAACGATCAATTGCTGCGCCGACCGAGGTCCATACGTGTCCGGACCGACGACTTCGCTCAGTTCACCGTCACTGTTACAATATCCGACCAGATCCCGCGCGCCGTAGAGGAAGTCGATTCGCTCGACCGGCGGCATAACAACGCTGGGTTCTTCGATCACACATCCAAGCAGAACAGCCGCGCAGATATTGAGCGAGGTCGGGCGTCTTAGAACGTCAACAATCGAAAGTGCGCCGAGCGACACGCCGAGTAGAATGAGCGGAGATGATCGTGCCGCAATCGCCTCCTGTTCCAAGATCTCGGACAACCGCCGCGTCCGGTTCGCCCGGCGCGCCGGTATCGACACACCTCCGCGCGGTCGATCGGACTCGACATCAAATCGAACCGTAATCATTCCGGAGGAAACGAGCCTGCCGGCCAGCCGCTCGTACAATTCGGATTCGAAGCCGCCCTGATCCATCGGCCCGACATTTCCGGATGGTACAATCAAGACGCGGCCGATCTCGGATCCCGATATCGGTACGAACTCATGAATGCGAATTGCTTCCGGGTTCATCGTTCTCTGCGTTTGCAACATGAGTAGGCAGCCTCTTAGCGCCGGCAGACGGCGGCGACGACACCGCCGATACGGCCGTGGATATGCGTCGTAATGATCTCCTCGTGGAGGGTTTCACCATCAAGCGTCGGCTTCAGGTACTCCGACGACCCATTGACCGGCTCGAGCAGTCCCTTTGCCATGAGGTCTTCGATCACGCCGGCATAGGGCTCATCGGACAACAGATTCACGCCATAGATCCGGGCAAACCGCTGCACGGAGATCGGCTGGTTTGACTTGAAGGCGAACCCAAGCGCCGTCGCGACGGCTTCCGCGCCGGTCAGGCGCCTGCCGGACGCGAGCGGTGCGGTGCTCTGAGATTCCACATGGCGCGCATGGGCGGAGATGTCGGCGATGTTGCGGGTCTGGATAGGATCCGGCCGAATACCCGCGAGCCAGCCATAGGAGCCGGGACCGAATCCGATCATCGTGTCGTAATTCTGCCACTTGTTGCGCGACACCTGTGGGATGTTGCCGTCAGGATAAGATCCTGGCGCACTCCACCAGCCGCAGGGGCTGGGTTCATAGTTTGCATCGAGCAGGACATCCACCATCGCTTCGCGCATCGCGTAGGTGGTTTCAAGCGTCGGGAACAGATTCTGGTCGTGCAGACGTTGGCGGATCTTGTCGTTGTTCCAGGCGGCTTGATTTCCGATCCCCATTTTGTGCCTATCCGCATTTCGCAGGCAGTAGATCGTAATGGTGGGCACGCCCATAGATACCAGAAGGCTCACGTCATCCCGTACGGAATCGGCTGTATGATAAGGGAGGCCGAACATCAGATCGGCGTTGAAGGGCCGACCGCCCATGGACAGTTTTTCGATGGACTTCAGCGACATTTGTCGGTCGTGCCCCCGACCAGCGAAGGCGTTGACCTTGCTGTCGAGCGACTGGAGGCCGACGCTGAACCGGTTGAAGCCGATCTCGATTGCATCACTGACTTCGTCGGCGAGGAAGTTGTCCGGATTGCCTTCCAACGTCGCCTCGCATCCCGGTATGACGGAATAGTTGTCTTGCACATGCCGCATGATCCGCGCCAGGTGCCTGGGTCTGAGCAGCGATGCGGTGCCGCCCCCCAGAAACAGCGACTCAACGCGAGCCGCTGACAACCACGGCGCTCCCCGCAGATATCGTTGCGATTCCTCAATCAGCAAGCCGGTCCAATGATCGAGGGCATCATCGAGCTTCGCGCCGGTCGGGGCCTGCCGCTTGACGTAGTTACAGAACCGGCAAACGTAGCTGCACAGGGGCAAATGGAAATAAAGATGGACTGGCTTCTGCGCGCCATCATGTGTCGCGATCTGCTGCCAAGTCTCTGATGCAGTCAGCGTCGCACCGAAGTTGGCCGTGACATTGATGTTGTAGATGTCTTGATCTATGCGCAATTCGGGGTGTAGCGCCAGCAGAGCACCTGGATTTGTGATGCGCGATCGCGGCGGAGCCGACCTCACCAGCGGAGTAGCAGTCGGTGCATGCATGATCTTTCTCCGGATTGTAATCCCGGCCACCGGTGGCGGCCGGGATCGGCTTCTTAGGCCTTGGTTGCGGAGGCGGCCCCGACAAGCGCAAGGGTGATCCCGTCGTTGCTTGGGGTAAGGCGGGCGACGTGCCGATTGCCGCTTTTGAGCGACGGCAGAGGCGGCGCCGACGGTTGCCAGCGATACTCCGTCTTGCGCCAGATCGAGGCCGTTGCCGGGACTCGCGCTGATCTCGATGCCGTCAACTGGCAACAGCTGTCGGCCAATGGCTTTCGTGCTCATGGTTCGATGTCTCCTTTCATTGCAGCCCGCCAAACCATATCGGCGCGGGGCGGGCGACCGGTGCCGATCTCAGGCGACGGTATGCTCCGCTCGATGTGGTCGGGACGGCGCCATCGTGAGCCGGACACCCGCCTTTCGTCTCTCTTCCCAGAAGGCGCCCGCACGCAGCATGAACAGGCGAAGGTATTCGGTCGCGCCGCATCCCTTTTGATTCCGGGAGACATTTTGCGCGAGTGGCGGACACCGAAACTGACACCAGATTCCGGCATTGTGGACAGGACATTCCTGACATCCATTGTGATCGTCGAACGTGATGCACCTGAATTCGTCAAAACCATTGGCCCATATCTCGGCGAACGGCTGATCGACGACGCTGCCGGCCCTGTAGAGCCCGCCGCTCATGCAGTTACTGCAGGGAAACACATCGCCGACGCTGTTGACGTAGACGAGCGAACGTCCGCACTTCTCCTGCCCGGTCGCGCGCTCGAGCCTCTGGCAGAATTTGATCGTATCGACACTGCGGAGGGCCACCGCCGATGCTACGCCCCCGACTTCCTCCGCCTCCGGCGCGGCCGAGGAGCGGTCCATGCACCGACGATACACCTCGAACACCTCGTCGATCTGATCCGGCTGGAGAAGAATGCCTGGGTGCAGAAGAGCCCGGCCGACCGGGCGTGTTTCAAGCCATTGCGGCTGCGGATAGTCGTTGATCGCGCACCATTCAAAGATCTCCTCCGCGTCAGCTACATTGTTGCGATGGACGGAGATCGCAGTTCGAAAGGCGTGACCGTGCGTTTTCATCCATTCGAAGGCGCTTCGGAGCTTCGGAAAATCCATCTTACCGCGAACTGTTCGCTCAGGGTCCGCGGTGTCGAAGCTGATGAAGAAGGAGGTCCCAGGGGTTATGCGCGCCAGGGCTTCTTCCGTGATCAGAAGACCATTGGTGAAGATTTGCGTGCTGAACGGCTTAGTTCGGGCATAGTTTATGATTTCGATTGCGTCCGGGTGGGCGAAAATCTCGCCACCGGTGAGAAACACCTGCAATACGCCGGATTCCGCAAACTGATCCAGCAGACCGATGATCTTTTCGGTCGTCATTTCGTTGGGTCGCTTCGGACCCGACCACGTATAGCAATGCTTGCAGCGCAGATTGCAAAGGTTGGTGAGCTCGATGAAGGCAATGGCCGGCGCGGTCAAATGGAATTGCTCGAGCCGGACCAGAGGAGACGAGAGGATGTTGTCGTCAATGTCCGGCAACTTGGCGTCGCCCGCGCGGGCGGCTTCGAGTAGAGGGAGCGCCGCTGGATGAAGGAATTCGACCCGTCCATCCGGCAAGAGCGCAACAATGCCGCCCTCATTTTGCTGATAGGGGGTGTTCATCGCGCCACCCGCAATGGCTGGATGGTCCGCGAGATTACAGGTGCGTATCCGCGCAAATCCGCTGTCAGGCCGATGCTTCTGGAAGCCATGTGTCAGTCCTCCGTCAACCAGAACGTAGGCGGCGACACTCACCGGGGTATCTCAGGCTGATCTCCAGCCAATCACCGGAGCAATTTGCACCAGAGTTCGTGTTGGTTGGACGGCATTTGGATCGCAGCCACTCGCACCGCGGGCGCTATTAAGGGACTCGCATGTCCAGCGGATCGCATCTCCATCCCCAGCCAAACGGTCAACGCAAGTCCTAGTCACAAATGCGTTCCTACTTCTCGAGCCGCGCAGAACAGCTCATAGATGTCGCTCTCGCGATCACCGACGTGAACGCATCGTCCTGGATCGCCCAGCAGCCCCGTGGATTGCTGGACATTGTCCAGCCACCGAATGCTCTCCTTCTTCTCGATGGGAACGCGCGTCGGATTGATCGTTTTCTTAAACGCGGCGGTCCCCTTGAATTTCTTCCGGGTCCAGAATTTGACCGCCGTCAGTCCAAGCGGCAGCCCTTCGGTCGTCACCGCCAGGCTCGAGTGCATCAGGATGCCGCAAACCGTGTGCGATCTCAGGCCGCCCGCCTTGTCCCGGCCGCTGTTTATGCTTTTGGTGATCCCGATCGCGTCCGAGCTCTCTCTGATAGCTGAATTCGGTCGTATCATGGAGCACTAGAACAGGACCGTCGGTGCCAATCGTGCGCTCCCGCGTCGATTGAAAGTGGCCGGCCAGAATGTCCGCCTCACTGACCCGGTCGTTGGAGAAAACACGATACGCAGCCTTGGTATTGGCCCAGTCCTGGCACACCAGCGGAATGCTTTCTCCCATCGCGCTCCCGATCTGCGCTACCAGTTTGCGGAGCCGCTTGTTCAGGCGCTCGTCGGCAAGGCTGCAGCCAGCGAGCTCGCGATCAAACCATGCGTCGGCTTCTTCGTCCATTGGCACCGCCCCCTGCGAATCGGTGCCAGACAAGGAATCACGGTCGATTCCTGCGATGCAATGGTTTGTGCGCTCCCTCAGCCCGTTCGGCTAAATGTGGGTAATTGAAAGCGTCACCGGACGCGTACGCTCATAATGGTCTCGTTGCTGGTTCAAGTCCAGCCGGGCTCACCACTAACTTGGTAAAATGTGCGGACACCGAAAGAGTGACTCGATTCCTCTAAACGCGCCAAAAAACGGACTCGTCGTGTTCCAAGTAAACCCTACATGCGGATTCCGACGAAGTCGCCCAGGCGTACCGATATGAAGTCGCCCGTGGATTCCGAGACGATGTCGCCCACCTTTCCGATTTGATCTCGCCCAGCGGCGAGGCGTGCTGGCCGGCTGGTTCTCTGGCATCGGTCAAGCCGCGCGGTCAATCTGGAATCGCGACTTCAACCTTTTTTCTTCTTCTGCGGTTGCTGTGATGGGGTGGACGCCCCCTCGACGGCATCGATGTGCCAAAGTGAAGGGTGTTGAACAACCATCACCAGAGAGGAAGCGTCCATGAACGAAGTTAGCACGATTGGACTAGATTTAGCGAAGTATGTCTTTCAGGCCCATGGAGCCGATGCCGCCGGCAAGGTCGTTTTTCGCAAACAGCTGCGCCGGAATAAGCTGCTGGCATTCTTTGCCGAGCAGCCGGCTTGCCTCGTGGCGATCGAAGCCTGCTCGGGCGCGCATTACTGGGCTCGTGAGATCGGCAAGCTCGGCCATGAAGTGCGGCTGATCCCACCGGCTTATGAAGCCCTTCGTGAAGCGGCAGAAGAACGACATGGCCGATGCAGCGGCGATCTGTGAAGCGGCGCAGAGACCGACCATGCGTTTCGTTCCCGTCAAGAGTGAAGAGCAGCAAGCGAGCGCGGTGGTGTTTCGGACCCGCGACCTGCTGATCCGGCAGCGGACCCAGGCGATCAATGCTTTGCGTGGTCATCTCGCCGAATACGGGGTGATTATGGCAAAGGGCACGGCCTATGTCGCAGAGCTTGTCGAGCGCGCAATGGATCCAAAAACCGACGTGCCCGAAGCGGCACGGTTCGTACTCGAGATATTGATCAAGACGATGTTGACGCTGGAAATGCAGATCAAGAAACTCGACAGCGAGATCACCCATCGCGCCCGAAAAGAAGAAGATGCCCGCCGTTTGATGACAATCCCAGGCGTGGGACCAATAACGGCGACGGCTTTGCTTGCTTGGCGAACAGCGGGCGGTCGAGACCGCGCGGGGTGCGATAGTCGATGTCCTCGACGCATGCCTGCTGGCGCAGCTTGGCGTAGCGCAGGCGAGTGGCGAGCCATTTTGTCGTGCCGCAGCGAGGCTTCACGTTCGAGCAGCAGAGCAAGCCATTCGGCGTGACCGAGGCTGCCAGCCTCACCGGCGGCTTCAATGTCGGCGAAGGCCTTGGCCATGCCGTGGAGGCCGAGGGCGTTGAGGCGGTCGAGGGTCGGATGGGTGAGCAAGGGACGGTCTCCTAATTGTAGTAGCGCGGTCCGCGGATGTTGGCATGCAGGATCGACGCATCGTCCGCGGAGCGCTGGTGAGCGGGACGCCGATCGAGATTGTTGGCGAGGATCGACTTGACCGAGCCATAGGTGCGCGCGCCAATGTCGATCGCCCGCGCAGCCGCCGCGTCCAGCCGTTCGCGCCCATAGGAGGCGGCGAGCCTGAGGATGGCGAGGCAGGCGCGGAAGCCTTGTTCGGGGTGCGAGCGCTCGTCGAGAATGAGGTCGCACAATGCGCTGGTTGCCGGCCCGATCGCGGCGGCGTCCTGACGGATACGCCCGATAGTCCAGCCGGCGTAGCGCCGATGGCTGGAGGCCATGTGCTCCGGCGCGGTGGTGTGCTTGTGATTGCCACTCATGCGCTGATGCGCGGCAATCCGCTCGCCCTTGTGGAAGATCTCGACGGTGCGGGCGGTGAACCGCACCTCGACCTCGGCACGCGCGAAGCGATGCGGAACGCTGTAATAATGCTTCTCCACCTCGACGTGGTAGTCGAGGCTGACGCGGCGGATCCGCCACTCGGCGAACAGGTAGGGGCTCGCCGGCAACGGCTTGAGCGCCGGCCGGTCGATCTCCTCGAGCAGCCGGCGGCGCGTCACGCCGAGCCGCCGGATCGGCCGCTCCTCGTTGAGCCTGGTGAGCAACTCGCCGATCGCTGCATTGACCTCGGCGAGGCTGTAGAAGACGCGGTGGCGCAGGCGGCCGAGCAGCCAGCGCTCGATAATGAGGACGGCCTGCTCGACCTTGGCCTTGTCGCGCGGCTTGCGAGGTCGCGCCGGCAAGTCGGCCGTGCCGTAATGCGCGGCCATCTCCGCATAGGTGCGATTGATCTGCGGGTCGTGGAGGCTCGCCTTGATGACTGCGACTTTGGTGTTGTCAGGCACCAAGAGCGCCGGGACGCCGCCGATCGCCGCGAAGGCGCCAACATGGGCGCTGATCCAGTCGGCGAGTCCCTGCGTCCACGTCGCCTGCGCGGAGGTGAAGCTCGAGGCGCCGAGCACGGCGACGAAGATCTGCGCCGTCCTCCGCTCGCGGGTGAGGCGGTCGACTACCACCGGCACGCCGTCGCCCGCGTAGTCGACGAACAGCTTGTCGCCGGCCGCGTGCGCCTGGCGCATCGTCACCGACAGGCGTCCCTCCCAGGCGCGGTAAAGCTCGCAGAAGCGCGAGTACCGGTATCCGCCGGGCTCGGCGCCGATGTACTCCTCCCACAGGATCGACAGCGTCACATGCTTGCGCTTGAGCTGCGGTGCACCGCCGCCCAGTCGGGCTCGGCGATGCGGCTATGACCCTGCCGGTTACCGTTGCCGGTCTTGGCGAACAGGCGGGCCTCCAGGGCCGCGTCCGTGAGTTCGTCGGGCAACGGCCAGCTCAGGCCTGCGGCCTCGAATCGCCGGATGGTCAGCCGCACTGTCGAGGGCGCCGCGCCCATCCGCCGAGCAATCTCGCGGCTCGGCAGCCCAGCCGCCTTCATCCTGATCACATCGCGCACACGGCGCATCGCAAGCCTCTCCGTCGGCATCCAGGGTCCCCCTTCGCAAAACCGAAGGGTTGACCCTATGGGAGCCAGAAGAGGTCTCGTCACCCCGGGTTCGGCCTTGCGAGACCCGGGCGACATCATCCCGGAATGGTGGGTGACATCATCTCGGAACGGGTGGGCGACTTCAAATCGGAATGGTGGGCGAGATCATCTCGGAATCCTGGGCGACATCGATCGGAATCCGCAACCCTACAAGCACGCCACTCGAATCGGTTGGCTCCTCCGTGGGTCCTCTAGAAGCGCGCGTATGCGCGCTGCGATCTTCCGTGCCTCCTCAGGCCCGGGTTCGAGCTTCACGCAATCGAGGATGCTGAGCAGCGCCTGGGCCTCCTCAGCATTAAACGTCGCGACTTGTCGATCTGCCAGGCTCAAAGATTGATCGGCCGCCCGGGCCTGATTGGCTGCAAGCACCGCAAGCGCCTGCGAGCGTAGGGAGGTGGCGTGTCGCTCCAACGTGTGCATTCCGTTTGGACCTGCAAGGTGGCGTCGCAAGCGATGGTGGCCAGCCCGTCCTCGAAGACTGAGGCTGACCACCTTTGCTCCCGAGAGGCTGAAATTCTCAAGATGCTACCAATTTGTATTCTGAGAACAGTTGGAGAGCACCTACCAGCACGAGGGGGTTGCCGCATCCCCGCGTGCCTGTATAAAATGCTCGGCCTGTAACTGTTCGAGCTGGCTCCGCTCATAGGAGTAACGCCTTGCCAAGGACCGAAGTGGCAATCCAAGCATTCACGGACTACGTCCGTAGGCCAAGCCATACACCGGCAGAAGACACGTACGGCCCACAGCGAACTAAAGAACAGCTGGCCGATTGGCGATCCCGGGTTGAAGTTATCCGCTCAAAAATGGACGCGGTGGCGGATTGCCCGATTTCGACCTTATCCGAATTCGAGGCGCTCAGACGCGAGATGGGGACAGATTTTCCCGCAACGCCACCCGCTTTACTTAACCGTGTAGCGGACGCATTTTTACACCGTGGTTCGGCGGATGCCCGACCCTCAATCAGGACGGAGCCGGATGATGCCTAGCACATTCTCGCTGCACAAGATCGACGAAGCGATACGCGACCTCGAAGAAAAAGTTGCTCACGGTGCAGAAATCAGCCGCGAGGAGCTCGCGAGCAGCATTCTGCGGATTACGAAGCGTCTTCGAGATGAACTCGAAGCGGCGGTCACGGTAGTCGATAGCCTCAAGGATCACACCGGACTCACGGTGGCAGCCGCGCGACCTAAACAGCGGGAACGTTAGCGGCAACTTGACTCGACGCTTGGAAGTGGACCAATAAAGTGCTGTCCCTGCCACTCGCTAGTGACTTCTACGCAGCCAGCCTCAGCGACGAAAGAAGCTGACGGGGATACATCATCCCGACGAATGCCCTAGCGCAACTACCAGGATAGGGCGGTGACTTGGCGATCAGTCCCGGATCGTAGGCAGCACGGGCGCGGCGCGCTGGCGAAAGTCTCACAGGCATCCCACCCGAGAACCGGCTGGTACGGGGATGTCCCGGGTTCTGTTGAATTTCTGAAGAGGTCGGCGTTGCTCACCTTGAGCCGGTAGGCTCGGGGTGCTGATTCCACAAAGGAGAGCAACGCCATGACGAGAGATATCACACCGGCTGGTTCGCCGGCGACTGGGGCTGTGGACGAAGCGTTTGCGGAAGTGCGGGCGAGCTTTGATCGGTCCTGCCTTGCGGCGGGGATCGAGGCGCTCGGCACGATGATGGAGGCGGACGTGACGGCGGCCTGCGGGCCGCGCCACGGTCGCGATGCGGCGCGGCGGGCGCACCGTTGCGGCCGAACGCGCGGACGGATCGGTTTCCACGGCGGCAAGATCGAGGTCGAGCGCCCGCGGGTCCGGGGCGTGGACGGCCGCGAGGTCACGACCCCGAGCTGGGAAACGGCGGCGCAGGAGGACTGGCTCGGTCGCTGGGCGATGAACCTGATGCTGATCAATGTGTCGACGCGCCGGTTCGGCCGCGCTGTCCGGCTGCCCGAGGGTGACGTGCCGGCACCGCCCGGATCGGGGGTTTCGAAGTCGGCGGCCTCGCGGAGCTTCGTAGCGCTGTCGGCGGCGCGGCTGGCCGACTTCATGGCTGCCGATCTGTCCGCGCTCGACCTTCTGGTGGTCCAAATCGACGGGCTGCATCTCGGCGACGATCTCGTGCTGGTCGCCGCGATCGGGGTTGACGGCGAAGGCAACAAGCATCCGCTGGCGCTGGTGGAAGGGGCGACCGAGAATGCCGCAACGGTTCAGGCCCTGCTGGGCAACCTGGTCTCGCGCGGGCTCGACCCGACGGTGCCAAGACTGTTCATCGCCGACGGCGCGAAGGCGTTGTCGAAGGCGATCCTCCGCACCTTCGGTTCGGCCGCTGCGATCCAGCGCTGCCAGATCCACAAGGCGCGCAACATCATGGAACGCCTGCCGAAACAGCATCATGCGGCCACCCGTCGGGCGCTGCGCCAGGCCTGGGAGCTCGATGATACCGACAAGGCCGAAAAATTGATCCGCAATCTCGCGCGTCGACTCGACCAGCAATGGCCCGGCGTAGCGGCCAGCATCCTCGAAGGCCTCGACGAAATCCTGACCGTCGTCCGGTTGAAGTTGCCGAAGGAGCTTCGTCGATCGCTCGCCTGTACCAACATCGCCGAGAACATGATGGGCACCATTCGCCGCGTCACGCGCAACGTCAAACGCTGGCGGGATGCCGGTATGGCCTTGCGATGGGTCGCGGCCGGCATGATCGAGGCCAACAAGGGCTTCCGACGATTGAAGGCGCATAAGCAATTGTCGGTTCTGCGTGCGGCTCTTCAAGCTCGCCACAATCGCATGACGATCAACCCCGTTGCCCACGTCACGAGGGCCGCGTAACATTCATTCCGGCAACGTCGATCCGACCTAGTTCAACAGCGATCGGGACATCCCCGGCTGGTACACCGCGACGCTCATTGGAACGAGGGCCCGAAATCACCATCGGCCCCTTTGGCCAGTGCCCACGGCAGTAACCAGCATTATTGAGGATTGGTTTGAGGGCGTCATCATCTTAACCGACAACGATGAGAACCTGGAGGAGATTGCCGCGCTTCACTAGGGCAACGGGCCGACCTGTATGGCGCAACCTGACCGAAATCCCGCGGTGATAGTGGAGCGGGCGCCACTACGTCTTGGCTGACGCGCGGAATTTTTCAGCATTCTCCGCGGCCACAGCTAAGGATCGAGATAACTCACGTGCCTGCCCCGCCGTCACCTGGAGGTGAACGCCGACGACGCTCGCGATGGCAATGGAGATTTCACCATCTATCTGCTCAACTATGATGGCAGCCGACTTGTCGATCTCGATCTCGGCAATACGTCCAATGATAACATCCTGTTCATTCGCCATCACGACACGGCCTCCATTTGTGGTCGGTTCGGCTGGAGGTGCAGCGGCGGGACCCTATCCGTAGAATCGAATCAAAAGGCGGATAGCAAAGAACGCCCCCGCAGCTACCACTGCCGTCATGGCTATCGCGAAAGCTATTCTAGCGGCTTGGATGGTGATCTCTTGGCGTTAATTCGAGGGGGCGATCTTGGTGGGCAGATTCACATGCTTCCGCCCCTTACGAGTGACGGTCGCGATGAGGCATTATCGCCGAAGGCGAACTGCGACGCACCTACCAAGATGGTGGGGTATTATGAAGATTTAACGGCCTTGCTGTGGCAATACCATCCGCTCAATCCTGCCTTTTGACATACTGAAGGAACACACCGGGAGGACAATTTGCCTTACACAATCGTCTTTACACAACACCTCCACCCCAGCCACTGACAGTCCTTTCTGCGGCGAGCGGCCACAGGCCTACCGTGGTATTTTGCACCATTGCCGCCATCTCCACCGTTGAGGCCAGCAGTGCCATTCAAGGCCCGGAAAGCTACGGGTCCAACCGCGAAATCGCGATCGGCCACAAACGGTAGTCGTCCGGAATTCCCTCAACTTGAGGATCGCTCTACAGAATTTATCGCGATGGTTATTGGGTTTCGGAATAATGTGGGAAGCGCCAACAAGAATAACGGAGAATGAGGGATATGAGCCTGGAGCGCCAGTACCGAGAGCTAAAGGATTTGCAAGAAAAGGTCCGTCAACGTGAAGGGAAGAATTGGTCCCGGCGGTCCCTCGAAAGGCAGTCGGTGTGGCGAGAGGTTCTTCTCTCAATTCCGGGACACATCACCTCCGAGCCATGCCTGGTGCGTGATCTATCCAGTAGAGGCGCTGGCATTCAGCTTAACGGACTCACGCTTCTGCCGACGGAGTTTTCGCTTTCTTTCGATGGGTTTCGCACCACCTCTCCTTGTCGCCTCACGTGGCGACAGGGAGACTTTATCGGGGTGGCGTTCCAAAACACGGACCGTTATTCAGCCCTCGTGAAGCCAAATACGAAGCCTGTTTTGCGGTAGTAGCGCCTTGCGTCAGCTTCCCGCACCGAGAAAATGAGTAGTTGCTAAATCGCGCAAATTGAGATGAATACGCCCACTGGCTGGAGGCAAAGCCCCAGAGGCCGGCTATGCCAAGGACCATTCGTGAACAGCTCGAAGAAGTGGAGCGAGATATCACGCTTTACAATGAATTCGCAGAGGCTGAGAAAGCTCGCTTCAAACTTGAGTGTTTCCTTTGGACCGCGGAAGAACGCATCGAATGGCAGGAGACGCAGCGTTCGATTGCCGAGTACCTCAGGGAGCTCCACGACAAGCGCATCTTGCTTGATGAGCTTGAAGAATGACCTAGTGCTTCGCCGCCGTAGGCATACGATGAAGGCGCCAGATTGGCACATGCACGTGAGAGTCGGGCTTGCCAAAATACCTCCCGGCCCGGGGCGCGCGTACGCACGTCTTCCGCTAGGGGAACGAACACTGGTGCTACACAACACGGACAAAAGACACTCAAGTCGTCTTATGGGTCTTTCTGAAACACGCCTTGGCGACTGCTGGCGCAAATTGCGCTAATTAAGGCCGCATTCGCCCGATGAGCCACAGCTCGACTGCGGCTTTGTGCGTCCATTTCCGCGCCAATTTTCCTCGCGTCTTCTGGCCGATTTCTAGCTGGTTCGCAGAGCAGTCAAAGGCCGAAAGGGAAAGCGCGAGATATGCGCAAGGTGCGCAGTCCCGCGATCCCGGGCCGCCTCGGCTTTCCCAAAGTACCTTTGCAATCGATGGCCCTCGGCGGCCTCGCGCGGGTCAATCGACCCACGTCGCGCGCCATCCCTTGCGCTCGGCATCAGAGACCACGCGCTGCCGATCCCAGCCGAGCATGTAGCTGAGGATGGGGTGTGTTCGGATCACGCGGCTTGTCGGTCCTAGGACTACAGCAGCGTGGAAGTGCGGCGCATCGATCACGATCATCGGCCGTGCCCTTGTCGGCGCAGGTCTCGTCTAATCCGGCCAGCTCGATCTTGAGCGCTTGGTCGCGGTAGCCGAACGTACTGCACAGGCTGCGCTGGCTGTCGGCATTGAGACCATTGTCAGCAACTTGACGCCGGACGCCGCGACGAAGTGCCTGCAGAGCCCGCGAATTCACTTCGGCACGCGACTTGCTCTCTTTGCCGCATCATCACCAATCGCAGTGCGATGGTCTTCGGGACGGACTCGGCGCGCGTCGGTGTTAGCGTCTGGTCCGCCCCGACGGTTTTGCTGCGCGATAACTTAAGGGCGCTCGGTCGTGGACCGAGAAAATACAGGGACGTGTTGGATGCGATCTGGAGTTCTTCTTTTGGGAGCCACGACAATTGCGCTCGTCGCAACCGATGCAACGAATGCGGCAGACCTCGAGCCAGGAGTGAAACTGCCACCGGCGGCTATATTGGCGGGCACGTCGGCGGCGGCTACGGCCGCACCTCCTTCAGCAATCCCTACGGTCCGTCGATCTATGGCGATGTCGTCGATACCCCAGTGTTCCTCGCCGGTGGCCAGATCGGCTACAATTGGCAGAAGAACGGTTGGGTATTTGGTGTCGAACTGGATGCCAGCGGTGCTGTCTCCGACGGGACAAATACCTGCCTCGCCGCCTCCGGCTTTATTGTGAGCGCAAACTGCAAGGCAGGTCCCAACGTCTTTGCCACCGGGACAGGTCGCGTCGGTTACGCGTTTGGCGCGCTGGGCCACACGCCGGCCTATCTCAAGGGAGGCGTCGCTTGGCAAAACAACCGGGGCGACGTCGTCAACAACTTCGAAGGCGGGTCGCCACAGGAGAAAGCCCACTTCGACTATGGTCGCCTTGGCGCCACCATCGGGCTGGGCGTCGAGCAAGCGCTTACGCCTGCATGGTCGGTGAAAGCTGAGTATGACTATCTGCATTTCGGCGGACCGAGTGTCGCGACTCCTCCGACGGAGCAGAATCCGCCGTTCGCAATTCTTCCGGCGAACACAACGGGCTTCTCCAGCAACTATCACATCGGAAAGATCGGCTTGAACTACCTTTTGGCTCCGACCCATGGACGGCGCAATGGTCGGATGCGCCGCTGTACGCGAAAGCACCCGCCGGTGCGCCGATCCGGTGTAGCCGGTGTAGGCCGCAGGCTGGTTGGTTCATTCCCGTGTCAGCGCTGAGCAGCTTGGGGTTTTCTTTGTGGAACCTGACGAACTCGATCAGGTTTTCGATGCCAAAGTCGCAGAACGCCTGAACACCATCTTCGCCGACGCCATAGACCCACTGGCCGCTCTCTACACGGCTTTTGCGACATGCCGATTCAGACTCTCCGCGAATTATAGCCATCGGAGCACCTACCGGGAATCTGGCAGACTGAACAATCCGCCTCCAGCATTGGTCACGTCAAATGTCGTCCTTAAGTCAGGTCCTTGCGATCAGGGCTACCAAAAGTGGCAGGTGTCCCATATTGGAGATCGTGTTACCCTCTGAAGGTTGATTGAGCTGAGCCGCGAAACCAATCACAACGTTACAGTTCAGAGAGGAGACGTTCAATGGCATCGAGCGTAGCTGAAGACGAGAAACGCCGTACACAGCAAGCGCCGCAAGTGACCCAGGCATCGGCTGCTGGGCCAGGTGGCGCCGCCGAGCACACTAAGCAGTCGACGGCAGCCACGCGCGCTTCATTCGTGTTTGCAGATTGGCAGAAGTCGATCGAAGCAACGACAAACTTCTTCGCGGCGGCTTTGAAAGACGGTTTGAGATTGACTGCTTCCTCTTTGCACGATCACGCCAATTTTCTAAAAGTCGTTGCTGAGGTCAAAACGCCCTCCGAGTTGCTGAAAAGCTATCTGGACTTGGCAGAGCGATCTTGGTCGAGATCGTTCAGTGAAGGCTCGAAGTTGTTGGATAATCTCAAGATACAACAACATCAGCGTTGAGCAGTCGAATCGTGTAGATCATATAAGCGACGACGAGCTTGGGGCAGTCGCCTAGTACTTTCCCAAGATCGTCTGATCGGCCAGTTCTGATGGCAATGCGCCTTCGGTAAAGCAAAGCATTTTCGAGCGGCCGGTGGTCAGCTCATTGTCGCCGTTTGCTGAAAACGGACGCGGGTGTAAGAGCAGGAAGGCCGTCCAGGCATTGGTGCCCGCAATTTGTATTATAAGGCCACGATCGGAGCAGCGACAGCATTGCTTATGTGCCGGTCCGCACCGTGGCTGCAGGCGCACCTTGAAAGAACTCGGAAGCCGCGAGCCAAAGGCCGCTGGCGGCGTGGGTTCCTTGGCATTAGCGCCTCGATTTCTGTCCTGGGCCAGCCATTAGGGATACGCTGAAGCGTTGTGGTGATCATGCGAATGATCGACGTTGTTCATATTCGCAGTCTGCAGCAGTGATGATCACCGCTTTTCATCCGCGAGCTCGCTGATTATGCCGCAAGCCGGATTATGCCGCATGAGCAGTCTTCTTCGCTTCGAGGCTGGCACCCGTTGGTCGCCACGTCGCTGCGCGGGGACCAGGTCGCCGCTGGCATGGCACTGACCAAGCGGCTAGTTCCGAACGACGCAACGCACGTGCCCGCGGCTGCTCGGCAGCTGTGGAGGGGCACCAGCGCAGCATAGCTGGCATAGGAGAGCCAACGGGTTCTTTCATAGCCGTCGGCGTAGACGGCGTTGATGGTCTCGGGCGTTTAGATGGCGATGAAAGGCGGACGTTCTCCGTCGAGTCGCCACCGAGAAGTCGCCCCGCGGCGGGCGCACGCGGCAGCCTTCTCCCTTGCGTGTTTCATGCAGTGCGTTAGGACCCTAGCTTGCGTCGCTGTAATGGCCCATCAATGGGCACGCCGAGAGCCCGCGGCTGAACTCAGGATCCGATGAACTCCTAAAGCTTATCGATCACTATTTGCCTGGAGTTGCGGTTTCCGAAAGGATATCAATGACCTCGAGCTTGGCGTCATACTCCTCGTATGTGCCAAGCATGGGTTCGCCAAGTGCAATATTGTGCACGGGATCGACAATCGAGGGTGAGTCGTAAGTTAGGGAGATGGGTCCAGTAAATTGAACTTGATCGCCAAGCTCGTCGCGTCGCAACGTTCGCGCGGTGCACCATTTGACGAGCTGCGTTACTGCGCCCTTCCCGCGCTCATTGATGGGGGGCAAATGCCGAACCGAGTAGAAATACGTCCGCGCACAAAACATCTGTTGCGAACTCGAGCTCATGCGCTGGTCCGGTTGAGCGGTAAGAGTCAGCAGGCGCTTGCCAGCTGGACGCTCGAGCGTACCCTGAATTAGGCCACCTTCTCTAATCAGAGTAATGTGCGCCAGCTTTTTTGGAGCACCAAGAACCTCTCGTCCCGAGGCAAGCGCTGCATCATTCGTTGTCACGTAAATGTAAGGAATGTAAAAGCCGGTCTCACCGCCGGGATCACGAACTTGAATTCCTGAATAGCACTCCAAGTACGGCCCCACAGTGCTTGAGGGATAGCTCGCGGCCCCCACAACGGCGATTGCAGGGTTTGCTACGGGTACTAATCCCTCCGGTAGTAGAGAGGACACCTCGCTCCCCACGCTGAATACAAGGTTTATGGCTTGGCAGCCGAGAAACGCGCTGCCACGGTCTCTGCTCCCACGGTAGAGAGGCGCATCAAGAGGAATACCTTTTACCTCGGGCATCGCATTCCTCCTCGCTCTTGGAGTGTTTGGACGCAACTGTAGATTCAGCTAACTCATCTCAGCAACAGTGCTCGGTCTTTGAAGCATCCTGAAGAGACTGTGATGATGCAACCTCGATGATGCAACCACCAATGCAGCTCGGTGATCCCTCGGCTCATAGAGCGCTGATCATGATCGTCTCGCCGACGACGCGTACAGTTCTGCGCGCTGCACCTCAATTCTGTGGTGCAGAATGAGCTTGACGATCGTGCGTTCATTCCCGTGAAGTATGCTCACCGACGATGATGATAACTCGATAGGCCTCTCTATCTGTCGCATGCAACGTCGATGCCAAGCACCTCATTCGGTGTTAGAGGACTCGCTCGGATGAAGATGAGCTATGCGGGAAAGTGGGTGCTGACGGAATGAGATAGGCGGCGTATCGAGGCGGGTGTCGAGCCTGCCAGAACCTCTCGAGGAGAGCGATACGCCATGAACGATACTAGCAACATTGTCCCGCTCCGTCAGCCCGACGAGATCGATGATCCACTGACCAATATCCTGCGCGCCGGAGCGCGGCAGCTTCTTGCACAGGCCGTCGAGGTCGAAGTCGAGACATTGCTTGCCACGGTGAATGATTTGAAGCTTGCCGACGGACGCGCCCGTGTCGTGCGGCATGGTTACGGCCCGACGCGAACGATCCAGACTGGCGTCGGCCCGGTCGAGGTCGCGCGGGCGAAGGTTCGCGACCGTGGAGCGTCCAGCGAAGGCGAACGCATCCGGTTCAGCTCGGCAATCCTGCCGCTGTGGGCGCGGCGAACCAGAAGTCTGGATGCGCTGTTGCCAGTGCTCTATCTGCGCGGCATCTCGACCGGCTCAATTCTTCTAGCGTCATTTGCCTCGCCTGCACTTCGTAGCGATCACTAAAATAGTGCTGCAAAGGAGTGTTCCACATGCTGTGGAACATCAGCTCATACATCATGTCGCGCAGGTCGCGCCAGCAGATCATCGCATGTGCGATATGCTGCACATACAAGGCTTCCGCCAGCAGGAATGGATTATCTACTCTGGCCTTGGCTCGAGACTGGCGAACCTGCTCGCTTATGGACTTGAAGCCAGCCAGCATCAGATTTCGCGAAGACATTAGCGCTCGCGACAGGCGCTCCGGGTGAACACTTCGGCTAGCTTGGGCCGTGAAGGTTGTGACTGCAGCTCTGACGAAGGGGCGGGCGATTGTGTGATAGATCTGTGCCTGAAGTTCAGACGCCCGGTCAACCGCACCGAAAGGGAACTCATCGCGATAGTCGTCGTTCAATGCCCGGATGTCCTTGAAGCTGCGTTCGACTAGTTCAACACTGAAGCTTTTTCGTCCATCATGTTCCTGAACATCTTTGATGCACATTTCGTAGAGGCTAGGCATCAACGCTTCGATTGCCTCAAGCGTGGTTGCAACTTGCCGGAACTCCCTATTGACAACTTTTGAAGAGACAATGTGTTGGCCGCGAACGCGGATCTCCTCCTCGTTCTCGTAAACATCTGTAATCCAATTCAGAGCCTGCTGGGGCGGCGTCACTTTGTCGCCATGGCTGGCAAACACGATGATCCGCGCGCGGATCTGCTTGAGATCCACGTGCTGACGCCCCGATCCCAGGTAGGCCATGTTCTTGCCGAGCCGGTTGCCGATGAACAAGTTTTCGAGAATCCAGCAGATCTCGTTTTCGTGCAGCAAGCAGAAGCTGCTCCACCACTTCTCGGTGGCAAGAAAGCTTTCGCGCGTCGTATCCACGTCGCGGAAAAGCTCGGCGTACTTTAGGAACAGCCGGCGCTCGGGATTGAGCATCTCGAAATTGTGTATGAGATTGGCTCCATCAAACATGCCCTGGCCAAGGTCGCACAGAAGCATCGGGATCCAGACTCCGCCGAATATGCCGGCAATGTAGCGGAAAGTGTTGTCGCCGATGTTTCCCGATACAGCCGTCACCGGTGATCCATTGATGACGATGGGTCCTGTCAAGTCAGGGTTTGTTGCGGCGAGAACGAGGGTCGCCCAGCCTGCTTGGCAGTTGCCGATAATGGCCGGCAAAGGCGCGCGCGGATGCCGGCGGATCACTTCTCGAACAAACGTCGCTTCCGCATAGGCCACATCAGAGAGTTGCTGATCCTGCTCTGGCTCGCGACGGAAGCTCACCAGATAAACTGGATGACCTTCGCGCAATGCGACGCCGAGCTGACTATCGTGCTCGTGGGCTCCCACACCCGCAGTGTGTCCCGCACGTGGAGGGATGATAACAAACGGCCGACGACGGGAGTAATCGACCGTAACATCTTGCGACGGGATGATGCGCAACGAAGTTGGACTTTACGGGAAGATCCCTTCCGTCCATGATCTTCTCGTACTCGTAGAAAAGAACCGGCGGACAGCCTGCCGCCTCATATTCAAGGAAGAGGTCGCCGCTCTCTCGGAGAAGATCGATTAGCAATATAGCGCGCTCGCCCGCGTCGCGGATGTATTCACGCCAAGAAACGCCAAGCCGTCCATCGTCACGCAGGTTCCTCAGATCTTTGGCTAGACGTTCGCCGCTTGCCAAGAGCTCGGGTAGGCGTGTAAAGACCATTTCGCAGCCGCGCTTGACCCGCAGTATCCAGGCAACTTGTAGAATGTTGATGGTCTTCGCGCCCTGTTGGACCATGCGATCAGCGTAGATTCTGAATGGGCTGCCGGTGAGCGCGTGCTCGAGTTCTGCACGTTGCGCTTCCATTGACTGGCCAGGTTGGAGCGCTGGAACGAGTCAGACATGGCCTGACCTCCTCTGTTCTAGAGTCGATGCCGCCCCGTGATACTGAATTGCGCTGTGGTGCCGGATTGCCTATCTATGGCGTCTTTCATCCGACAAACTGCTCGCAAGCTAGGTCAAAGTGTGACCAAGAAAGCACGTAACCTCAACAGGACGTTTTGCGAGCAGGGTGACTTTCCACGACGTTCCCAGATCTCTCGGTGCAAAGCCGATGCCAGGCATCTTGTTGCTGCCGAGACGAAGGATGGCCGCGCAACTTTCGTCCTCCTGTTCTGCTGCACAGCGTTTGTCCGATTGAGAACCAAGCTTGTCAGAGATCGGACGCTGTGGGTCGTCTTTGTTAGACAGCCACTCGCATGCCTAGGGAGCATTCCCCGGGACCACCTATTATTTCAGATGGGTCCTGCTCAATCTTCCAAACTTTCGACCGGTCGCCCGTAGCCATCGCCTCAAATATGTTCGTCTCACACATGAGCGCTCAATCAGGAGGCGAGTTGGCACATTGGTTGCTATTACGGTCTATGACGACCTGGTCCGCTCAGCGCAGTCAGAGATTGCGCCTTCCAGAATGATCTCAAACATGGAGTTAGATCATGGCGAATGAGACGAGACTACCCGTCACCAGGAAGGCTAGTGAGCCCGCGTTTTTTCCTGAAGCATGGCGCCCACTCGAGGCATTGCGCAACGAGGTGGATCGCTTGTTCGAAGACTTCTTTGGCGGCGATTTCTGGCGCCGCTCGTTCCCCCCGCACGCTAGTCTTGGAAGGTCGGTTGCCAAGAAGGTCGCCGCAAGCCCCGCAGTGGATCTTAGCCTAGCCTAGGATTACCCCTAGGGCCTGCAGCCCTCGCCTTCGTCAAACAAGACGGTCCTCAATGGAGGAATACGATTGGTTGGCGAGTGTGGTCTGTTCGGAGTCGCACTCTGGGTTCCCGGGGGCGGGCTCGTGTCCCCGGTTCAGCTCACCACTGGGTCGGTAAGGTGACAATCGCCTGAGCGCTGGATTCAGGCTGGAACGTGCCGTGCAAACAGCAATACTTCAATTACCTTATCTCGTAGGCTTATTTGTGCGAGCTCGGCTAGGATCGATAGTTTGCGAGGTACCTACGATCGTGCTCTAATCGCGGCATGCCACGCCCCGTTCGTCACCGCACGCGCACTGAAGCCGACAGCCGGCCGCTCTGTTAGCAGAGGATTGAGCATAGCATCTCATAGGAAATATTACCGCCGCAAACCACGACGGCAACGTTCTGGCCAGCGTATCGCTCCGCCGTCTTCAGATAGCCGGCTACCGCCACTCCTGCGGCTCCTTCGATTGCCATCCTGTGGCCAGCGAGCACGAGCCGAATAGCGTCCACGATTTCGTTTTCTTGAACCAGGACGCACTCGTCTATGAGATCTCTAGCGTAATTGAAAGTGATGGCCTCACTTTCGATGCCGCCCGCAGTACCGTCCGACAATGTAGGGTTCTCGCACACATCCACTATTTTTCCAGCCTTTAACGCAAGATACAGTGCCGGGGAATTCTCAGGCCAGCAGCCGACGATCCGGAGCTCAGGATGGAGGGGCTTGAGATAACTAGCGATGCCGCTGATAAGGCCGCCGCCACCGACCGATACAAACACTGCGTCTAGCCTAGGGCATTGCCGCTCAAGTTCAATGCCAATGGTGCCCTGACCCACGATAACGTCTAAGTCATTATAGGGCGAGATGTATGTCCTATGTTGGACGACCGCGACTTCGCGCGCGTGCGCTTCGGAAGTAACAGCATCCGCGCCGAAAAACTGCAGCTTGACGGATTTGTACTGCTCAAGAGCGACGATCTTGGATTTCGAGGCAGTCGTGGGCAGAAATATGGTCCCGCGTGCCTTTAGCGCGGAAAGGCTATAGGCGACGCCAAGTCCATGGTTCCCCGTTGACGAGGCGATGACGCCTCGGGCGAGATCGTCTTTGGAGAGGGACAGGATCTTGTTGAGAGCGCCGCGGACCTTGAAAGATCCCGTGTGCTGAAGATTCTCGTACTTGAGCCACACCTCCCCTCCACCGGACAAACCCGAAAGAATTGGGGAACGGTCGACGAAAGTCTCCCTCACGAGTGATCGGATGCGAGCTTCAGCCGCAACTATACGACCAACAAGGCTTGCGCCAGCGCCCTCAGGCATGCCCTTCTATCCACCACCAGTTCACAGCAACGTTCAGGCCGTGAGACCGAAGATAGTGCCACCACCCCTCGGGAATGTAAAGAATATCGCCACGACACAATACGCATTCGAAAGGCCGCGCGTTCAACAATCTCGGAAACCGATCGAGATCTGGAAGGCGAAGGTTTAAACGACTGAAGTGACGATGCTTAGGATGGTCATTATATGGGTAGAGATTCCTGCGATCCGCCGGCGGGAACAAGGTAATATGCTTACGACCGCTTATCATTGCATACAGGTTGTCGTAGGAATCGTAATGCAGCTTCGAGGCGTTACGGCCAATTCCCATCCATAAGTATGGAGGCCTCATTATCTTCGCGAGTGGGGCGAACGGCGGACGAACGACATCACCCACAAGTTCAGGGAGATACCGCAACGTATCAATCTGGGCGAGATAATAGGTCGTTTGACTGGCTACGTCGCCATAGAGCAGATAATCGACGAAGCGGCCGAAGGTCGAGTGGATTTGATCTTTGCCAATTCGCCCTGGGACTGCGAACTCTTTGTCCGGAGAGAATTCGATGGGCACTCGCCTATGGCCTGCTGCTGCCTTTAAGTAGCCGGAGCTCCAACGTTCGATAGCCCCCAAGGTCAATGCCGCGCCTTTGATGACGACCGGAAGCGCCGGACGCACAAATCGTCGATAAAATTCCTCTGCACTCGGAGTAGCGATGCTTTCGATCGATTGCGCGGTCTCCAGCCACGCTCTGTTAACCACGGACGGATTCATGATCGCTCCTAAATTTGAACTCTGTCGCACCGAGTGGAGGAGTTTCGTCTATGACTTCATCACTGTGGCCGTTCTGCTTAAGGTCACGCCTATAAAGGATGTCCTGGTTCAGCTCTTCCGTGGTGTAGTGACCTCCAGAAACGGTTACTATCGGGGTCCTCCTCGATCATGCGAAGCAACAGCCGGCACATCGATTCTGGCGGTGAGAAGGATTCGCTTAGTCGCCTCGATGCGATGGCGGATGAAGTATTCCTCATGGAGATATGCGGTCGGACCTCCAAATTCAGGAGGAGGCCCACTCGCTTCTCGGATGGAGTGACCACTGTACTACTTCACAATTCTAGACCGCCTGGAAATCGCGCCACCATCGGGCTGCCACCGTTCCCAGCTCACGCGCCACACGCGCTGCAAGTACAGCCATTTCACTCCCTTCGTCGCGTCAAACGCGCTGCACGATCAGCCCGCAGTTCCTCATTCCGCAACTAGCGCGCCGCACGATCTGCGAGCTCGGCCCGCAACTCCTCGTCGCGCAGGGAGCGCGCTGCACGATCGGCCCGCAGTTCCTCATCCGGCAACGAGCGCGCCGCACGATCTGCGAGCTCGGCCCGCAACTCCTCGTCGCGCAGGGAGCGCGCTGCACGATCGGCCCGCAGTTCCTCATCCCGCAACGAGCGCGCCGCACGATCTGCGAGCTCGGCCCGCAACTCCTCGTCGCGCAGGGAGCGCGCTGCACGATCGGCCCGCAGTTCCTCATCCCGCAACGAGCGCGCCGCACGATCTGCGAGCTCGGCCCGCAACTCCTCGTCGCGCAGGGAGCGCGCTGCACGATCGGCCTGCAGTTCCTCATCCCGCAACGAGCGCGCCGCACGATCTGCGAGCTCGGCCCGCAACTCTTCGTCGCGCAGGGAGCGCGCTGCACGATCGGCCCGCAGTTCCTCATCCCGCAACGAGCGCGCCGCACGATCTGCGAGCTCGGCCCGCAACTCTTCGTCGCGCAGAGAGCGCGCCACGCGAACGGCCCGCAACCCTGAGCGAGCTGCACGATCGAGACGAGCACGGGACAGGTTCTCGTCGCGCAATGCGCGCCTCGCCCGCGATCTCGACACTCGTGCGCCAGAGCGCGTCGTGAGGTCGATCTGGTCTGCCACATCCTCGAGCTGCTCCTGGAATCTCGCCGTGATGACCAGCAAGTCCTGCGATAGATCCACAAGCGTTTCATAATCCATTGGGTAATTCTCCGTTAGTTACTGACGCAGATTGGTTGGCGAGTGTGGTCTGTTCGGAGTCGCACTCTGGGTTCCCCGGGGGCGAGCTCGTGTCCCCGGTTCAGCTCACCACTGGGTTGGTAAGGTGACAATCGCCTGAGCGCTGGATCCAGGCTGGAAGGTGCCGTGCAAACAGCAATACTTCAACTACCTTATCTCGTAGGTTTATTCGCTCGGTTAGGGATAGATAATTGCGAGGTACTTACGATGGCGCTCTAATGACGGCATGCCCGCCTCCGGCGGCCAGCGCTCGCGATCGAGCCGCGGTTCGTCACCGCGCGCGCACTGAAGCCGATGGCCGGCCGTTCAAGATCACGTTCGGCGAGATGCGCGAGATGGGATTGCGCCGCATTCTAGTCCACTGCCATTGCGGTCATCACATCGCTCTGAGCGCCGATCGCTCGCCAGACGATATTCGCTTGTGTGATGTCAGCCCCTCGGGGCGGCAACAGGGGAGCTGAAGTCAGGCCGGATTTCGAGAGGTACGCATCCGAAGGGGGCCGTCTTGCGTGACGGATGGTAATTCGCGAAGCGTGTGACCTTAAGTCTAGCTTTAAGGTCATCAGGCGATGCGGGTCGAGGTTTTGGGCGGGCGGAAGCGGCGGCGGCGCTGGTCGCAGGACAACAAGGCGCGGATTGTCGAGACGTTAGCGCCGGGCGCGAAGGTGACTGAGGTTGCGCGTCGCAACGGAGTAGCGGCCAGCCTGGTGTTTACTTGGCATCGACAAGCACGGACGTCGGAACAAGTTGTACCATCTTTTACGCCGGTGCAGATCGCCGCCGTGGCGGATCGGCTGAGGAAACTCCGAAGCTTTTGCCTGCGGTTGAGGGCGGAGTTCGCTCCGTGGCAGCCGCGCGTACTGGATTGATAGAGATCGATCTCGGCAACCGATGGTGCATCTGGGGGGATGCGCACGTCGATCCGAAGGCGCTGGCGCAGGTCCTCGATTGCTTGGATGCCGATGATTGCTATACGGGGAATGTACGAATGTGGCTCGCGACAGGCTACACGGATATGCGCAGAAGCTTTCCGTCGCGGGCACTCCAAGCGCAGGAGGTGCTGCACAAAGACCCGCTCAGCGGTCATCTGTTCGTCTTCCGCGGTCGCCGCAGCGACCTTGTGAAGGCGATCTGGAACGATGGCTAGGGAGCCTGCTTGTTCACAAAAATACTCGAGAGAGGGAAGCTCATCTAGCCATCGGTTGCCGGTTATAGCGCGACAATCGGGATGAGAACGCGCGTATTGCCTCACATATCGATGCTCCCGGGCGCGATTGGTTGCCTCATTTATTTTGCTCCTGGCCTGAGTTGAGGAGGAGGCCGGGTCCGGAGATGGCGGGGTTTCGGAGCGTCCGGCCTCCCTCCGCAGGCACCTCGCACGTCATTGGGGCGTTGTCACCTCATACCCTGGCGGCATTTTCTCACTTGAAGCGAACAGAGCGCATTCGCTTGCTCGCTGCGCCAGGATTTCCGCCGATGTTGAAGGGTTCGAAGAAGCTTGATCCGGATAGGCTCCAGGATACTCCACCTGCAGGCGCGAGAGCAGTTCGCTGCCACTCCGCCAAGGCTCGGCTTCAAACCATTTTCGCAAATCTGGCGTTGCCCGGATGAGCGGGTCGGGACGACGCCGGCCTCTTCTCGCCTTCACGAGTAGCCGATCCGTTGGTCGCATGGCTCCGTCCTTCCAAGCTGTGCGTAGACTTGCCAGGAAACGATCGATCGAGTGCGATGCCGCAGCAGGGCTGCCGATTGGTTGGGTATCCGCGATGGCCGCGAGGCGTTCCTGCCCGTCGCGAATGTCGCGCAACAACGCGACCGGATCGAGAACGGCATAGATTTCTTGAGATGATGGCGGACAGCATCAGGCGTGCGGGCGTCTGCTGCCAGGTGTTGGTGAGGCGTTGCTGACGCGCGGTATGTCTGGCGTACGCGAGCATAGTCTCAAGACGTTCACGAACAGCCGCGCTGATCGATACAGTTCGGCGAGCAGCTCGGCCGCTTCCAGGCCTTCGAACCTACGATAGCCGACCATCCTGCGCACGACGGCGCCGTTCTTTTGCTCGACGAACGCCTGGTCATTCTTCCGGTAGGGACGACAACGCGGGGAGACAATGTCGGCCGCTTCGCAGTAGGCCTTCAGCGTCTCGTTCACGAACACGGTATCATGGAACACTGCGACGCAGGGAATGTGCTGTGTGCCGCCGGCGCTTGCGACCTAATTTTTCTCGGACCTGCACCAATGCGCGATCGATCGTCGCACCGCTCATCGCCAAAAGTTTGGCACGCATCTCAGGGGCAAGGTCGAGGTGCCCGTGGCGTTCCATCGCCTCGATCAGCGCAGGCATTAACGCCCTCAGTCGCTTCCCGCAGATCCGGTCTGATGCTCCCAAAGCAGCACAAAGCGCGGTGTGTTCTGCTTCATTGTAGATCCGACGTCGCCCCCGTCGGCCTTGGCGTGCGTCTTCCTTGTTTCGAAGTAGACGCATCGCATGCTTGCGATGGGATCCGGTGATGTCGACGAACTCGTCCAATATCCGTGCCTTCTTCGCGATCCGAACGTCGGTAGCGCACGCCTGCCGCCGCCGTCATGAGGTTGCGGGCGCGGGCCATCAGATCGACCGGTCTTTGCAGACGCACACCTTCAACGTCGTTACCCGACAGCATATCAGTGAGCCGTTCGATGGCCCAATGAGCGGCTGCGCTGAAATCCCGAACGTTGAAAAACGATTCTGTTTCGGGAGCGAACGTCTGGCCCGGTACGAAGAGCCTTCATCATGCCCGTACAATCTGTCCATGGTCGTCGCGCCCCTCTAGGCTAATGTTCGCTGTCGCCGGACCCCACGCTTTGCAGCTCGGCAGGTGTTCTCAGTCATCTGTTATTGAGTTGTTGGAACGACGGAAGCATCAGGACTGGCGAGCATTCGGAAGGCCCTGTCATTAGAGGGGCCTAAATAGCCGGGCGCGTTGTTGTACATCGTGGAGCAAACGACGTGCCAGAGCAGTATATCTTTCTAAACAACGCGCACCTCCGAATCGCTGCGTTCCATGTCCGACATCGTCGAACATCCGACAACGGGTGTAATCTAATGGACGTCTGAGTGTATTCAAATCGCGCGTATATGACGCTTCATCAAATGGCGCGTGCGTGAACCGCCAGTTTTTGCGCAACGTCTCGGCTTGCGCATCAGGAGTTTCCATTCCGTCATGCGCTTCACGATGAACCGGACCGTCTCCGGTCGACCCGCAGTAGCGGATAAGGCCAAGGAAGACATCTGGCTCTGCTCCTGCGTTGCCCTTGCCGATGCACTCCACCTCCGGAGCCTGGAACGAACAATACTTTAAGCAGATGGCCTAATGGCTGAGCTCCGCTCGAGGCCTGCCTCTTAATATCCCGGAGCCGTCACTGCCGACTTCCGTCTTTTGCACGCCTGCTTTGCGACTTGGTGCGATACACGACGATAAGCGCCATTGCTCTCGAATCTCTGAGACTCAGCGGTTGATCAAGTTGACGATGCCATGCGGCTTACTTGAACCGGTGCGCCAATCTCAAAAGTCACTGTTCGAAACAGTTTCAAAAGTCACTTTTTGAAGCAGTTTCAACGTCGTTGACGAGAGGCCGGCGCGCTGACATGAATCCAGAGCAGGATATTGGCTGCTCTTTGGATTGTGGTGTGTGGCGTCACGAGAGGAGGTCTTTGCTCGCGATAAGATGTGTACGCATGAAAGGCCGCCTCACCGATGCTGGGGACTTGCAGGATGAGCGAGGCTGGGGGCACAGCCTCGCCCCAGCGAAGCCTTAGGCCGCCTTGACGTTGATGGTCTTGGCTGCCTTCTTGCGCCTCTTCGGTCTTCGGTAGAACGACATTCAGTACACCGTACTTAAAAGTGGGCTCGATCTTGTCGGAGTTGACGCCGTCCGGTAGGGCGAAGAGGTTTCATCTCGCTTGTCGCCCCTGATACTAAGACCACCATGAGTAAGCTTGACTGCGATATTCTTCTGGTCGAGGTTAGGTAGTTCGACCGTTATCTCGTACGCATTGTCGCTTTTGGTCACGTCGACCGCCGGGGCCGAAAGCTTCTTGCAAAGATCGCGTTTGAGGCGCGCGAGCGAGCGGACTGGCTGGTTCCAAAAGCGGCCCACCGAGATCGTCGAAAATCCGATCGATCTCGCTTCTGAATGCCGAAAATGGTTGCCATGTCTCGCCCGCGACGGCGGGATCGTTGGTCGAACTTCGCGACAGGTCTTTGGTTTCAGTTGCCGTGATCAATTCTCCATGGAAGTTTTGACGCTTTCGGTCGCAAGAGAATTAGTCGTGGCCGACCGGCCGCCAGTTGATTTCGTCCAATAGGTGACGACGTTGCTGACTTCCTGGGCAGTCCGCGACGTGCAGCGCGCCGATAGTCCGGTATAAGAATAATCGGCCTGCCAAAAGCTCTTTCACCTCGGAGGGAATAGCGCGCGATTTCACGTCGGCGAATTGCTCACCTTTGCCGCAGATGACGGGCCCGCTTTACATATTATCTGTCACTTTCGTTAAACGATTTCGACCAGAGCCGCTCCGCGAAATCCAGATGGCACTTCATTACGTCCGAGAGAGTTTTGGAATTGGCAAGATTCTTCAGAAGATTGGCCTGAGCGTGCAGAGAGGAAGCAGCCAGCTTTGACCCGTGTTTCAATGCCGCACCGAACAGGTCTGTTGTCTCCGGCTGATGCCCGGGCGGCCCGTTCGGGCTCTGGATCTGACTTCCGTTCGCGTTTCTCGTACTCGGGACTTCTCGCGGGCATTCAACGTCTCCCCGTCTGAACAGGATCGCAGCGCGCTGCGTGGTCTAGATGCGACCAAGAGGCCTCGGAAAGTACCACAACCGGCAACATGGCGAACCTATCTCATTTGGTAGCGCTTGCTCAATCGGGATCGCTTAAGCGGATATGCGCGGGCGAGCTTGGCTGTCTGCTCGGCATTGACAATGAAGACAATTCCTATCGATTAGCTTAGCGTCGCGCTTCCGAGCGCGAGCGTCGCAAACGTCCATGACTAGGTGTCTGGTTCCCGCAAATGAACTCATGCACGATCCATTGTTGCTTTTGCGCTATGGATGTTATGTAACGCGCACGCCTGCAGCAGGATGCGCGATGTTTCAATCGATCAGCCTGACCTCGACGGCTCTGTATTTCGAGCGCTGTTTATTGAAACGAATACCGAAAGTCACGCGCGTGCCGGACACCAGATCAGCTCCTGCGCAGTCGCGAAGGTCCGATATGTGCACGAACAAATCCTTGCCGTCGCCATAGTCAGGCCGAATGAACCCCCAGCCCTTTTCAACGCTGTACGACACTACTGCTCCGGTGCGCATGTTTGTTCCAAGGTCTTGCGGCTCGATATCGCCGCCTACTACTCCGGAGCTGCGGGTGCACTTTCCGTTCCTAACTCGACGGCGACGAGCGCGAGCGAAGATGAGCGCCGCCACTTGAACATCCTGACTCACCTCGCCTCACAGCAAACCGGCGGGGCGGACCAGGCGCTACAAGCGACGAGCCCGCCGGTAACATTACCGCATCTGGAGACCCGGTGATGCTGCCCAGGACCGAGCAAGGGTCGTGCCGAATCGAGAATTGGAGATTCTGCAGGCGCTTCGTGGCGGGCTACAGGGTCAAGGTGTTCGCTTTGGTCTGAAAACTGATGGCCGACGGGGGCACTGTCCGTCCCAGTTGGTCCCGCCGAACTTCGGACTGCAGGCTCACGCTCGCGTGTCCGATCCCGGGGGCACCGACACGTCCGGACCGGCCCGCAAGATCACTGTCATCCTCCACTGTATCTGGGTCGACGGCACATCATTCGACGGGGGCAACATGCCAGCCCGACTTTTTTTGCAGGTTCCTGGCCCGGTCCGCCGGGCTGGCGATGCCCGCTGGGACGGTGGTCGTAATGACCTCGGTCAATCGGCTGGTAGCGGCTCGTCCGCACCCCGTTGCAAACGAGGAGGCACCCGATCCGGACATCATCATGAGGCGCTTACGACCTCGGAAAGGACCATCGGGCAACTGATCACATTGAAACCAGGTGACAGCAAATCAGCTTGTTACTACGAGCTCGCTATAGATCCACCAGCCGCGCTCGCCCCGTCTGCGCAACCCCGACCTGCTCCGTCGGGCCGAGCGCGACTACTTTGCCATATGGCTTCAAAAAAAGTTGACAACAACCCGCAATTAAAGAGCCGATTGGCGATAGCCCTCATACTGGGGCGCTCGGCGGCTGTCAGCAGATTGGGACCAATCGTAGTCGCACCGATGACGACGCGGATCTGACGCATCGATTTGCGGACGGCCTTGAGGAAGGCTCGGCTCGCGTTCTCCATTAGATGCCAGCGATCCGCGACCTGCACCGCCTGCGGCAAGGCTTTGGCCGCCGCCTCACAATATTCTCCACCACGGTCTCGGGCGACGATCGCGATCGTGGGATGAGCACGTCAGGCTTGGGCGGTCGTGGGTTCACGATCCGGCAGTAGGGTGACGATCCGGCGTCGTTCCAGATTGCAGATGATGCTGGCGCATCGGTGATTGCGCCGCCAGGCCCAATCATCAATGCCGATAACCCTGAGCGGGCCAGCCAGGGAACGGCGACGGCGTCGGACCACGCGCAGGAGCGTATCTTTACTTACCGGCAACATCAGCTGTTTTGCGAAGGTTGCCGCCGGACGACCGCCAAGCGCCAGACCAAGGTGATGGACGATAGAGCCCAGCCTCGCCGTGCGTCGCGCCGACGGAGCCAGTATCCCTTGCGAAGCGCTCAGCGAATATATAGCACCGCACAGGACGGCGTCGCAGCGGAAGCGACGGGCGATCACCAGGAGCTCCTACGATCCGCCCCAAGAGCGGCAGATCGGTCACGCGTTGTCGATTCCGGCTATCGACACGTCGGGAAACCGTTCTCTACGACGGACATACGCCAACGCTTCTGGATGCTCGGACCGTAATGACAACTTTGTCACCCTCGTAGCACGCGCTCTCTTCAACGAACCCACGCGGCACCAGACTGGAGCGGTGGAGTGCTTGCTGCATGGCGCTGATTTTCCCCAATCAAAGCGCAAGACATCCTCCAAACTGCATCAAAAGTGAGTAGAACGCGTGCTCAAGCCCGCCCGCACCAACATGCACGATGATGAAATTGCTAATCGCTGCCATATTGACGACCTAGCAACATCGGTCGCCAAATTGCCCCGACAACGTGCTGCCCATCACGGCCCAGCGCATTCTCTTGCACGCCCGGCCTGTACGCGATGGCGGCATTCATCCGACCTGCTAAGCACACAGAAATTTCGCTGGCGTATTGAACAGCAGGCAAGCGGGCCTTTTAATCGATCGCATCCCTTCGGACGCGCACCCGTTCTCCAACACGCCGTGCGCGATGGAGGCTCGAAAACTACGCAATCACGAGCTCGACCATCTCCATCTCAGAATCACAGCCTCACGAGGAGGAGCATTCGCATGGGTAGTCGAGCATGTAGCGAAGCTGGACTGGGGTGATTGTCACCACGTCCGCCGCCGACGGCCACAAAAAGCGGCCGCGCTCCAGCCGCTTGGCATAAAGTGACCTGCCCAGTCCTGGCAGGCTCCAAATGTCGGCCGCCTACAAGATCTGGCAGGGGCTTAGCTTAACCAGTTAATGTATATAGCGGAACCTCTGTCCCGCATTTTGCCGCGGGGACACGGGCAGGACGGAGGTCACAGATGGTATACAAGAAACTCATCAATCAAAGCGGGCTGACACTTACGGTGTTGCTCATCACGCTCGTCGGCTCCGAGCCGAACCAGTCCGGACCGACCGTCACAGCGGCGCTACCAGTGGGTGACAAGCAGACGATTGAGTACGGTAATGCGCAGAATCCCTTCCTCAATGGCCTCGTGATTTCTTCCTCCTCCGGCGCGTTTTCGACCGGGTCGCAGATCGTGACGACTCGGGGCAGCAGCTGGGATACTGTACTGACCCTTGCGGGTGGGCTGAACGTAGTGGGCTCGAACACATAACCCGCCACGGCACCGACGATCCCGCAGTGGCGAACTTGGCCGCTCCTGGATGGCAAGCCAATCCTGGCGGCGTCGCAGCCCCGTCTGGATGAGTGCAGCCGATGGACGGAAACGTAAATCTTGTGACTTCCGCGCCCGTTCAGCGGGATCACCGTGCCGGGTGTTGGATGAGCTACGGCGGAGACGAGCCATGATGCCTTCACTTTGCTTGTCTAGCACGACAAGATGCTTGAAGAAGGGCCCCACGAGTTCATGAAAGGACCGCGTGCGATCATCATGGAATGACGGTATAGCATATGAGTACCAATCTTATGTTGCAGGAGCCGCCCAGCGCGCTGCGGCTGATCACACAGGCGTATACGAGCCTTCTCATTATCGGCTTCGCCCTGCTACCCACTCAGTTCATCGCTTACCTCTATTTCCAGCAATATCCCGCGCTGAAGTTTGAAGACCACCTGTTCCACGAATTCGCCATCGCCGTCGCTACCCTCGAGGGGCTGTTCGTCACATATGTGACGTGGCGTTGCTATCAGTCTTCAGGCGAGCCTCTGTTGCGGTGGTTGACGCTTGGTTCTCTGGCCTTCGTGCTGATCTATACGCTGCATGGCGCCTTCACCGGGATGGCACATCGCAACATTTGGCTGTTTCTGCTCTATGGGCCAGCGTCGCGTCTGGCGATGTCGATTTTGCTCTTCGTCGGGCTACTCAGCTACAACCGGCCGTCAGACGGACTTGAGAAACGCTCGGACACGCGCGCATGGCTGACGTGGATTGGCCTGTTCCTTACGATGGACCTAGCTGTCGCACTGGTCGCCTATTCACCCTATGCTGGGCACCCGGTGGTCCGCCTGTCCATGGAGGGCGGCGCATTGCTCTTCAGTGCGCTGAACGTCGCGGTCTTGCTCATGCGACGGATTCACTCGCCGCTCATGCTTGTTTTCGGCGTTTCTGTCGCATGGTTTGCGCTATCGTCGCTCGCATTCATTTTGGCCGCGCCGTGGAATCATATGTGGTGGCTGGCTCACGCAATCTTTGCTGGCGGATTTTTTTTGCTCAGCTATGGCGTCGTCCAGGCTTTCCGAACAACGCAATCGTTCGCCACCATCTATAGCCAGGAAGAAATGACCGCCCGCCTGGCCAAATCGATGGCCGACACTCAAAAGGCACTTCAGCAAGTGAAATTGAGCAATCAACGGCTGGAGCGGCTCGCCGCCACTGATCCACTAACCGGTGCCGGGAACCGGCGCCACTTTATCGAGCATATCGGCGCGGAGATCGCACGAGCCAAGAGGACCGGGGCGCCCTTGTCTCTGCTGTCCCTCGATCTAGACCATTTCAAGGATATAAACGACTCACGTGGTCACAGCGTCGGCGATGAGGTCCTGCGCGTATTCGTGCGAAAGTGTCTGGAGGCAATCCGGCCTTACGACTCTGTCGCGCGCGTGGGCGGTGAAGAATTCATGGTACTGCTACCGGGGGCGACGCTCGACGCGGCTGGCGCGGTCGCCGAGCGCCTTCGATCGGCCATCGAACGCACTGCATTCGACGTCGGAGCCGAACCGTCGGTCGGCGTCACCATCAGCGTTGGAGTGTCGGAGTTCAGGCGTGATGGAGACACGCTCGACGGGTTCGTGAACGTCGCCGACCAGCGACTCTATCGCGCAAAATTTGAGGGCCGCAACCGTGTGGTTGTCGCCTAGGATATCGTTCATCGTTCACTCCGTCTCCGGTGCTCTTGACCCGGACGCCCGTTCTCGCTGTTCTCCGAGCCAAAGCCGCCTCTATTAACAACTATTCGGTCATGGTCCATCCATTGCAGTTTGCAGGCAGGTTCGCACCGCAATAGGCTGCGGTCACTAGCTGCCGGGAGCTGTTATGTCGTTGCTTGCTACGACGGCGTCGCGTGACAGCCGTCGTCAAAGTCTTGAAGCGGCATATTCAGGATATAGCTCGTTGCTTCGGTGCGCGAACTTGCCTGTCGCTCGAACACAACGTTTGCGGGAGGCCGCTATCGCGCCCCGATGGCTCATTGCTGCTTTCGAAGCAGCTACTGAAGTTCGGCATCGGCGCAACATCTGGTTCTCAACAAACATGCTGCGGCCAAGAACCTCACTGGGCCACCCCGCGCTGCGGAGTGTTTGAATGAGATGAGAATGTCAACTCCACGATTGCGCGTATTGCACTTCGATTGGCGCAGTTCTGCCACGAGGGACTTCATTGCTCTCTTCGGCGGCGTCGTTCTCACTTCACTTTTAGCGCGTCTCTATGGGCTCAGCCCTCGTTTAGCGCAGCTGGGACAGCGCTATGTGTAGTCGGTACTCGACGACATTATATTCATCGTGTTCGTTGCATTCTTGCTGAGCATTGGGCTCACAATCTTTGGTGTTCGGCGCTACCGAGAACTCGCCCACGGAACTGAAGCACGAACCATCACAGAAAGAGAAGTCCGCGATTTGGCGCGACACGATCCATTGACTGGCCTGCCAAACCGCCGCCTGTTTGATGACGAACTTGATCTGTGCGTTGGCCTCGCCACCGACACGCATCAAGTCGCTGTTCTGATGCTCGGCCTCGACGGCTTAAAGCGGATCAAGGATACGCACGGCCATGCAGCGGTGGACAAGGCACTCTGCGACTTTGCCACAAGGCTTGCCGACCTCTTGCGCAAGGACGGCCTCCTGGCGAGGATCGGAGGCGACGAATTCGGGATCGTCCTGCCCAACATTAGCTCCCTCGAGGATCCCGCCAATCTGGCGCGCCGTATCGTGGCGTCTGCCGCCGACAGTTCTGCGATTGAGACTGGCGCAGCCGAGCTTAGTCTTGGAATTGGCATCGCCATCGCTCCGCTAGATGGCGTCACTCCCCACGAATTAGTCAGGCGCGCAGAACGCGCACTTTATCGCGCGCAAGGCGACGGCAGGTCGCGTGTTCGCTTTTTTGAACCGGACATGGACATGCATGTCGAGCGGCGCATCAATATTGAGCGTGAGCTTCGGAGCGCTATCGCAACGCACATTATCGAGCCCCATTACCAGCCGGTGGTTTCACTCGTAAGTAATCGCATCGTCGGGTTCGAGGCGCTGGCCCGTTGGGAGAACAAGACATCGGGGCATATTCCGCCTGACGTGTTTATTCCGATTGCAGAGGAAACAGGCCTCATCAACGCTCTTGGAGATCAGCTGTTTCGCCGCGCGTGTCTCGATGCCACTGCGTGGCCAAAGACGTTTTCGCTTGCCTTCAACATTTCGCCTGTTCAGTTGCGGGATTCCGCGCTTGGAGAGCGCATTATATCGCTCTTTGAGCAAACCGGCTTTAGTCCGCGCCGTCTGGAAATTGAAATTACAGAGAGCGCGTTCGTGGAGAGAAACGGGGCTGCGAAGACCGTGATTGACGAACTTCGTCAAGCCGGCGTCCGCATCGCGCTCGATGATTTCGGAACAGGTTATGCTACGCTTAGCCAGCTGCTTTCGTTTCGTCTGACAAGATCAAGATCGATCGCAGCTTCGTGTCGCATCTCCACGACAGCACTGACAGCCGGGTGATCGTTCGTGCTATAATCGGCCTTGCTGAAGGGTTTGGTTTGACGACCACGGCCGAGGGAGTCGAAGACGAACGCCAGCTCGTCTATCTGGTGTTCAATGGTTGCACAGAAGGACAAGGCTACCTGTTCAGTGGTCCCGTTCCAGCCGCCGGTATCCCCGCGCTGCTCGATCGCGAAGCCAGCCGCGGACCGGTCACTGAAGATGGAGCAAGAAACCCACATGCGTGAGCCGACGCGCTGAGTTCAAGCGTGCTCGGGAGACGCTTGATCAGAATAAAGCGTCTAGAGTTGCCGCGATACATTCGACACATCACCCTGCATTGTTGCTCAGGGCGCGCGCATTCACTTGGACAGGGCGCAGACTCTAAGAGATCACCTTGGCTCGATTACGCGATTGCGGGCGGCGGCCTGTCGTGCATCACTGTTTTGACCGACTCCAGCGTCAACGCACAGGGGCCGCGAACGGCCCTATGCGCTTAGAGTGCGCGAGCGGCCAAGCGCCTGATCTTCGACTACTCCTCTTCGCTCTGGCGGCGTGCAGATGCACGATGAGCTGAATTAACGGCGATCAGATACCCGAAGTCTGGATATTGTCTCGAAGAGCCGTTATCCAAATCCCCTAATGCCCCTCCGACTGAAGCGCCGGAGCTGTCTCCTAACGACTCCTGATTACTCCAGGGAGGGCCGGACGCACACGATCCGAATCACACTTCCACGGACATCCGCGGCTCCCCGTCAGGTGGGAGCCCTCCTGATCAGGCCGTTTATGATCAGCCAAACCTCCCAGGCCGCATTGCTCAGCACCAAACGATCCCCCAAGGCTTCCACAACGAGACTTAGTCCGATTTGCGACATTACGTTCGAACATGACCTTGACTGTCCGATTTCTGACATGCAGTCGGTCTGGTACACTTCCTTGAAAAATTTTCCCTTACTGATCAAGCTGTCGCAGTTGGCACAGGGTTTGAACAGAGAGGCGCATCCACCGCAGCCGACCACGAAGCGGCGGCTACGCTAACGCTTCTTCGGCTGTGGCCTTTTGACGCAATGACACGAGCTGCCACATGGAGTCGGTCTCAATAGCACGTCACAAAAACTGCCCTCAATGTGGCTCTGCATTGGTCCACCTCGAGTGGCATGAACGCATCGGTGCGCGGGGGGTCCAAGATCTCTGGCGCTGCTGGAACTGCAGGAATGAATTCATGACCGTTTGCACTTCTGACGATACGGATCCTCCTGCCGCTGAGATCACGAAGCTCTTCTTTACCAGCCTGTTAGTCTGATCATGACGCCTGACTCGCTAACACTTGCATCCGAGCGGACTTGGCAATCCAAAGCAAGGCGGAGGGTCGCTTAGGCGAAAACGATTGGGCCGTAGCTGCTCAGTAATACGCTGCGCGACCCTCCGGTCATAAATGCAGTTGGGAGTTATGAGGCTCGTACGTGCAATCGTCGGCTTGGCCTGTTGGCAGTGGGATTGTACGTTATTATCGGTGAGCACCACGCTGGAACATCGGCGGATGCTACACTCAATGCGCGGCTCTACATCGTTCGCGCCCCGATCGAAGGAAAGGTAACCCTTGCCGTAAAGAGCATCGGCGCGCGCATTAGTCCCGGCGAGCTCATAGCAGAAATCAACGACCAACGCTTCGATACCGCGAGGCTTCTTGAGCTTGACGCGATCGCACGAACAAGCAGATCGAGATCAACCGTCTCGTTGGCCAGCAAGAGGCCTTGTCCGCATCCAGGTCTCGCTTCGATGTTCAATCAACTGATTGCCAGCGCGGAAGGGTTCGGCAGATTGAGGCTCGAATTGCCGAAACGAAATCAGCTCAGGACGCTGCGGCCACACGCCTTCGTCAAGCGGACGCAGAATTCAAGCGAGCAAACGAACTAAGCACGCGTGGTGTACAGACGGCGGCGAATTTGGATCGCGCTCGTGCAACTTACGACGTCGCGCAGCAAGAGCTGGAGAGTACGCAGCAGCGGGTGAAATATTTGGAGACGGAACTTACGTCCACTCGCGAGGGCGTCTTCATCGGGGAGTCCTATAACGACGCTCCCTCCTCGGCCCAACGTATCCGAGAGCTCGAGCAGCGGTTGGCCGAGCTGAATGTCGACAAGGAGCAGGTGAAAGCACGTATTGTACAGCTCGACCGGCAAGTCGATGCCAAGCGTCTTCGTGTCAATAATTTGAGCTTCGCTACCCTTAATGCCAGCGTCGTTGGTCTGGTCTGGGACATACTAATAGACGATGGCCAATACGCCCGGCGCGGATCTCGTCAAGATCGTTGACTGCCGTACCCTGATCGTCACCGCGGGCGTCAGCGAATCTCTCTACGACGGTCTCTCGGTGGGAACGGCCGCGCAATTTCGGTTATTTCGAGATGATCGTATTTTCAATGGAACCATAACCCGCCTTGGCGGATCCGGTGCGGCCTCACTCTACAACAATCTTGCTGTGGGTCCTCCAGCGCTTTGATGTCACAGTGACAGTTCCAGATCTTGCGGGAGATGCAGATCTCGGCTGCGCGATTGGACGCACTGGACGCGTGATCTTCACAGCTGGCCCAATCGCACAATTCCGTCGCTTTATAACGCGGCACGGGCTCTGATGCTTCTGGTGTCGCCACTCGTTGCTGCCTTCGCAGGCGTCGCCCTCATAATTGGGCTTTGGCTTACCGTTTTTCCGTTTCTCAATCCGATGAAGTGGTATTGGCGCGCTCTTCTCCTGGCGACGGCTGCCCTACTGTCTTGGCGTTATATGGCTTGGCGCTTCACCGAAACGTTGGCGCCGCTCGACTGGACTGCGGACGCGCTGTTCAGTTGGGATTCGCCATCCTCGAAGCTCTGACGATGCTTTCTGTCGTAGCGGGCTTTGCAGAAGGCCGCCGCGTCAGAAGCTAAATCGGAGAAAAAGCCGTGAAGCAAGCCGCTCGCTCGCTACGGCGCTATGGGGGCGCGCTCCGCGAGCGGCTTGCTCCACATCCGCCAAAACAAACAAGGGGTCACTTCTTCATGTCGCTACGGGGTTAAATCCGGACGTCGCTTGACAACCTAAGTAGCTGGTCGGCTTCCGAAGCCTGATGTCAAGCACGGTATCCGACCAGAAAGCGAATGAGCAAGGTGGGATCAAAGGTTCAGAGCGGGCGCGGCGCCCTTCGGCGGCCGACCAATTCTGGTAGTTGCCAGCCGGAACTTAGCGCGTAAAATGGCCCGCCATTTTTCTCAGCCGGAGAGCAGCACAATGGACGCATTACCCCGCATCCAAGTCCTCCGGGATCTTATCGAAGAACAGATTGAAGTCGTCGCGGCGGCTATCTGCGACGGCAAATGCGCGTTGGAGGCCGAGCTGCGTTTAGAGTGGCTTACTCGCGAGCTGGTGATCGAAGAGAGCGGGGAACGCGTCTTCACGCACCAGAGCATAGCTCAACGGCTTTGGGACCAATATAGATGGGCCTCCCGCACGCGCCGTCGCCCCTACACTCTCAAACAACACTAAGAACCTTCTAGGCCGAACAAATCGGTTGGTCGGGCGGGCGAGTCTATTTGGTCGAAGAGACGTGGGAGCCGCGAGTGCCTGAAAATCGTGACGCCAATCAGCCGTAACCGTGCAATAGATTGGCTGAGCGCCAATCCGACCCGCCGTCCTGATGCGGCTGCCGCTGATCGTAAGCGGGCCGAACGCCTTTTGTCTGCGGCCTGATCGATCTGCAAAAGACCGAAGCTGAACACTGGCAGGCTGAGCGCGTTAAGTCGCTCAGTCTGGCCTATCAATTTAGGTAGGCCACGCACGGCGGCTTTCTCGCTAAACTGCACTTCAGCTCCCAGCGGGTAAAGGTTCACGGGAAAGCAGGGTGTGGGTTAGCCTTTATGATCCGAGGGGCTAACTTCACGGGGCAGTGCGGATGCGGCAGGGATAGCGCCTCTATCTAAGCCCCCCAGCCGATAAAGGCGCCGAGTCGCATCCGCGCGGCTTTTGAGCCGACGAGGAAATCATGGCACGAAAGGCTAAGCCTTTAAGGCATTTGCGCGCGCGGGACATTGCTGAAGCGGTCCATTTCGCGACGCGAGTATCCTACAAAAGGTGGCCGACGGGCGTGTGGTTTGAGTGACCTGCCACTGTATTTTCATCCAGCGGCAGTTAGAGTCTCGGGGTTTTGTACGCCAAGTGGCGCGGATGGAGCAACGGACGAACGGCGGAGCTGGTCGGGGTTGCGCAGCCGATCGTCCGTTGCG
>Ga0214542_1001822_pt1 | contig 44050 bp, 15 predicted proteins | sample CNSS1metaG_FD_160096 | JGI IMG/M metagenome (GOLD analysis project Ga0214542, IMG submission 160096) | Root nodule microbial communities from cowpea collected in UCLA plant growth center, Los Angeles, California, USA - CNSS1 | ecosystem: Host-associated > Plants > Roots > Nodule | place: USA... | reverse complement strand
TATATATATATATATATATATATATATATATTAAAACTAATAACTAAGGGAATATGTTAGTCTTTTTCTTTTTTAAAAGGAAATTGAATTGGGGACATAGTGATCTATCCATCCTTCAGAGCACAGAACACACGTTCTTCATCTCCACTCCATCCCCTTCGTATCTCTTATCTTCTCTTCTTCTAAAAATTTTAAAAAAATTTCAATTTTTTTCCGTCATCCTTAAAGATCGGAGACAATAGAAGCAATCTTGATGAAAAGTCATTTAATTTACTCCGAACGATTAAGGTGAGTGAAATCTGTCTTTGGAGTTGTTTTTAGCTGTATGAACATTCCAAGGTTGTATGTGATTTCTTCCTTGTAATCTAGATAAAATTTCATTTAGTGTTGGACATAGAATTATAAAATTTATTATTTTAGGTTTTAATTGTGTGTATAGGACAAATTTTGGGAGAAATTGGCAGTGCACAACACAAAAATTCAGTGAATACCTTCATTTAGGTAAGGGAGCTAAATTCCTTTCAAAATTTAAAATCATATTGTTGAATTTAAATATTGGGGTATGAATAGTGTAGCTGCATGCCGACTTAAATATGAGAAAGATAATAAATTATTCCGAGAAGTATTATGTTTTAAAATGTGAAGTTGATTGAGACTTTTAATTTTATGAAATTGTGATTTTTTTAGTATCAGAGTGGTTTAGAAAATTTTCAGTTAAAATATATGATTTGAAACATGTTGGATTAATGAGTTATTTGGGAACTGAAGTGTTAATTCTTTATGCCCTTAAGAATAGATAAGGGATAGTCAAATTTGATGTCATAATAATGAATGTGGCATATTGGGTTGCTTATTAGAATGTTGTATATTTGTAAATGTTGTAAATTGAAGATAAGAATAATATAAATATGAAGTGTTGAGAAAGCCATGATTTTCAGAGAAACTTATATTTGTGTAGCATTACTCCTGGATAGTAACCTTGTGACCTTTTGTTTATACTAGAGGAGGTGGTTATATCTTGTTAAATGGTTTTCTTTACCTGTCACAAATTATATTTATTATTGTATTGCGTCATGTGTTAAAACTTATTTTTTGTACACTTCAAATCTTTTTACAACCATTTGTATAATTTTTAAAGAACAGGAAAATGAATATTTTATGAATAAAAAGCTAAACTATAAATAGGTATCTATTATAGAGTCATATTACAAACTCAATTACATCTTTTGAACATAGCAATACTTGTGAAAGTCTAGTGTGGTATAGTTGTCACATTAGCCTTTCTAAGGGGATTGCTAATCTAGGTGAGGTCAAGTATATTGAAGGGAACTTGTGATGTGAGACTATGCTGACTCAACTAGTGTCTAACTCACATATAGTAGGACATCTAGGTGGTGTGAGTCGAAGGAGGCTCCACATGACAAATAGTATGATATGAAATAGGATCATACTTAGGGAGCTAGTGGGGTTAACCCTGTCATGGCTTGATTTGAGGCATTGGTTCTGAGTGTTGAAATATCAATGGAAGATTGGGTAGAGTGTTGAAATATCAATGGAGGATTTCGAAGGCATGACAGGTGCAGAGTCTCACGAGTTTATTCAATATACTTGTCTTTCGGAAGCTAGAGTCTAAAAGTTTCCTTGTAGTTTGATGCTTAGACTTTTGTTAACTCACTTTAATTTAAGATTATGGTGAAAATTATGATATTTTTCAATTATAGATTATTTTTGTGATATTTAGCTCACCCTTGCATTTTGTTTCTTTTGTTTCTCTTGTTCTTGCGATGATCCTATATTGTATATATATACGAGAGCAAATTTAGGAGTCGTTGGGAATACTAGCAATGGAGCTAGAGCTATCCACTAAAGAAGTAGTATAGGAATGAGTTAGAGAATATGTGTTTGTCTTATGAAAGATTATATTAAGTTTTAGTTATTATTTTGGAGTACTTATGAGTTATGTTAACCATATTTTGAAATACACTCTTACTGAGTTAAACTAAATTGTAACTCAGTTTAATTATGATTAGTGATGTTATTAATGAGTTATGATCTTATTTATAATTACTAAAAGAATGATTAAGAAAATAGGATTGTTACATTTGACACTTATCACAATGCTTTGTCTAAATCAAAGATCTTTAAAAGAACGTATTGAAGAATACTCAACAGGTTAGCTAGAAGTGGCTACAAGCCAAAAGAATAATTTTGTATCTTGCAACATTAGTTTATTAAGTGAAATTCAATTAGTTGATTGAGAATTGGACGTAATTTGTGATATTATACGACTAGTATAAAATCATCTTAAGTAATTTCTTCCCTTCTTTTTATTGTTATATTGTATGATATAATTGTTGTTTTAACTTACAAAGTAGAAGTTTTCGAACTCAATTTTTGAAATACAATTCAATCCTCCCTTCTTATGTTTCTCCGATTTTCAATAGAAAATGTTACCAAAACTTCATAAATCAATGCAATAAAACTCTAATGCTCTAGACTTAGTGATTTAGAATAAAATATAAAGTAATTTTTCATAATTCCTTTCACCCAAGAGTTTAGAAAACTAATTATGATCGATCTTTCACTCGTATTGTTAAAGCATGTTCAACTTTTGAAGAAAATATCAATCTATGTATCAATTTAAGAGAAGGAAAGATGTAATAATTTTCAAAAGCACTTAAATATTAAAAAATTATATGAAAAAATACCAAGAAAAAGACTTTAAGAAACAAGGATGACAAATTTAAAAAGGGATAAAGAAAAAATAGGTATATCAAAGGAGAAGCAAAATGAAAACTAAGGATCGGGACAAAAGAAACCAAAAATCAAGGTAAAGATGAATAGGTATTCCATAATCTTAAGTGAGTTAATTTCTAATCAAAGTGCTATTTAGAAAAAGACCAAACAATTCACCATGACTGAATTAGTTTGCCAAACCAAAGATCAATTCAATCAATATTGTGTTTAGGAATGGTTCATTAAAATCATAGAACTTTTCTTGATCTAGTACTAATGTTTCGTAAAACAAAAATTTCAATTAATTTTGATGTGCTTTCATATTTCAAAGCTTAAACACGGTACAAAAAGATGATCCAAAGTTTGAACACTTAATCCCTATGTTTGGAGTTCAATGATTAATTCTTGTCAAAGAGTGTTTTAAAAACGAAAATAAACCAAAATTAAATCAAGTAATCAAGAATAATCAAGAAGAGTAACTAACATAAATATGACTCTAAAACAAAGCAAGATGACAACAAAGTAGAGAGAAATTATCAATGATTAATGAAAGTCATTATATCAAACATCTAATAGACATCAAATACTAACCCTCATTAACAAGATTAACTAAAAATGGATGAAAGAACCACCAAAGAGACTCGAGACTTGTGACAAAAATTTTCTATGACAAAGAAATTTGAAACAAAAAATAGCAATTGAATTAGTCAAACAACATAAACTGAATGAAAACAGTTCAAAAATTAATTCAAACACCTTTTAATCACAAAAAATAAAATCAATCATCACATATGATTCATATACATAGTGTTTGCATGTTTTGAAGTTAGAAACTATAAAATATGATTTTCAATCAACTATGAACCATTTAAACCCATATTCATTTGGTCAAAACAACATTTGTTCAGTTAGAAACTATTTGTATTAAGTTTAGAAACAAGTAATCCATGCATTAGAAACCAAGAACAAAGTATTCACTCAGTTAGAATTGATTGGAACCCATGGATTCTTATTTAGATTTTTTTAGCTTATGAAGAAGGAAAGAAAGATCAAGAGCAACAAAATACAAAACATGGAAGGTTTTATTCACTCCTCTCGCTAGACAATATGAAAATTTTCATGTATGCTGAGTGTGTTTGTACTCGTTTGATTTCGATTTTGTAGTGTGTATTATTGCTTATGAGGTTTCTGCTGGATAGGGTTTATTGAATATTTCTTTATCGAGTCAAAAGAAAATTAGAGAAGTCTTCTTAAATGGGAAATAAGCAAAGGGAAATAAAGTAGTTTAGTTTGAGAGAGCTTTTGTAAAATCTCTCCTTGAGTGAATGTGTTAAAGAAATCTTGTGCTAATCATTCTCTATTTATCAATTAAAATTATAATATTATTTTATTTAAAATAATAACTCACATTTTATTTTAACTTAATTTATAACACTCGCATTTTATTTTTAAATTAATTTCATCAATTAGAACTTTTTAATTTTAAATAATAAATCAAATCTTATTTTAATTTAATTTAAACTAATCATATTTTATCTTAAATTAATTTTAGCTACAAAATTTTAATCTTATAATTTATCAATTAAAATACTTTTTTATCTATCACACTCATCAAATCAATTACAACCTTTTTTTTTCTCTTCATTTCTCTTCATTTCCTATGGTATTTCTCTTAATTCCAAACAATCACATTTCCCACTTTCTTTCTCTTCAAATTTATCTTTTCTTCACTTCCTTAAATACATTCTCAAATTTAAACAAAGCCTTATTTCCTTACTTAAAAATCATTATTTTTATTCCCACACATCAATATCCTTCTTTTTAAAATATCTACATTATACATACTACCAAAAACAAAGGTGTTGTGTTTACATTCTTTAGTTTTCATAGAAGTTTGAGTTAAAATCAATAAAAAATATATAATTAATTTTTAAAATAGTTGTTAAATGTAAAATTAGAAAAATAAAATATGTACACAAAAGAAGTTTATAAAATAATTGTTAAAGTCAAAATAGGTTTTTAGAATAATGGTTAAAGGTAAACTATTTATAAAATAATTAATTTTTAAAATAATAATTAAGGGTAAAACTGGAATAATGAAATGTGGATACAAAAAAGATATCTCTTTATATATTTTTATAGATAAAATAATTAATTTTTAAAATAATAATTAAGGATAAAACTGAAATAACGAAATGTGGACATAAAAGATGGTATCTCTTTATATATTATCATAAAAAATAGAATATATCTCTTTATATATTTTATAGATTAATTTTTAAAATAATAATTAATGATAAAACTGGAATAACGAAATATGGATATAAAAGAGAGTATCTCTTTATATATTATTATAGATAAAATAATTAATTTTTAAAATAATAATTAAGAGTAAAACTGAAATAAAAAATGTGGACACAAAAAATAGTATCTCTTTATATATTTTTATAGAGATCAAGGACAAGTTCAATGAAGAGAGAAACATTTTTTCTCTTCTACTTTTCTCTAAGTTTTTTACTTTAATCAGCCTTAAAAATTGGCTCATTTTCGACCCTTCTTTTTCTATTATTCTATTTCTTTCCTTTAAACTTCTCTCTTTATTCAAACAAAGTTTAAAGTTCTATTCATTACTGAATTAAGCCAAATAATTTGAAAACAAAAGGAAGTAAATTGAAGGAAAAAGTAACAAAAAAAGAAGAAGAAAAAACTCAAGTAACCAAATATAGAATTCATTGTCCTATTTTTTGAGTCAAGAAAACACAATTTTTTCTTCAACAAATAAAATATTAGGTATAAATTATAATAATCACTAGCGCCTCACGGTTATGAAATCGAAATAGTTTAAAACTTAAGCCAATGATCTAAAGTTTAGGCATATTGAACTATACTTGAGGTTAAGATATTTGAATCGTATCCCATCTACTAAAAACAGACATGTCAAACACAAACAAGTTAAATGGATGGAAAAATGGACATTAAGTTAACCTACAATTTTTCATAAACATAAATGTCAGAAATCAAATATATAGGCAATGTTATTGTAACGTTAAAGAGACGCATAAGTTAAAAACATTCTATATATGTTATTTGTAGTGATGATGTAAAGGTATATTTATAAATTTAGAAATAATTTAAATTTTTCATTTATTTTGAGATAATGGGACAGTGGGTCTTATTAAGAAATTAAAATTTAGACGCGTAAGTCATTTGTTTTCATCTTAAACGAGTTTTGAGTCCAATATAGAAACTAAAATATATATATTTTTTTTTTGTACTTATTCTAAAATAGAGACTCATTATCTTAGACGAATTAGATAACATGTCATTCATTATTTCAGACGAATCAGATAACATGCCACTCATTTATCTTAGACGAATCAGATAACATGCTACTCATTATCTCAGATGAATCAGATAACATGTCATTCATTATTTCAGACTAATAAGATAACATGTCACTCATTACTTCAGACGAATCAGATAACATGCCGTATTTAGTAGATTTTATCTCCAATTAAACAATAATCACATGAGAATTAACAAATGAAAGTAAATAAAAAAGAAAAAATTATCAGAAAACTTTTTTTCATCTCTATTCACTTTCTATCATATTTTTCTTGAAATATGTCCCCAAATCACAACAAAAGAAGTAGATAGAAGGAAAAAGCTAAAAAAAAGAAAAGAAGGAAAACTCAATTAATCAATTATGTGTTAAGGTTTAACCATCAACTCTAATATCACTTGTTAGGTTTAGAGAGGATTATGTGTTAGATTTTAACTATGGGTTCATTGACACCACTCTTAATCCAAAACCTTAAAGCAATAGTCTTTATCTTTATATAGTACTCTACTTTTCCATTTTTAGTTCATGTGAGACTTAGACTCACACTTGGATTCTTAATATTATGGACTTCATTGTCCTTCTTTCTGAAGCATGAGAAAAACATTGATTCCAACACAATTTTTCTTCAACAAATAAAAAATTAGGTATAATTCAATGGTTATGAAATCGAAATAGTTTAAAACTTAGGCCAATAATCTAAATTTTAGACATATTGAACTATACTTGAAAGTAAGACAATCGTATACTGAAAACAAACACGTCAAACACAAAAACAACTTAAAAAGATAGCAGAATTGACATTAATGATATTTAACCTGCATTTTATTCATAAACATAAATGTCCGAAATCAAATATATGAATTCAAAAACTATAATATAACTATTGATGTTCCACAACCACCAAATACTGAGTTACATAACATGTAGAAGCCAATAGAAAATGCATTTATCTAAGAACAAATTACAACATACACACAAACCAACAACTATCATTTGAAATAAAGTTTGCATTTTGCAGAGCTTTTCGGGCACATGACCAATTCTTGAATCATCTGAAACTTGTTTTGACGATTTGAGGAATAAATTTTATTGGGTGGTATCTTGTGGATTGTCATGATCTGCAAAGCTGTTGAATTTCGCAATATAAATTTTGTAAATTGCACCTCAGAATTCCTGCCTGTATAATTAAAAATACTAAACCTTTTAAGCTGTGAAGCAATGGATTGAGGAACAACTTGTGGGGAAATCCATCCTGTGCAAGAAAATGGTTCCATGGGCATATGAAGCATAATAGTTTCAAGCTTTGGACAATGGTTGAGCATTTGAATCACCAAGTGCCACTGAATATCCAAGCCAAGGTGGAGCTCCAAATGAAGAAGGTTTTTGAAAATGGGAAAACTCTCTTTCTTGAGCTGCAATAGTTGTAAGCACAAGATATTATAATGTTCACAATACTTTCTAAAAGAACAAGAAGAGTGCTAACACCACACACTTTTTTTAAGACTTAAATTTTGTTAATTTAACATATTACACAAAATACATGTTTTCCAAAGATCTCATTCTCAAACTAACAAGACCCACATGAAAAAAAGTCTTTATAAGTGTCACACAATATATAGGAAATGTTAGTGTAAAGTTAAAGAGATGTAATTAGTCAGAAACTTTCTATATATATATATATATATATATATTATTTGTAGTGATTTAAAGGTATATTTATAAATCTAATAAAAATAATTAAAAATAACCATTTTATTTAGACTTAAAGTGGGTCTTGTTAAAAAAGATAAAAACAAAATTAGAGGTTTCTTCTTTTTTTTTTTACTATAAATGAGTCTAAGTCTAGTACCGAATATTGTGTACCAAAATTAAAATATATTTATTTTCTTAACTTATTCTAAAATTGAAACTAGTTATCTCAGACGAATTAGATGACATGCCGTATTTAGTGGATCTTAGTCCAATCAAAATATAAATATATGAAAATTAACAAATAAAAGTAAATAAAAAAGGAGAAATTATTATATTTTATTAACCATAAAACATCTCTTGTCTAATTGAATTACACAATAGAAATAAAAAAAATAATTTTTTAACAACTATATATTTTTTTCTTACAACATAAAAGTTATATCTTTGAAGTGATTTTTCATTTATCTATATTTCAAAACAATTTAGAAGATATATTTATTTTCTTAACTTATTCTAAAATTGAAACTAGTTATATCAGACGAATAAGATGACATGCCGTATTTAGTGTCCAATCAAACGATAATTATATGAAAATTAACAAATGAAGGTAAATAAAAAGGGAGAAATTATTATATTTTATTAACCATAAAACATCTCTTGTCTAATTGAATTACACAATAAAAGTAAAGAAAATAATTTTTTAACAACTAAATTTTTTTTCTTACAACATGAAAGTTATATTTTTGAAGTAATTTTTCATTTTCCTCATTTTTTTTATATTTCAAAACAATTTAAAAGATGTGACATCATAAGATAAAATTGTTAAAACGTAGTTTTCAAAAATATTATTCGCATAGAAATAATTAAGAATGAATCTAAATCATGCATCATACAATAAAATAGTCTTCATCAAAATTTGCAAAAAAAAATGAACAAATCAAAGGTTTTATTTACTTTCCAATATTCATACCTTGAGGAAGAATCTGAAGTGCTCCACATTAGACACCACCTTTAGAGGAAACTCGAACACATAATCAACTTTAAGGTCTGCCCTAACCAATTTGGGCATGGTTCGAAACTCCACCCCGTCCAATTTGTTATCCAGAAATATATGATACGCTCGAAAATCTTCCAAAACGGGACACCCATGAAGAATCTCTGCAAGATACTTAGACTTGGATACGAAAAGGAAATCCAAATGTAGGGTTTTGAGCACAGGCAAATGAACCTTAACAAAAGCATCTACGGACATTCGATACAACTTGAGAACAACAAGTGTTTTGCAGTTCCATATGATGTTTGGAACCTCAAGCGCACGAGGAATCTCGATGAAGAGTTGCTGAACGCCACGCTGAACGACGGTGCTCACCCAAATCTTGAAGAGAGGGTAAGGGAAGTCGCTACCGTAACCGCACGTGCGAGGGGAAAGGAGGAAGCGTGCGACTGTGATGGGTTGGTGCATGCGGCACTTGAAAAGGGTTCCATAAGCGAAATTGAAGAAGGAGGTGTAGGATCTGCCATTTCTGATAAAAGTTTGGTCGTCGAGGTGAAGAATGGCTGAAAACAGCCACAACGGTTGCCACCTTTTGGAGACAAAACTTGTGGCAAAGGAATCATAAGTTGAGAGAAAAGAAAGAATGTGACACAAGATTTCATCAGGTAATGAACTGATTCTATCTTGGGTATCCATTCCACCATTATTCTCAGAGGAAGACATAGATAATCACAAGAACTTGTTCTTGAAGTATGTTTTTCTTTCTTTTTTTTTTGGTTTACCAACATATATTTATATATGAAGGATTTGAGCATTTCCTAATAATTAAAATGGAGTTTCATTAAAATTAGTCTTAATAATATAAACTTTCATTTAATGAGACAGAATTTAATATTATAAAGTAACTGGTCTCATTAAACTAGTTATAATATAATATTAAATTCTATTAAATGAATTTTAATATTTTTATTCTCTATGTATTAATATATAGGCTTATATAATTGCTGAGTACCTGATATATGACTGCTTTTTGGTTTGATCATCCCAATTTTTTTCTTCAAATTATTGCTTAATTAAGATTTTAAGGATATTGCAAATTTATTATATATTTTAAATTAAAATTTTATCAAAAAAAAATTATTTTATTGAGTGTTTAAAATATTTTTTATTTTTGTTCAAGTATTGTACTTTTTTATTTTTGACATCAAGAGTATGACGTGGTTGCTGTTTTCATCTTTCTATTTTTAACTAATCAATTATTTTGTTTTTCCCTTATCTAACATCTTTTGATACATCGATTAACTCGCTATTTTCTATCTAAAGATTAGTTAACCGACAAAACGACAAAAATGAGATGATAAGAAAGAAAGAAAAAACAAGCTAATCAATCAGTTGAGAATGGAAAGATAGAAGTAACAAACACGTCATTTCATTGATAATAAAAGTAGAAAACAAAATAATATCATTACAGGAAACTTTTAAATATTGACCAATTTTAGTGACCAATAATTACTAGTAACTACAGTGACCAATTTAAATTTAAATACCAATTTACAAAGCTAAAAGTTATTGGTTACTAAAATAGTCATTACTATAAATAAAAAATTATAATTGGTCACTCGATTTGTTTTTAAAATTAACTATAATGGTTGTAACTATCAAAGGAAATTGGTCACTAAAAATTAGCTACCTAGGTTTTGGCTACCAAAATGAATTAGTTTCTAAATTAGTTTCTAGTTAATTAGTGATCAATTATAATTTTTTATTTATAATAGTGACTATTTTAGTAACTAATAATTTTTAATTTTGTAAATTGGTATCTAAATTGTTACTATAGTGACTAAATTATTTTTTTTCTAAAATGGGTTTTTAATTGAGGATTTTCTTGTAGTATATAAACAAAAATAAAAAAGAATATTCAAGTATTCAATAAAAACAAAACTTTAATAAGAATTTAATTGAAAATACTCATATTTATGAAATAATTTAAATTTAATTAAGTAAAATATGTACACCTAATAAATAAACTTTCTTTTTTTTATCACTATTAATTATATTTTGATTCATTCTCTAACCTGAAACATGTGTCATATAACATAGAGAGCTAAGGAAGGATATTTCTTAACACTACAAGAAAATTATCAAATATTGACCAATTGTTATGAACAAAAATATGTTTGGAGACCAATTTAGAAACCAAATTCATAATTAGAGACTAATTTAGAGACCAATTCTTTTGGTAGCCAAATCTAGATGGTTAATGTTAGTGATCAATTTAGAGATCAATTAATAATAGAAACTATTTTAGTTACCAATTTAGAGACCAATAATAATTTTTTAAAAATATTTTAGTTATCAATAAATTTTAGTTTATAATTTGGTATCTAAATTGGTCACTATAGTGACTAATTATTTTTTGTCACTAGAATTGGTAATTAATCAAGAATTTTCTTGTGGTGGTCCCTTTATGTTATATGCATTCGTGAGATAGTCACCATATAATATAAAAATTGGCTACTATGGTTGTTCTTGTTGGTCAAAATATAGTACAAAGATTCCACCAACTTCTCCTATCTTTCGCCTTCACTCTTCAAACTCCTTGTCGAGATGCCTTCAAATCCAGGTTTCGTCCTAAGTTGAATGGGAGTGTGCTTGCAAAAGACACTTTGAACCTTAAGTAAGGAATGTGCATAAACAAAAGCAGTAAACGTTATAATTCCTTGCCTTAATTCCCTATCTGTTGTAATGAGACTGACATGATCTCAGTCATCCTAAGATGAGATGATCAAGAGTAGGCAACTGCCGAGATTATCTCAACTATCACTACAAGAAAATCTTTGATTAGTGACAAAAATAATTAGTTACTATAGTGACCAATTTAGATACCAATTTATAAAGTAAAAGTTATTGGTAACTAAAATAGTTTCAAAAAAATATTATTAGTCTCTAAATTGATAAATAAAATAGTTTCTATTATAAATTGGTCAGTAACATTAGCTACCAAAAGAATTGGTCTCTAAATTAGTCTCTATTTATAAAATTGGTTTCTAAATTGGTCTCTTGAACATGTTTTTGGGTCATAAAATTGGTCACTATTTGATAGTTTTCTTGTAGTATTATATGAGGTAGCATAACTATCTTGGTCATCTTGATTGTTGGCCAAGATGAATCCCAAATATATAAAATACAATGATAAAAAAGAATAAGTTGAAGGAGAAAATGAGACATCTAACATATTTTTGAGAGCATTCTACAAGTGAACATAATATAAGGAAAAAAAAAAGATGAACCAATATTCTTAGGGCTTAACCCAAAAATTTGTAAATTTAAAGTATTCAATTAAAAAAAATATTGTGTAGTCCAAACAAAAATTGATAATATATTCAATTAAAAACTTATTTGAACATATTTGCAAATTTATTCTTTTGCAAATAAATGAATTTTAATACTTTTATTCTTTATTCATTGATATATAGGCTTGTATATTGTTCGGTCCTTGATATATGACTTACATAGGCTTTTCGTTGTGAGCATCCCAATTTTTTTCTCCAAATTGTTGCTTAATTAAGATTTTAAGGATATTGTAAATTTATATATTTTAAATTAAAATTTTATTAAAAAATATTTTATTGAGTGTTGAAAATACTTTTTATTTTTGTTCAATAATTTGTACTTTTTTTTATTGAAATCAAGAGATCACGTGATTGTTGTTTTTCTATCTTTAACTCACCGATCAATTTATTTTTCCCTTGTCTAACGTGTTTCAATACATCGGTTAACTCACTCATTTTCTATAGTTAGTTAACCGACAAGTACAAGAAGATAAAAAAGAAAATAAAAAAACAAGTTAATCAATTAATTGAGAATGAAAAGATAGAAGTATCAAACACGCCATTTCATTGATAATAAAAGTAGAAGATAAAAAACATAAACAAAAGAAAAATATATTTCAAATATTCTATAAAAATAAAACTTTAATAAGCATTCAATTGAGAATACTCAAATTTATGAAATAATTTAAATTTAATTAAGTAAAATTTGTATACTAATAAATAAACTTCCTTTTTGATATCACTGTTAATTCTATTGTTTAATTATTTTTCTAAGCTGAAACATGTGTCATATAATATAACTTAGAGTGTTAGAAGTGAATTTTATATTTAACTCAAGCTCATAACACCGACTTTTAAGGTCATATTTACACCAACTTATATAATATAAAATTATCTTATCTTTAATCGACGTGAAACTTTCAACCTAAAGAGCTAAGAAATATCTTATGTGATATGCAATCCCACAATAGCCACTAAATAATTTAGAAAAATGTACATAATAAGTTGAAGACATCTAAAAATATTGTCAAGATAACTAGTCAACATAATATTAAGTAAAAAAATATAAACTAATAATATTCTTAGAGCTAAATGAAAATTGTTAAATTTAATATATTCAATTAAAGAAAATTATTCGGTACTCAAAACAAAAATTGAAAATATATTAAAGATTAAAATTTATTTTGACAGATTTGCAAATTTATTTATTTATTTTTAAATTAAAATCTAATAGACAAAATACTTTTTTTATTTTAAAATAATTAAATTCAGAATAAAATATTAATATCCTAATTAAAATGGTTTAAATTTATACAATTATACATTGTATTTATAAAATTCAGTTTTAAATAGAAATATCTAATTAAAAATAGATAGAAAAATGTTTTATTCTAATTTTCAATTTTAAAATACACTAAATCAAAAATCAAACAATCACTATTGTTAATGCAGTCCGATGTTGGTGGGTTGAGAAAATACCAACAATAAAAATTGTGATTTTTGAAAGGTTAAAACAACCCTCAAGTTAAAAACAATAAAAAAAAGAAGAAATTAATTTCTTGAATTAGAAATTTTAAAATAGGAACACAATAATTTTGAAGAATGCAAAAGATTATTGTACATATATTTTTGAAAGTCACATTAATAATGAAATTGGTAGAATAATGAAATTAACGAAACCCACTCCTGCATATTGGTCCGTATCAAATTCTCAAAAAAAAAAAAGGTCTTGTTTTATCCATTTTTTTTTATCTCAACTTCTTTCCAATCTCCATAATGTGTTTATGTGTCTCAATTAACAAATATATTTTTAACCTTCCTAAGGTAATAAGGTTTGATACACTATAAAACAAATCCCACAGGTGAAAGTTATATAAAATGAAGATATTATGTAGAAATTAGAAGAAAGAATAAGAAAAAGTTACCCTTATTTATTTTAGTCGATAAAAATTTCATGGAAATTTTCTTTTTGTAAGTGAGGAAAAATTATAAGATTAAAAAATAAAAATATTTATTTTTAAATACAATGTACTAAAATTATTTTATTTATGAATTATATAAATACTTTTTATTTTAATATTTTGTCATTATCTTAAAAATATATATATATATATATATATATATATATATAATATTAATTATAAATTATATACATAGAATTAAAAATTAATCAATTAGTTAACTAACAATATATTATTATTAAAAATAATAATTAATATTATAACAATAGATAATAACAACTAATTAACCAAAAAATATATATTAACAATATATTATTTATGAATTTTACATCAATATTTAGTTATTATATATATAGATAGATATTAGAATTATAAATTAAATGTCTAAGTAGAAAGAATAAAGAAACTGGAAGATGAGTTAGAAAAAGGAAAGTAGGGAGAACAAGAAAGGTAAGAAAGAGCAAGGAACGAGTAAAAAAAGGATAAAATCGAGAAAGTGCTCCGAAACGTTTTTTTGTCTATAAATGGTTAAAAAAAATGAATGAGACACTTATTATCTTATTTATTTATATTATTTTATATATTTTTTATTAAAATCTCTTTTATTTCATTTCATTTATTTAATTATATTTATTACATACGAGTTTTATTTATTTAATTATATTAATTTTTAGTTATAAATTTTATTTATTTATTTATATTTACGTCTATACACAATTAGTTCTATTTATTTATTTAAATTTATCTTTAATTACTTATGAGTTCTATTCATTTAATTATATATATATATATATATATATATATATGTATATTGAGTTATAGACGGATCATATTAATTTTTATTTATATTTATCTCTAATTGCATTTATTTATTTAACTATATTATTTGGTGTCAAACATTTAACAGTAAAATTAAAATTTATGAGAAATAAAAAAAAATTATCGTAGTTGAAAGTATGACTTTGAAAGTTTAAATAAGTAAGTTTTATTTATGATAAGATGTTCTTAGGTTATTCTTTTGACCATTGTAAAACTCATTTATCGTAATTAATCATTACAAAATTAATCCAAGTTTTAATAAAGTATGTCAAAAATCAAGTTAATGAAATGAAAAAAGTTTTTATTTTATTTTATTTTATTTGGATATGTTGTAGTTTTACATAATATTTGTTTTATTTTCCTATTTTGTTATTTATGTAAGAAAAATAAAATTATAATATTTGTCTTATTTTCCTGTTTTGTTGTTTCTATATGAAAAATAAAATTATTTATTAAGTGTTTAAAATATTTCTTATTTTTTTCAAGTATTGTAGTTTTTTTATTTTTGACGTCAAGAGGATGACGTGGTTGTTGTTTTCATCTTTATATCTTTAACTCATCAATTATTTTGTTTTTTCCTTATCTAACATCTTTTGATACATCGGTTAACTCAAAATTTTCTATCTAAAATTAGTTAACCGATTAGTATGGAAAGATAAGAAAGAAAATAAAAACAAGCTAATCAATGAGTTGAGAATGAAAAGATAAAAGTAACAAACACATCATTCCATTGATAATAAAATTAGAAAAAAATAAACAAAAATAAAAAAGAATATTTCAAGTATTCAATAAAAATAAAACTTTAATAAGAATTTAATTGAAAATACTAATATTTATGAAATAATTTAAATTTAATTAAGTAAAAACTATACCTAATAAATAAACTTTCTTTTTGTTATCACTATTTATTCTATATTTGTTCATTTCTCTAACCTAAAACATGTGTCATATAACATAGACAGTTAAGAAAGGATATTTCTTAATACTACAAGAAAAATATCAAATAGTGACCAATTTTAATGACAAAAAAATATGTTTCAAGACCAATTTAGAAATCAATTTCGTAATTAGAGACTAATTTAAAGACCAATTCTTTTTGTAGCTAAAACTTAGGTAGATAATGTTATTGACCAATTTAGAGACCAATTCATAATAGAAACTATTTTAGTTATCAATTTAGAGATCAATTATAATTTTTTAAAACTATTTTAGTTACCAATAATTTTTAGTTTATAAATTGATTTCTAAATTGGTCACACAATTGGGTTAAAAGTACTATATTCATTCATTTCTAAAGTTTATGGACCAACATGTATCGAAGTTTCAGATAGGGACAAATTCCATTTTTTAGTCAAAGTTCAAGGACTAAAAACATACTTAACCCTATTTTTTGTTACTAAAATTTATCATTTTTATCAAGAATTTTCTTGTAGTGTAAGTCCCTTTATGTTATATGCACTCACGGGATAGTCACCATATAATATAAAATTTGGCTACTATGGTTGTTCTTGTTGGTCAAAATACCGTCCAAAGATTCCAACAACTTCTCCTATCTTATATGCCTTCACTCTTCAAATTCCTTGTCAAGATGCCTTCAAATCCAAGTTTCGTTGCAAAAGACATTGTGAGGTTCAAGTAAGGAATGTGCATCAGCAAATGCACTAAATGTTATGCTAATAATGCACATTTAGTCTTAATTCCCTATCTATTGTAATGAGACTAAATTGATCTTAGTCATCCTAAAACGAGAAGATCAAGAGTAGGCAAGTGTCAAGATTGTGTCGACTATATATGTGATAGCATAACTATCTCGGTCATCTTGGTTGTTGGTCGAGATAAATATATACAATACAATGATAAAAAAAAAAAGAATAAGTTAAAAGGAGCAAATCAAACATCTAAAAATACTTTTGAGAGCATTCTATCCGTGAATATAATATTAGGAAAACAAAAATATAAACCAATATCCTTAAGGCTTAACCCAAAATTTTGTAAATTTAAAGTATTCAATTAAAAAAATATTGTGTACTCTAAACAAAAATTGATAATATATTAGATTAAAAACTTATTCGAACATATTTGCAAATGTATTCTTTTGAAAATAAATGAATTTTAATACTTTTATTCTGTATGCATTGATATATAGGCTTATATTATTGTTGGGTCTTTGATATATGACTTAATAGGCTTTTTGTTTTCAGCATCCCAATTTTTTCTCCAAACTGTTGCTTAATTAAGATTTTAAGGATCTTGTAAATTTATATATTTTAAATTAAAATTTTATTATAAAAATATTTTATTGAGTGTTTAAAATACTTTTTATTTTTGTTCATAAATTTGTACTTTTTTATTTTTGAAAGCAAGATATCAATGTGATTGTTTTTTTCATGTTTCCATTTTTAACTCACCAATCAATTTATTTTTTCTTTGTTTAATAATTTTTTGATATATCGATTAATTTGTTGATCTTCTAACTAAAGGTTAGAAACTCACAAATACAGAGGATAAAAAAGAAAAAAAAAACAAGATAATCAATAAATTGAGAATAAAAAAATAGAAGTATCAAACACGCCATTCTATTAATAATAAAAATAAAAGATAAAAAAGTAATAAAAATGTTAAATATTCTATAAAATAAAAAGTTAATAAGAATTCAATTAAGAATAATCAAATTTATGAAATAATTTAAATTTAATTAAGTTAAAATTATATACCGGATAAATAAACTTCCATTTTGTTATCATTATTAATTCTATTGTTTATTTATTTTTCTAAACTGAAACATGTGTCATATGAAAGAGAGTTAAGGAATATCTTAAGTCCTTTATTTTATATATGTAATCTCACAATAATCACCATATAATTTAGAAAAATGTATCGACTTCTATTATAAAAGATAATAAGTTGAAGGAGCCAAAGAGAAAAATAATATTCTAAGGACTTAGCCCGAAAATTGTTAAATTTAAAATATTCAATTAAAGAAAACTATTAGGTACTCAACCAAAAATTGATAATATATTAAATATTAAAAACTTATTTTGACCGATTTGAAAATTTATTTATTTATTTATAAATAAAAGTCTAATAGACAAAATATTTTTGATTATTTATTTTAAAACAATTAAATTAAGAAAAAAAAAATAATATCATAATTAAAATAGTTTAAATTTATACAATTATTCATTGTAATTACAAAATTCAGTTTTTAAAAAGGAATATCTAATTAAAAATAGATAGAAAAATGTTTATTCTAACAATTTTTCAATTTTAAAATACACTAAATCAAGAATCAAACAAAAACTATTATTAAGACCCCAAGATTTTAATGCAATTTAAGGACAGAAGAACAACTGATGTTGGTGGGTTGAGAAAATACTTATAATTAGGTTGGATCAGATATAGATAGTGTTAACTTACTGCCCGATTAAAAAAAATAATCATATATTACTCTTATGTTTATCTGTCTGTTATCTGTTTAAAACATATCCAAAAAATTGTTAAAATTATTGTGTAGCGTAAACAAAAATCGATAATATATTACATTTAAAACTTATTTGAACATATTTGCAAATTTATTCTTTTGCAAATAAATGAATTTTAATACTTTTATTCTTTATGCATTGATATGTAGGCTTATATTATTGTTGGTTGGGTCCTTGATATATGACTTATGCAGGCTTTTTGTTTTGAGCATCCCAATTCTTTTCTTCATGTTGCTTAATTAAGATTTTAAGGATCTTGTAAATTTATATATTTTAAATTAAAATTTTATTATAAAAATATTTTATTGAGTGTTTAAAATACTTTTTTATTTTTGTTCAATAATTTGTACTTTTTTATTTTTGAAATCAAGAGATCACGTGATTTGTTGTTTTCATTTTTCTATCTTTAACTCACCGATCAATTTATTTTCCTCTTGTCTAATATTTTTTAATACATCGGTTAACTCACTCATCTTCTATCTAAAGGTTAATTAACCGAATAATACGAGAAGATAAAAAAGAAAAAGAAAAACACAAGTTAATCAATTAATTGGGAATGATAAGATGAAAGTATTAAACACGTCATTTGTAACGTCCCAAATAAATGGATAAAATCTATTTAAATAAAACGTAGCATATTACATCATTTAGAGAGTGTGGAAAAACCGGAAATGAAATACACAATATCCCAACATAACAAGAAAGGGGAAAAGGGCCCCACACGGCCTAAACAAGGTACAAGGGCTCGTCAAGTACGAGCGGACTACTACTACTAAACTCCCAAAAGTCATGGGTCTCCCAAGTGAGCCCGATAGACGTCCAAGATTCATCAAACCGCAGCATCTCCATTATTACCACTGCCGGAAGTCCTCACATCTGCTCACATCAACAAGGTTGATGATCATTGCAAGGGAGGAAACCACACATGACACACAAGCAAGCGAAAGGGTAAGCTAACGAAGAACTCATCATATTATACACTCGATATACAATTTAAATATTCAAACATACATAGCAGACATCCACATGAGAGGTATCTATCCATATAAAACACCAAGACTTGACTATCCGATACGCTCAATGAGGCACCACCACGAGACAGTGGAATTACGTCCTAGCAGTGAGGCATCACCGCAAGGTCTTCGCAGAATTATACCCTTAGGAGAGGCACCACCACGTGGCCTTCATGGAATTACGCCCTGGCCCTGAGGAACCACCACGTCATCCTCGTGGAATTACGTCCTAGTCTCGAGACACCACCGAGAATCCTCACCTCGAGGTTCATGGAATTAGGTCCTATAGCTGAGGCACCACCGGGGACTCCCCCTAGAAGGCCCCACGAAATTACGTTCGTAAGGTGAGGCACCACCACGAGCCCCGCTACCAGGGTCATGGAATTATGTCCTGCACAAACCTTACTCATACATTATCAATCAATAATGGAATTCTTATGCATAACATTAACATGTCATTTAGTATGAGTAATCAACCATCAAATATATCTCATGCCAAGCTCATTTCCAATTCATTTGTTCTTACCCACAACATACATAATACATGCATATCCACCCCCTTCGTACATAATAGGTCAATGAACCATCCAATCAAACAACCATAAGCATTCAAGAAACAAAGCATAGCAAAAACCTAAAGGAGGTCTCGCCCAAGCTAGAGTCCTTGCTCAGGCGAGGAGAGCACTCTCGCTCAAACAACAGACGCTCGCTTAGGCGAGTCTGCAACAGTGACTCTTGGAGGCTTCGCGAGCTCTCGCTTAGGCGAGGCTATCTCGCCTGAGCGAGACAGTTCGTCGCTCAAAACGCAGCTACTCGCCTGGGCGAGCGCTCGAGCAGAAAAACTGGGCGAGTTCCTATAATTCTCACCTCGGCAAGATGAGCTCGCTTGGGCGAGATGAGCTCGCCTGGGCGAGTATATCAATACTCACCGCTGAATCACGCATATTCAAACAGGGACTCACTCACAACAACACCCAAAGCATTTTTTTTGTACCATCAGAAACAACACACGATCACCCAAAACATGAAATAGGACCAAAGCACACCAAACAGTGAATCAAGAGTGTGAAGTCTAGCTTCCCTTACCTGGAATAAGCTAGAACAAGACTCCCAACCTCGAATAGCGAGCACAGCAGCTACGAGTTTATCTTAATGAACTAGAGGTTAGAGAAACAGAGCGGAAACAGGGTTAATAAAGGAACCTCAGCTGAACCCCCGACAAAAGCTAGAATAAGAGGAGAGCGTTTGGGCGGCTAACTTACTTGGAACAACTGGTCCTCCTAGCTTAACGTAACGGTGAGAGCAAAGCCCTAGCAGAGGCGGCAACAGCAGCTCAAGGAATGCGTGAATCTGTTTTTCGCAGAATGAGCACAAGAATTAAGGTTTGGGCAGATTTAGGGTCTCCTTTTTCCTTATTGGGCCGGCCCTAAGGCCTAACCGTTTGGGGCAACCCTTAAAGACTTGGGCAGAAAAGGATAATGAAATTAATGGGTCTTACATTCTCCCCAACAAGAAAATTTTCGACTTCGAAAATAAAACTTACCAGGTAAAAAGATGCGGGTGTGATTTCCTCATATCCTCCTCTAACTTCCACGTAGAGTCACCTGTCCTCCGATCCCAAATGACTTTGACAAGACTGACCGGTTTTCCCTTACGTTCCTCAACTCGATTCTTCTCTAAGGCGATGAGTGGTACTTCCACGGTGAGGTCCTCTCTGATCTATATATCTTCAGCTTCCAACACATGAGCCGGATCAAACACATGCTTCCTTAATTGCGACACATGGAAAACCGGATGGAGATTTGCCAACTGAGGAGGCAAGGCTACCTTATAAGCCATTGGCCCAATCTTCCTCAGGATCTGATAAGGACCAAGGAACTTAGCAAAGAGCTTCCTTGAGCAGAGAGCCCTTCTCACACCAGTGGTTCGAGTCACCCTCAAGAACATATGATCTCTGGTCGCGAATTCTAAAAGCCTCCTCTTGCGGTCGGCATAAGCCTTCTACCTACTCTAAGAGGCTTGCATCCTATCTCTCATCTCTCTCACCTTCTCAGTAGTTGTTTCCAACAACTCTGGTCCAACAAGTACTACTTCCCTGTCCTGATACCAACACAAAGGGGTCCTACACTTCCTGCCATAAAAGCGCCATGCCAATGCTTGCATGGAAACTATTGTTGTAGGTGAACTCAATCAACGGTAACACTTCATCCCAAGGACCCAAGTGATCCAATATGCATGTCCGTAACAAGTCCTCAAGTGACTGAATCGTCCTCTCAGATTGACCATCTGTTTGGGGATGATAGGTTGAACTCATCGCGAGCTTGCTTCCAAAAGCACTATGTGTAACATCCCGTCCAGATATTACGGATTTTAAATAATTAAAGTAATTAAAATGAATAACAAAAACATAAATACATCGCATTTATGAATAAACCTCATTTATTAAATAGTCCATTTCCCAAAAACACGGAAAATTTAAAACTTTTATTAACGTATAACAAAACACTGATCCATAGTTATAAAACAAAACAATATACTAATATCTCTCAAAAGTTTACATATTACTTCCAAAACTAAAATCAATAAAAACATAGTAATAAAATCCCATGCTATCCCTCACTCCGTGTCTAAGCGTCACCAGCACCACCTGTATCAACATCCTCTGCTCACGTGTACCGCGTACACGATCATCGCCAAACACAAACAGATAGGGTGAGCTTAATGAAATCAACATACATCAAAGTAATATACAAATAAACAATCATTTAACTATATTTCCTACAAAGACCCAAAATACCGTCTCTTTCTCTATTCTCTATCACCTGGCCACAACCAGATAATTCGTGTTCTACCTCTTCTAGTGATTATCCCAAGATAATTTGCTGCCAAACCTATCGGCCACAACCGACAGAGCACGTGCGGGTGGAGTTCCCAAATATGAACATAGTCTGTAACGTCTCAAGACTACCAAACTTGTCAATCAACTATTGAGGAGGTCAATCTATCTGGACCGATCCATACTGGCCACAACCAGCACACTCACACCGGCAACACTAGCCAATCCGAGCTCAACTCAAGGGTTCCTCGTGTTCATCCGCCATCCCGAGCTCAACTCGAGGGATGCCATTCCGAGCTCAACTCGAGGAATGTACGTACTTAACCCCTATCCTAAACTCAACTCAAGGGATGCGTTCCGAGCTCAACTCAAGGAACTCAGCAATCTTACCTATGGGTTATCACCAAAAGCCTTGTAGATCACGCATATAAAGTTCAACAACTAGGACTTACAACAGCCAAATCACCTAGCGGGGGACACGTATCGCTAGGCGCCAGCAGCTTCCAAATCGCCTGGCGGGGGACACGTACCGCTAGGTGCTAAGCGCATGAGAACCACCATCGAGATCTCCTAGAAGCATTGTAGACAACGCATATGGAGTTCAACACCACAAATATGATACTACATTATCCGTTTACTTGAAGCATAACCTTGCACTTCTCTTTGCTTAGGCTAAAAGAACCTTAATTCAACATCCCAACCATCTCACATAAACTAGACTCACTAGCCTGAGAGAGTCTTAATACAACAACACCCACGAAGTCTCGCCTAAGCGAGCTCCTTCTCGCTTGGGCGAGACCATCCCTCGCTCATAGCTAAGACACCTCGCCTAGGCGGCGAACCCCATAAGGTACCCCATCCATCCTCAAACTCTCGCTTAGGCGAGAGGCTCTCGCCTGGGCGAGACTCACTTTCGCTCAGAACAGTTAATCACGCTTGCGCGAGACATACAGCCAAACCACTCATCACACCCACATGTTCTCACTTAGGCGATACCCACTCGCCTAAGCGAGATGGTCTGTCGCCTAAAACCAAGTTACCCCGCCTGAGCTAGATGCTCGAGCAACAACACGATTTGAGTCTCTATTACCCTCGCCTAGGCGAGCCTGGCTCGCCTGAGCGAGAGTTGCAGACCCAAGCTATGTAACGCAACAGACAACAACCCAAAAACATGCACCAAGTCGCATACCCATTACATCAATCAATTGGAAACATTGTACCAAATATTAGAGCATAAAATTGACAAAGTATACATGCCACAACCCAAGTTTGCACAGTAGCAGCATAATCAGCATAGTAACCCATTCATATACATGTAATTAGGTAAGGGTCTCAATGAACAGCACCAAACCACCCAAACCCCCAATTTCATCTCATATTCAACACAAAATTCATCACATAAAAATCAGTACACTCAACAATTATGACCAAAAGCATACAAATTCGGTATAGCTCCCCTAACCTGGATTTTCTTCGCTAAAACTGAATTGTTTGAGAGCTCCCAACGATCACCAATGACATTCCCTTTGGCTTCCACTCAACCAGCCCCAAACCTCACATCCTAATCCCTGTTTCTCTCTGAATTCGTGCAGTCCTCAATTCCCCCAAAAGTTCAAACTCCAAAACCCTCTTCTCTCTCACAATTACCCTTTTATTATTGCACTTAATGCTTGTTTAATTTCTAAAAACGAAAAATAGGCTTAATGGTAAGGTTTATGGTCATTCAATGTTCTTTTATGGTTTGTTTTTCAGCCTCTTCCAAGCCCCTTAGCTGCCCATTCATCTAGGTTTTTCATTAACTCTTCACATTCATGCCAAACTAAGACTTAGCAAAAATAAAGTTTAATTTAAGTGCTCCAAGGTTTGAACTCACACCCATGCAATGCCAACTCAATGCCCAACCATTCAACCAATGCATTTTTCATGCTAACCAATACACTTCAAGCATTATATCATAGAGAACATGGTTAAACATATTATCAAAACAATAATAATTAAATAACACACAATTGACATACATAAGACTTGAACCCAAGTCCTCTCACACAAACCAAGTACTCTCAACCAGTTAAGCTAGTACTTTTTCACGTCATACCAATCAACAATTAATGTCATAAATGTTCCTCCCACCCGCATTTATTAATTAATTAATTATTTAATTAATTAAATTCCACGGGTCTTACACTCTCCAAGGTCTGCCAAAACTGTGACGTGAACCGTGGATCCTTGTCTGAAACTATGCTTGAAGGTACTCCATGCAACCACACAATCTCCTTAATATACAATTGGGCCAACTTGACCATGGACATTCTCAAGTTCATTGCTAAGAAATGAGCACTCTTGGTCAATCTATCCATAATAACCCAAATGGTGTCACAAAATCCATGGAGATGTTATCCCATTTCCACACCGGTATCTCCAAAGGTTGTAGGATCCTATCGGGTCTCTGGTGCTCCACCTTTGCCTTCTTACAGGTCAGACAGGCTGATACAAACTGAGCCACATCTTTCTTCATTCCCTGTCACTAAAAGTTTTCCTTGAGATCCTGGTACATCTTAGTCATGTCAGGATGCAAGCTAAGACGACTATTATGTCCTTCCTCAAGGATTAATCTTTTCACCTCTACGTCATCTGGTACGCACACCCTGCCTTGAAATCTCAATATCCCATCATTACCTAAGGCAAAATCTCTAGCCTCATCTGACCCAAGCTATTCTCTAACTTTGTTCAGACTGACATCCAACAATTGTCTCTCTCTGATTGAGTCTAAGAAGTCACTTGATATAGTCAGAGTACAACACCTAATGAACTCGGATCTCAACTCCACCTGTAGCTTCATATCTTTGAACTTCTCCAATAGTTCCATCTCCTTGATCATGAGGTGTGCAGTATGTACAGTCTTCCTACTCAGAGCATATGCCACTACGTTCGCCTTCCCGGGATGGTACCAAAGCTAGAAATCAAAATCTTTCAAGAATTCCATCCACCTTCTTTGCCTCATGTTCAGCTCCTTCTGATCAAACAGATATTTAAGACTTTTGTGGTCGCTGAACACACGAAACTGTGCACCATAAAGATAGTGCCTCCATATCTTCAAGGCAAATACTATAGCTGCCAATTCCAAGTCATGAGTGGGGTAGTTTCTCTCATGAACCTTAAGTTGCCTTGAAGCATAGAGCACCGTCTTCTTTTCCTGCATCAACACACAACCTAGTCCCAAGTGAGAGGCATCACAATATACTTCAAAAGATTTCCCAACATCAGGAATCACCAGGATTGGAGCACTCGTTAATCTTCTCTTTAGCTCCTGAAAGCTCTCCTCACACTTATCCGTCCAAGTGAAGGGTTGATCCTTCCGGGTAAGCTGTGTCAGAGGCACCACTATCTTGGAAAATCCCTTTATGAACCTCCTATAGTACCAAGCTAAACCCATAAAGCTCTTGATCTTTGTGGCCGACTTGGGACTCTCCCACTTTACCACCGCTTCGACCTTTGTTGGATCTACTGTAATCCCCTGAGCGGATATCACATGTCCCAAAAACTGAACCTCATCCATCCAGAATTCACACTTGGACAATTTGGCATACAATTGTTTCTCCCTTAGAACACCAAGCACCAACCTCAGGTGTTCTGCATGGGCCTCTTGAGTCCTGGAATAAATAAGTACATCGTCTATAAAGATTGTGACGAACTTGTCTAAGAATGGCTGAAAAATTCCGTTCATATAGTCCATAAACACCGCTGGAGCATTGGTCACACCAAAAGGCATAACCACATACTCATAGTGGCCATATTTGGACCTGAAGGCCGTCTTCTGTACACAATCAGCCTTCACCAATATATAATGGTATCTCGATCGCAAATCTATCTTCAAGAACATTGATGACCCATGCAGCTGATCCATCAAGTCATCAATTCTCGGGAGAGGGTACTTATTCTTGATTATCATCTTGTTCAGCTACTGATAGTCCACACATAGACATGAACTCCCATCCTTTTTCTTCACCAACAACACTGATGCTCCCCAGGGCGAAGTTATGGGTCAGATAAACTGTTTCCCCAACAACTCCTCTATTTGTTTCTTGAGTTCCACTGACTTCGTTGGAGCCATACGGTACGGGGCCATCGATACTGGACCGGTTCCAGGTACCAGGTCAATAAAGAACTCCACCTCTCTATTGGGAGGCAACCTTGACACCTCATCCAGGAATACATCCTCAAACTCGTGCACAACCGGTATAACTGACGTCCTCTCCTCCTTCTCCACCTCAAGATGTGTGAAAATCATGTAACACTGCACGCCCTCATGTAGTTCCTTTACAACCCCTTGAGATGTTAACAACTCATGCTCCTCTGAGTCGGGGAAAAGCAGCTTCTTCTCTCGGCAATCTATAAGAATGCGATTGGTAGAGAGCCAATCCATCCCCAAGATCACCTACAACTCTTGTAGAGGTAGGCATATCAGATTTATTTTGTACCTGCATCCCTCTACCTCCACTGGACACCTAGCACACAAGGACGATGTCCTAACCAGACCCGATGCTGGAGTAGACACCGCAAGCTCACACTGCAGCTCGCACACCGGCAGACCCAAACGTTTCATGCATGCATCTGACACAAAATAGTGTGTTGGTCCAGAATCATACAACACACAACATTTCATCCCAGCTATCAAACAATAACCCATAACCAGGTTACATGAGCCTGCAAACTCCGCTCTGGTCATGGCGTACACCCTGCTTGTCGCCTGAGGCCTGCTGCCTTTGTCCCTCTGCTGATGCTGGTGGGGAGTCTGAACTGGGGGGCGTGTCGCTGCCCTAGCAAGGTTGGGGCAGTCCTTCCCAAAGTGGCCTTCCTTGCCACAGTTGTTGCATCTGCGGTAGCCTTCCATGTGTGGGCAGGCACTCCTCAGATGAGGGCCCCCACATATGTAGCACTGCACTCGACCTTGCTGGGGAGGAAAACTCCTAGACCCTTGAGACTGATGGTGAGGTCTGTCATAAGGCTTCCTCCTCTCCTCGTGTCTTAGTTTGGACCTATATGGTCCATCTATCCTCTGAGTCTGTTGTGGGCGCTGACCTTCCATCTCGTTCTTCATCTTCTCCATCACCCTGGCCTTCTCCACCAGAGCAGCAAAATCCTTGATGGATAATGGGACTACCATCAAGCGAATGTCGCTGCGAAGACCATTCTCGAACTTGCGGCATCTCCACTCTTCATCAAGTGGCAGTGTATAGAAGCGACTAAGGTGCTTGAACTTCTCAGCATACTCTGTTACAGACTTCCCCCCTGAGTGAGTTGGAGGAACTCCACCTCTTTAGCATATCTTATGTTGTCGGGGAAATACTCAGAGAGGAATTTCCCCCTGAATGCCTCCCACGTCACTGACTCCTCTCGCTCATCCATGATGGATTCCATGCTGATCCATCAATGCTCAACTTCCTCGGTGAGCATGTATATCGTGAAGGCCAATCTGTTCTCCGCGAGGCACATTTTTGCATCAAAGATCCTCTCAAGATCTTTCAGCCACTGCTTTGCTGCATCTGGGTTGGTCTTTCCATTAAATTTCACTGAGTGGTGCTTCAGAAAGTCCTCCAAGCTCCACTCCCTGGCTGCAGGTCATGGCTCCGGACCAAAGGCGGGTGCAGCCGCCCGATTCTCCACCAGCTATCGGAGAGCTTCCATATGTTGCCTGTGGGCATCCTCCGCAGCTACTCTAGCAGCCTCCATCTGCTGCATTACCATCTATTGTTGCTCCAACGACGTTGCCTGTCGCTGCATCGATGCCTCGTGCTGCTACATCATAGTTGTGCTTTGTTGGGTCATAGCAGCTACCATTGCCTCTATTGCCCTGGCGATATCGGGTACATCGCCCTGGGAGGATTACTGTGTCCTACGAAGAGGTGCCATAATTCACTAGCACACAGGAAATCACTTGGTTAGGCTTTATAAGACGGGAATTTAACTAGGAACACTCAGAAAGACACAGAGAAAGCTAAGCGGACATCCAAGTCCACAGACCTAAGGAATGACCGCTCTGATACCATAAATGTAACATCCTATTTAATTAATAACGCTAATTAAAGGAAACATCACACATAATAATATAGAAATACGGTCCAGGAGTTTAAACCTTACTCCTTACAATTATCCAAAGGAAGTTCAAACATAAAAGGCACACCACAATGCCAAACAGGTACAAGACATAAAGTTTAATAGTGTCAGATAGGAATTTAAAGGACAGACTAGTACATGGGCCATAACACTAAAGAAAAGCCCAATTAAAACATGAAGTCTAGCCCAAGTAGACTATGCAGCAGAATCATCTCTTCCTTGTTGACCTCGAGTACCTCTCGCATCTGCTCCCATCAATAAATTGATGATCATCGCACAAGTAGAAGAACAACATACAAGTAATCAAACAAGCAAAGGGTAAGCTAGAGTAGAAAACAAATTATCATGCAGTCACATGCTATTACCCAATCCAAGCAGTATTTATATATCATCCAAACATGTTATGACTTTCTTAAGCAGTACACTAGACTCTGACTCGACTCATCCGGATACATATAATCTGGTCGAATTCAGCGGATGCTTGCACTTGTGGTGGATACCTCTGCTCACCCTCGAGCTGCTCACCCTCGAGCTAAGTGTTACAAGTGTTACAATGTCTCAATCCCCCCACACAAGGTTAGCCCTTAATGAGTTTCAGGCCTCCTACTACTCTCACCACAAGAGTTAGTTCGCTCTAAGTGAGACTAACTGACTCCTCAAAGCGTTAGGATGCAACCTTACCTTGAATCCTTACCAAATTATATAGATGGAGCACCACCATGAATTCCCACTAACAGGGGTCATGGAATTACGTCCCGACCACTGAAGCACGACCTTGAAATCTCACTTAGAGGTTTCAAGGAATTACGCATGACCACAAACCAATCACGCCCAATCAATCAAGTAATATTTATCATAAACATAATCTCATGCCAACCTTTACAACCCATTCTCATTCATATCCAAATGTTGAATCCATACCAACTCATCCTTCCCAAACCATGAATATAGATTTATATTTCATATCAATACCATGTCTCTTTGATACCAACCATCTCATTTAAATCACATGTCAAGTTCATACCAAACCCATCATTCAGAATCCATGAATCACATCACTCATGCAAAATCATTTATCCCATGCTTTTAACATAACAATTAGATTCAAGCTAATATTAACCATTCAAGATCAGAGAAACAACTAAACATCACACTACCCTCGCCCAGCTCCTCGCTCAGGCTGAAGAGTCTCGCTCAGGCGAGCTTTCTTCGCCTAGGCGAGAGCTCGACAATCTGGAACATGGGCCAATCGTACTAGCTCGCTTAGGCAAGCTCTCCCTGCCTGAGCGAGGCATTCTCTCGCTCAAAACAAGTACCACCCACATGAGCGACAGCTCGCGTAGAAGGCCTGGGGAGCCTTTGCCAGTCTCGCTTAGGCGAGCCTGACTCGCCTGGGCGAGATTATCAGTTCTCGTCCTTGTGCTCACCTACAATAGTCACATTTTCGCATCCAAACAATCACACAAGGTATCCCACATATCCATAACAACGTACAATCCATACAAACACTAAGCATACCCAAGAACAGGCCAAACATAACTTAAAACTCAAAACCCTAGCTTCCCTTACCTGTAAAAGGGTTAAAAAGTGGCTTTGACAGCCAAGCGTAGAGAGCACAGTAGCTCTAGGAATGAACTGGAGAGCAGAAAGAAATAATGGAACAGAACCAAGAAATGGGTTACCATGAAACCCTAGCTGGAAATACAAAGAGGGGTAATGGAGACCAGTATGAGCTAGTAAAAATACTTACATGGAGTAAAAAAATGGATTTGTGCTAGCTTGAAGATGACAGAGCTCTAAACCCTAGCAAAGCTTCTGTTCTGTAAGGGAGAGGAGTCAAGACTTGATTTTTGGCAAAGTGAGAGCAGAATAGGAGTCTTGGCTGCTTTAGGGACCTTGGCACCCTATGGACCAATCATTAGGCCCATATGCTTAGGATAGACCCTTAAGACAGACCCGTAAGACTTAGGGCAGAAAAAGAATAGAAATAAAATGGGTCTTACAATTGAAGTATTTAATTTTTATCCACTACTAAAAATTTTCATATTACATGAAATTTTTCTTACAAATTTATTAAAAAAATTTTAAAAAATAAATTTTATTTTATTATTTTTTCTAAAAATTTTAATTGATAGCTAATTTCTTTGTAAATAGTTATTTATTATAAAATTATAAAATTTGTAAATATTTTTTACAAATTTTATTATGAAAAGTATTTTATATAAAATATTTTTTTAAAAAATTGACAATAATTTTTTGTAAATGTTTTTCATAACAAAATTTATAAATTTTATATGAAAAAATTTTCAAAATAAAATTTACAGTAAATATAATCTTTTTAATAATGATGTTAACCACAACTTTCGGTTCTGTTCAAAGTGTATGATTTCCCATGACTACACTTGTATGGGCCCACAAAGTTATAAAATTATTATTCTTCTCACGTAAATGAGTGTCACGAAATTCTGCATGTGAACGGATCATTTAGCGCGTCACGTTCTCTTCTTCACTGTTCCAAACGTGTCATTAACGTTATACTATTTTTTTTCTTTATTTATTTATTACCCTTTTCTCTATATTTCTACTGCAGAAAATACAACGGAATTTATAAATTTGATCTCAAAAAAAAAAAAAAAGATCTATGTTTTCAACTATTCGTAACGTGCAACTGAGGGAACAATAAAGGCAATGTTTATTTTCTCTATTTAATTGCTAATGAAAAGTAATTTTCTTACAAAAGTAAAATAAGATAAGTCATTCTTCAATGTTATGTGGCCTTCACTAATTTCGAAAGTCTACATTTTCATCATCTTCTTAATTATTTAAGGTAATGCACTAGCATGCAGGGTAGCTATTTTATTGTATGGACGGTTGACAATTTAGAATTTAGTGAAATGATATTAAGTGTAATTATAGAAGAACTAAAGTTATTTTCAACTTTTAAAAATTATAATTATAATTAGTCTAAAAGCAGTGAAACTTATTGATCTAAATCCATTTAAAAATAAGCTAAACATATTGGACTAATATTGATACATTTAATTTAGATTACTGCTTTTTTATTATGATGACCTATTTTAGTTTCTTATTAAAAAATAGTAATAATTAAAATATTCTTTAAAATTTAATTTTATAGATGTTGTTCATGACGAGTTCCGTCACAGTTTTGTCCTTAAAAATTGCCTTAAAGGGTAGAAGGAGGAAGAAGTATTTAAACTTCGTTTGACCTCGACTTCTAAGTGATGTTGGACTCATTGGATATACCAGATGTATATTTAGATTACTACTTAAGAAGAGATTTATATTCTTAAAATTTATTTTAATACAATTTAAAAAGTGATGTTGTTCCAAAGGTAACGTTGAGTTCTGTCATGGTTTTGTCCTTAAAAAGTGTCTAAAAGGGTGGAGGAAGATAAAAGTATTTAAACTTCGTTATATTGGACTTATTAGATATACTAAAACATATGTATATTTAGATTACTACTTAAAAAAGAGATTTATATTAAAATTTATCCTAATACAATTTATTTATAAAAATCAAATTTTATTTAAACTAATATTTTTTTATTTAACTTTTCCGAAATCACACTTATACAAAAATTAACCAGTATCATGAGTATCACTCTTATAAGAAAATTTACCAATAATAAAAAATTTAAAATTTGACTCAATTATTTTTATTCGAACGTTTGAAATAATTAAACACTTATTTAATTTTAAAAAAATTGTTTCATAAATATTAAGATTAATTTGTAATTAATATTAAAGAAAGTAATAAATAGTTTAATTTTCCGAATATATATCTATTCTTTAATGTCATATAAGTAACATTAGCATGCGTCTTCTTTAACAGCAGTTCAACAAATACTCCCAATAACTTGCATTGAATGTTACTATGGCTTTGTCAATCACACTCCTTCTTCTACCATTAATGTATTTCCAGCGTTCATCTTCTTCATCATCAACCTTGAGAATGGGTTCTTCCCTCTCTGTGGAAAATCCACAGCATATTCTCATCTCACCAAACGCCATGTTTTCTGCTGGCTTTTTAGCCATTGGTGAGAACGCATATTCGTTTGCAATATGGTTCACGGAGCCTCATTTTCACAGCCCCAACACTGTCACATGGATGGCAAACCGTGACCAACCTGTCAACGGAAAACGCTCAAAACTTTCCCTCACAAACGATGGCAACGTTGTCTTAGTTGATGCTGCTTTCAACACTGCTTGGTCTTCAAACACCGATTCACTTGACCCAGTAGAGTTGCATCTCAATGACGATGGTAATCTAGTGTTACGCCAGCTTCAAGGAACCGTTCTGTGGCAAAGTTTCGATTTTCCGACCGACACTCTCGTTCCTGGTCAGCCTCTTACCAGATACACATATCTTCTGTCTTCAAGAAGCCACACAAACCATTCATCTGGTTTCTACAAGCTGTATTTCGGCGATGAGAACATTCTTCGTCTTGTATATGATGGCCCTGATGTGTCCAGCAACTACTGGCCAACTCCCTGGCGTGTAAGTTGGGATGTTGGTAGAACTTTATTCAATAGCAGTAGAATTGCTGTGTTGAATTCTTTTGGGGCCTTTCATTCCTCGGATAACTTCACTTTTGTGACATCAGATTATGGAACCATGCTGCAGAGAAGGTTGAAACTGGACTCTGATGGTAATTTCCGAGTGTATAGTCGAAATAGTGTGTTAGAGAAATGGTATGTTTCGTGGCAAGCGATTAGGAATGGCTGCATGATTCATGGGGTTTGTGGAGCCAACAGCACGTGTGGTTTTGATCATGAGAGTGGGAAAAAGTGTGAGTGTATTCCAGGGTACAGATGGAACAACCTCAGTGATTGGTCTCATGGGTGTAAACCCATGTTCGAGCTCACCTGCGATAAGAATGAGTCAACCTTCTTGGGGGTGCGGGGTGTTGAATTTTACGGGTATGATTTTTATTATGTAGAAGTTAGTAACTTTACTGCTTGTGAAAAATTGTGCTTGCAAAATTGCAGCTGTGTAGGGTTTCAGCATTCCTACACTGACAAAAGGGGCATAGCCTTCAAGTGTTATACCAAAACAAAATTGCTCAATGGACGGCGTTTACCGAATTTCCCAGGAACAACATACTTGAGAGTGTCCAAAAGTTATAGCTTCTCTGTGAAAGAATCTTCTAATAATCACACTGCACTTGATCATCGAGTTTGTTCAGTTCAACTTCAAAGAGATTATATACAACCACAGGGAAGCCGTATTGTGAGTGTTTTTCTGTGGTTTGCTTCCGCACTTGGAGCTTTTCAAATGGTTTGTGGTTTTGTGATTTGGTGCTTCCTAATTAGAACCAACCGAAAGAGTAATGCAGATCAAAAGGGGTACCATCTTACAGCAACGGGATTCAGAAAATTTACCTACTCCGAGCTGAAAAAGGCTACGAAGGAGTTCAGTAAAGAGATTGGAAGAGGTGGGGGAGGGGTTGTTTACGAAGCTATTTTATCAGATGGAAGACATGCAGCAATTAAGAGACTGAATGAAGCTAAACAAGGAGAAGGGGAGTTTCTTGCTGAAGTGAGCATCATTGGAAGGCTTAACCACATGAACTTGATCGAAATGTGGGGATATTGTGCTGAGGGAAAGCATAGGTTGTTGGTGTATGAGTATATGGAGAATGGTTCTTTGGCAGAAAATCTCTCATCCAACACTCTTGATTGGAGTAAGAGATACAACATTGCAATTGGAACTGCAAGAGTTCTAGCATATCTGCATGAAGAATGCTTGGAGTGGATTTTGCACTGTGATATAAAGCCACAAAATATACTTCTGGATTCCAATTATGAGCCAAAGTTAGCAGATTTTGGGTTGTCTAAGCTCCTCAACAGAAACAACCCCAACAATCCAAGCATCTCTATGATCAGAGGGACCAGAGGGTATATGGCACCTGAGTGGGTTCTTAACTTGCCAATCACATCCAAGGTGGATGTTTATAGCTATGGAATTGTTGTGCTGGAACTGGTAACTGGGAAAAGCACAAGTGTCCAAGAAATTAATGGTGAAGAGACATATGATGGGAGGCTAGTGGCATGGGTGAGAGAAAAGAGAAGCAACATGGACTCACATTGGGTTGAACAAATAGTTGAACCTGCTATTGGACCTGATTATGATAGAAGTAAGATGGAAATGTTGACAACAGTGGCTTTGAACTGTGTAATGGAAGACAGAGATTCAAGGCCTACCATGAGCCAAGTAGTTGAGATGCTTCAAGCTCATGGAAGTGAATCTGATTGATGATTCGGTAATGTCTAATATGGCTATTTTTAACTTATAGGTAGAGATTTTTTACTAAAACTTTATTCAGGAATTACAAAGATTATCCTTTTTGTTTTTTCTGTTTTTCATAGGTATTTAAAAGATGGAGATATTTCTTAATGTGGAGGATTGCACCTTTGTTAACCTTCCTCAAGAAATTTAGAGATGTATTCCGAAAATAATTTGAGAAAATTTCTGCTCTAGTTCTGTATCTCTGATGGCAATATACTGGTCTAGGATTTTGATGTACCTCTTGGTTCAAATTGAATATCAACAATCTCAATAGGACGTTAAAAGATGCCTTATTTGAAGTAATAAGGAACTGAATTCGAAGACATTCTTAAAAAGTATCAATACGTGAGATTAGATAGGAGTATTGTGGAACTAATATCCAAGTTCTTAAAAATTTTGAAGCCTCTGTCACAGGCATTACAAGTTCTTCTTCAAATGAATTATAAAGAACTTCACATATTATTACTCAACCGTTACATTTTTCATGTAGTAAATGCTCTCTCCCGTCATGATCAATATTTTAACTCTATCTAACAAGTAATGTCATGTTTTACATAAGGAGTATGTATTTACAACATATATAATAAACTTTCTTAGAATCATGTCGTGTATCACTTAACAGAATCTGTAACCCGTGAAACATGTGTTTAACATTTAGACACCATGAAAATACATTAGATGCACATACTATGATAGATACAAGACGTGTTTCACCAAAGGGGTAGACGAAACACTTTTTAACAAACGGGTATACCAGATGCTCTTCAGTAGATAGGTAGCTGAGATGGTCTTTACCAAACAGGTAGATGACATTTATTTACCAAATGAATAAATGAGACACCCTTTATTAGATGGGTAGACAAGTTCTTCATTCCATGTGTGTATCAAACGACTTTCACTAAACAACTCTCAAAGACAAGATAATCATGTACTATCAAACAACCTTGTCTAGCTAAACAATCTTTGACCATATTTTTTTGAACCGATTGCTACAAAGGTCCACCTTGGTTTAAAACAAATCTTTCAAAGACTCGGTTCAACTGCAATCAATCATAGGTAAGAGGATCAAATTCAAACAATGAAAGAACTTGCTACCTTTAATAAGACTTTTGTAATCATATCAAGTGAATTACGATATCTTGGGACTTTCATTTTCTTTTCACATCCTTAAGCATTCACCTTACAAAATGTAGTTTGATATGAATGTGTTGTGTTCTTTTATGGTAGACTTGACTCTTTGGTAAGTGTGATACAATCTTATCCATCCAAGAAAGATGATGATTGTTGTTGACTTTGAATTTCTTTTGCAAAATAAATGAACAATTATAAAAATAAATCAAAGTTTATATAAATAACGTTTAATAAGACAAAGATGAAAGAACGCCACAATCTAGCAGATTGATAAGTAAAAGAAGATCTGCCACAAAAAGGTCACTCTTTAATCAGAAAATAATAGAGACGCCACAATCGATAAGATTGATAACTCAATGAAGATTCGCCACAAAGATTTCAATCTTTGATAAGAACTTGACTATAATGTCGTCACAATCAATAAGATTGGCAAGTCAAGGAACAAAGAAAATCCTCTCTTTAATGAAATAAAATTCAATATATGACTAAAAGTATTTACATTTGTTGTAGGCCTATGTATTTATAGATCCTTTAATGTTTAAAAGATAAAAGATAAAAATAAGCCCAATTGCATAGGCCCAATAATTCTAAAAACAATTAAAAGATAAAAATAAGCCCAATTACATAGGCCTAATAATCCTAAAAACAAATACCGAATTTAGAAATATGTTTTTCTCATCTTTTATTCTTTTACCATGTCATAGGTCCTTTGAATTGTCATGATTCTTCTTCAAGTTCCTCTTTTATGGGTTCCAAAGATAGTCTTCTATCAAAATGTGTGGCATTTTTGTTTTCACAATAGACATCCTCAACTCTTCAACTAGACCCCTCAATTATAACATTTCATTCACAACTTTCGTGATTGTAGTGTACCTAACTTTGTCTATCGAAAAAAATCATTGTCTTCTATACATATACCTTCCAACTAATATTAATGACATTTGTAGTAAACATATAGCTTCTGAGAGATATTTTGGTGTCTAAACATTCAGCATAGTTTGAGTTTGAAAACCCTGAGTAGGATTATCTTTATCCTTACTTCTAACACCCTATAAACTAAAACTCTTCTATACCCTTTCATGTATTTCAAGATTTGTTTTAAGACTTTACCAATGAGATTTCCTATGATTTTCAATAAACCTACTTACAACACTCACAACATAGCTATGTGAGGACAACAATTTTTGCATATGAAATAAAATCAATATAATTTTAATCCTCCATAGTTTTTGGAGACTTTTGATAACTGAACTTGTAATGTTGAGCTAGTTCTAAGGAAATAGATTTCAAGTTTGTCATGCCAAAATTGTTGAAGATTTATTTGGGATGTGTCTCATATGTGACATGTATAGACATTTCTATTCACATTGTCTAATGTTGACAACTCTAAGATCCTTCACATTAAACTCTCCATTCAACTCAACCTTCACATTGTCTCATGATTACTATTTCTAACCATGAAAATGTCATTAACATACAAGAATACAACAACGTGATCTTTTACTAGTAACATAGTAAGCACATGTGTCATATTTACTCCTTTTGAAGTCAATACTTGCAATGAAGATCAGGACTTTATACTCAAGTAGTAAAATCTATTCCTATCATCTAACAATAGTAGATGATTAGACCCTAGATTCAAACTAGTTTCCTAATTTAATCCAAATTAGTGCAATAAGATGATTGATTAGTTCATCCAAAAAGGTAAATGTAAATCAAACCATTAACCTTGAATAAAGCATTTAAATATATAGAAATGAATACCAATATAGAAAATCAAAGGATCTACATTCAATCCCAACATAAGAGAGTTCAATTTCTCATAATGATAAATCTGACTACAAGAATGTAGAATTGATGTCCATCTCCCATGTCTCTTACAATGATATTACAATAACTTAAATTACCCACAATTTTAAATATGTTGTCTAAACTACCCACACTTTTAAATATGTGATCTAAACTACCTACAATTTAAAAAATATGATCAAAATTATCCAAGTTTTAATAACTATTGCCAATAACTATCTACATTTTATGACGAGTTCAACAAAATTTTTGCTATATACTATGAGTTTAGACAAATAAAACTCAGTATATATAACCAATAATAAAAAGCAATGACTTATTCTTATTTTAGGTAATGCTTTTTTAGTTGTTGTCATGTAAGCATTGGCTAATTTGTAAAATGATGCAATGAATGTTTTCATGAGCAAAATAAGGAAGAAGAAAAAATTTGTACTGCTTGTTGTAAGACCCACTAAATTTAAATAATTAAATAAGTAAATATTTAATTAATGTGAGTAAGAGAAGCCTTTAAGACATTAAATGCTAACTTTCATGACATGAAAAAAGTACTAGCTCAATTGGTTGAGAGTACTTGAATTATGTGAGAGGACTTGGGTTTGAGTCCTATGTACGCCAATTGTATACTATTTAATTTTTATTATTTCTTTTGATGACATATTGGAATGTGATGAGTAAGAAGATAGTTTTAGATGCATAACTATTGGCCTGAAATCCAAGTTAGGGGAGTTCCTATTACATGTTTTAATTGTCCTATCATATAATGATGTGTTCTGGGTTAGGCTTGAAATGAAAAACTTATAAATTCTTGTTCCATTCGCATTTTATGGATTTTCCCAAAAACCGCCTAGCGGCGCATGAACTGCCACCAGGCGGCACATGCGTTTTGCACCTAGTTTTTCTGGGTTTCTTTATGAATCGTCGGGCGGTCGAAGGAGACTCGCCAGGCGGCACGAGTTGGATTGCCCAGTTTTCTCTGTTTGATAAATATTTCTGTGGTGTGATGATGCTGGGATTGAATTTTTATTGTACTTAAATGATTGGCATGATGAATTATGGTTTGCAGATATTAAAATGACGGGAATTGCATGAACTCGCTATTAGAATTGTGGGTTAGGGTTTATGCTGGGATTGGGGATAATAATTATGAATTATTTCAATGTTTGGTGCACTAATTTTACCAAATTGAGAATGATATGAATGATGTATGAATTCCGTATGGTGCGTGCATATATAGAAACCCGTTAGTATGAAGGTGGGTACTTGAGTTGGGATATGAGGTTGCATTTCAATGCTGGAAAAATCTGGGCAGAACCCAAGTATGCATGCACCGCCTGGCGGAATAGGAACTACCGTTAGGCGGCTCGTCAGTTTAGTCTGTTGTTTTGTGATTCTATATGGATCTCATGTCTTGAGGTATTTAAATGTGAATTTTTATGTATATGACTGAATTGGAATATGTGGTTGCAAGATGCATGTTAGTGAGTAAATAAGGTTAAAAAAAGCTAAAGTGGAAAAGGTGATATAATGTAGTCATGTCTTAAATGTTTGTGATAGGAGATAAGTTATAATTGTGAAAGTATGTTAACTTGGTAGTAAGAGTGAGATGGATTTAAATGAGATGGTAGGGTTGGTATACTCTTACCTAGACATGGGTTTGTGGTTGTGAACTATTATGAGAGTACATATGCTATATTGACTAAAGTGTGATGTCATGAGTTTATATAAATATCAGACTGTATGATCATAAAACTGTGTGTATGTGTAATATATGTGGCATGTTTAAGGAAGTATATGAAGGAGAGCATGGGTGCATGACAATACTTGATTTAATGGCATGTTTAAATGGGTGTGATGTAATCTTGTTGTAGATGTATGAATAGAAAACCATATTGGTGCTATAATTTAGTGTGTGCATGATTTGCTGTCCATTGGGATTTGTTTTCAATACCAAAAACTAGTAGCATTGTACTACTGGTATGGCGCTTGGCGGCATGAGCGAGCCACCAGGCGGTAGGGTCACAAACTAGTGGCAGTAGTCACTGTGCGCATAGGGCGTCTGGTGGTAGGAATGGTTCCGCCAGGCGGAATGGTGCAGCAGAAGCCCTGATGGTGCGTGGCGCCTAGCGACGCGAGAGGGGTGCGTCAGGCGGTGGCAGACAGCGAAGCACCTGGCAGCAAGGTGGAGTCCGCCAGGCGGTGATAGTGTAGTGATGATTCTGCAAGCGCTTGGCGCCTGGCGGTGTGTGATGCCTACCAGACGGTCTGGACTCAGATTCTGCCTAGCGGCGTGAGATGCGCGCCAGGCGGTTTTGGTTCAGTGATGGTGCGCAAGAAAAGGTTTCTACACCGTTTTAAGAGATGTTCATGATGCGATATTTTGGCTGGGGGCCCAGTTAAGAGTGTATCTTGTATTGGGGTAACACGTGACCACTTTAGGTTGTAGCCTGGTGGTTTAGGAAGTCCAGTGGAATGTGCGGGTTGTTGCTCGTACGGTGAGGTTTCGGATGATTGCCCTCTTTAGTGTATTCTGATAGAGTTTTGGTAGTTTGGGAACAACTACAAACTTATGTTTGTTTTGGGGAACTCCACTTGGTGTCACGGTGAGATGTTGTGGCAAAGTTATTCCCACGTGTGGACTATCAGATGGTGGCTTGTAGTCAGAGGGGCGAGTAGACCCTCGTGCAGCAAAGATCGATCATTGATCTCATCTAAAGGGTATAGAAATAATAGACGTCTAATGCAAGTGTTGAAAATGGAGAAGTAAGGAAAAAGAGAGAAGTATACTAACTCGAGTTTTAATGGTTAGATGTTGTATTTAATATCATATTTGTTTGATTTATTTATATGAGCTCACCCTATCTGTGTGTGTGTAGCGATGATCATGGAACTTGTTACATGAGAGCAGATGTGGATGCAGGTGAACAGGCTGATGCATGAGACAGAGTGGGGACCTCTTGGGAGTTTCTACTGATTTTAGCTTGTCAGAATATGGTTTTATTGTAATAATTTCATAGACAGAGATATTTGTATTACAGTATTGTTGCGGATAATATCATCTGGTTTGGTGCGTTGAATTTAAAGTTTTAAAATTTTCCCACCTTTTGGGAACTGTTGATAATAAATGAGGTTTTTTATTAAGTTTTATTTTTATTTTATTTTAATAAGTAATTTCCGGCTAGGACGTTACACTTGTAATATGTTTAGTAGAGAAAAAGTTTAGTGAAATTCACCTTTTTGCTAGTTATAACTTGAACTACTGACCTTACTTGTCTTATTTATTTTGTAGACCCCTCTTGTTCTAAATTCATTTCCTTTTTATTAAAGGCCTAAGGTTCGATGTCACTAGTTAACATTATTTAGCTCTTATTTTATAGCTAAATCCAATCATTGTTTAGAACCTCCTCTTTGATTTGGTTCAATTTAAGACATGTGTACGAATGAAGTTTAGTAGTTTTCAAAAAAAGATACTTTCGTCCACCTTTGAGTCAAACTTTTTCAATTGATTATTGGAGTTAAGGATTAAATATTCACAACCAAATGGATGGAAATGAGTAATGTTCAATCTTCTTTCTCTCAACATTTCATAAGGAGTCTTATCTGACATGTGTTTAATTAAAAGTCTTTATTGTACATGATATGTTAAGAACCTAAACCCAAACATTCTTTTACAAGTAATTTTCACAAAGCATGGTTCTTATCATTTCATACAAAGCTCTGTTTTACCTTTCAACTACCTAATTTTGTAAAGATGATCTTGGTGAAAAGAAAGTGTGGAAAATCCTTTTTTCTTACAGTATGATTTGTACTCTACATTTTCAAACTTTGTGTCATGGTTCATCTAATGTTGGAAATGAAAAAAATGTTCTTATTTGTACGCTTTTACAAAATATCTCAAACACTTAAAAAGACTCATGTTTTTTATGTTGTTATTACGCCCATATGAATTTGGTATCACTACCAAAAATCGTATAGATTATGATGATTTTAATATGTTATTGTTGAAAACCGTCATTTTTTCCATTATAATACGACAATTGAGGAACCCTCATATTTTACATGTAAAATATAGCAGTTTTAACCGATATTTATTACTTTTGGAGAACCTTCATGATTTACATGTAAATTATGACATTTGTAAGTGACATTTTTCAATTTTATCGAATTCCCTTTTTTTCATTAAATCATTTTTTTAATTTTCTCTTATTTTTTTTATTTTTGTTATTCCCTACCATTTTTTCATTCACCCTCTAAGTCTTTTTTTCTTTCGCAAACCCCTCTCAATTTCAAACGTTTAGTGAAGCTATCTTTCCTCCATTGAATTGAAACCATTTCAACCCTCATTGTTCACGTAAATCCTCGTTGAGGATCACTATGTGTAGACCCTCCTACAAAACTTTACCGTTAAGTCTATTTGCAAACCTCACCATAAATTAAAAAAGTTCATCCTCACCAAAAACTCTTACCACCAATTCTCATCCTAAACCTTAACTCTAAAACTCTCATTGTGAAAACTCTTATATTTTTCCTTAATCATCTTCTGTGACCTGACCTTCCTTCATACACTTTGTTAAGAGAAGGAAGAAAAGGGTAACCCATAAACAATTTTTGTGTAAACTTTCAATTTTTGTGTAAAATTGTCAGTGTTTTTTGTTGCTCAGTAAATCTCAGTATTTGAAGCGGGTCCATGAGAGGGAATCGCACAGGGTCCTCTGGTTTCAACTAAGGTGAACATGATGCCAAATCAATATGCAACTACACAAGCATTGAATCTTGCGAACAAATTTCATGGTCCATCTCACGCTTGACATCTTGGTGGTCAAGAAAATCTATGCCATAAATTCCAAAGCTCAAAATGTTACCCCTCCCCAAGAAAAGCAACCACACGTGAAATTCAACACTATTTGGATTTGCCTTAAGCTCTTGCTAGGTTTCCCCTTTCATCACCACACCATTTTATCATTCTTTCTTCTTTTTTCTACATTTTCTTATGCTTTATTGATGCTTTTCAAGCTAGGAGTAGCTTTGACCATCAAAGACCTCATTGCCACTCTTTTTCACATTATGAGTTCAGACGAATTCAACATATTACTCAGGCACTCGCTTCTCTTTCTCGTTAAGTATAACCTACAAATAGATTCCCATAATTTTTTATGAATTAACAGTTAAAAATTAACTACAAATAGTTCATTTGATTAATGCATCATTATTTCGTTCCATAATGTTTTTCACTACTATTGCAATTGCATTCACATCTAGAAACTGCTACTTCATACATTGCAAAAATTGACGATTTATGTGAAAGTTCATTTGAAATCGCCACATTATGCTTTGTGGTGATGCGAATTATAGTAGTTTTTGAAATCACCACAGTCATAAACATTGGCGATTAAAACCACCTCATAAAAAACCCCATCACAATTTACACAATTTTTTGTAGTGTATAGTCATTTAATATGACCAATCTATATTTATTATCTCTAAGACTTAATATCTTAGTTGGTCCAAACAAATTCATACATAATGGTGTATAAGTGGAAATATTTTTTTGTTTAAAAGTTTTTTGTTTGTTTTCTCTTTTGACATATTTCATAGAGAAATGAGTTTCCTAAGAGATGTTGGGAAATCTTCTATGTTTTTTTTATTCTTTTGGTTTAATTATGCCCTTAGTCCTCATTCTCGTTCCAAAATCTCGATTTGGTTTCTCTTTTTTTTATAAGTCTCAATTAGGTCTCCAATTTTGTTAAATGGTAAATATACCCTTTCTGTTAAGTTATGGTAAACATCGTTCAGTGAACAATGAGATAGCATGGTTATGTGTGCTGAAACAGTGACAAAGACCATAAATGTCAAAGTAATTAGTGACGTGGCAGAAAAATAAAAATGTGATTTAATATTTAAAACTATTTTTGAAATTAGGGTTAATGTAAATAAAACATATTGGTAATTCTGCTGGTTTTTATTATTCGAAGTTTTATTGAGATTCCACAAAGCTTCATTGTGATTGGAAGGTTAGACCTCAAGCTTCGTCTTTGATCATCATTATTGGAATTGCATTATGGTTTCAATCGTTCGTTCTGAGGTGAGTACATTTTTTGATTTTGGATGATGCCATGTATGGTTTTGTTCGGTGCATGTGTGATGTCGTTGCAATTTGTGTTTTTGGGAAACCTAAGTACTTTTGTCAGTTAATACTAGTGTAATGTGGAAGTTTGAGCTTCTTAAGTATGGGTGTGTGTCCCACCATGTGGTAATTTTTTTTTTTTTGCATTGTAGTCCCTCATTCGAAAGTCTTATTCTGTTTTAGTGTGGTTTCTATTTTAATAAATTTTTAATTTTTGTCGATAAATCAATATTCTATATATATACACACACACACACACACACACACACACATATATATATATATATATATATATATATATATATATATATATATATATATATATATATATATATATATATATATATATATATATTT